>JAEEGL012180174.1_pt1 | contig 15121 bp, 14 predicted proteins | sample 9134231 | NCBI WGS metagenome assembly JAEEGL01 (sample SAMN16246548, study PRJNA631951) | gut metagenome | biome: gut microbiome; feature: rumen; material: fiber-attached | host: Bos | place: Iran: Karaj | collected 2018-10 | reverse complement strand
TTTACTGCCGCAGTTGGCCGCGCTCCTGTAATGCCTGATGAATACTTAGGCTTCTGGCAGTGTAAGCTTCGTTACCGCACTCAGGAAGAAGTTCTTACAGTTGCCCGTAAATACAAGGAAATGGGAATTCACCTGGATGTAATTGTAATTGACTTTTTCCATTGGCCTCGTCAGGGGGACTGGTGCTTTGACAAGGAATACTGGCCGGACCCAAAGGCAATGTGCGATGAGCTTCATGCAATGGGAACCAAGGTCATGGTAAGCGTATGGCCAAGCGTAGATAAAAAATGCTCCCATTTTTATGAGATGCAGGACAAGGGTTATCTTGTTCGTACCGAGCGTGGTTCTAATCAGACCTACGACTTTAACGGCGACTGTCTTACCTTTGATGCTACAAATCCAGAGGCCCGTCAGTATCTTTGGGAAATCTGTAAGAGAAACTATGCCGATTACGGTATTGATATGTTCTGGCTTGATAACGCCGAGCCTGATTACAATGTATATGACTATGGAAACTACCGCTACCAGCTTGGGTCTGCACTTTCCTGTTCAAACATTTATCCAAAGCTCTACAGCCAGGCCTTTTATGACGGCATGAAGGCTGCAGGTTATAAAAACTTTGTAAACCTTGAACGCTGTGCCTGGGTAGGAAGCCAGACTTTAAGCCAGGTTTTATGGAATGGAGATGTACAGTCAAGCTGGGAATGCCTTCAGGATTCTGTAATGGAAGGTCTTAATATTGGTCTAGCCGGAATTCCATGGTGGACAACCGATATAGGTGGCTTTATGTACGGAGACCCGAGCGACAAAGGCTTTGTAGAGCTGCTCCTCCGCTGGTTCCAGTTTGCAGTCTTCAGTCCTGTTCTGCGTCTTCATGGAGACCGTGACCCTCACAATATTCCGCCGCTTGATAAAGATCCGGAGCGAGGTTATGGCGGCGGCTATCTCTTTACCGGCCAGCCAAACGAAATCTGGTGCTATGGACCGGAGGCCCAGAAAATTATGGAAGAACAGATTAAACTGCGCCAGTCGCTTAAACCATACATTGCCTCTGTAATGAAAGAGGCCAGTGCCAACGGAAGTCCTGTAATGAGAACAATGTTCTACGAATTCCCGGAGGATGAACGCTGCTGGAAGCTCAAGGACCAGTACATGTTTGGAAGTAAATATCTGGTAGCCCCTGTCTTAAACCCAAGCCAGGAAAACCGAACTGTCTACCTCCCGGCAGGCAAGTGGAAGCACTTCTTTAACGGCCAGGAATACCAGGGTGGTACCACAATTACCGTGGATACACCGATTGAAAACATACCGGTTTTTGAAAAGCTGTAGATTGCCACGTCGCTGACGCTCCTCGCAATGACGAAGTAGCTGCGAGCATCGCCCTTCGTCATTGCGAGCGCAGCGAAGCAATCTAGGAAACTACATTAACCGGCTTCCCTGAAATCCATGCCTTAAGGTTCTCTTCTGCGATGCCCTGCAATCTCTTACGGGTTTCGTAGGGTGCCCAGGCTATATGCGGGGTGATGATGCAGTTTTTTGCCCCCAGCAGAGGATTATCTGCGGCCATAGGTTCTTTTAAAAGTACATCTGCTGCATAACCTGCAATGCCACCGGAGTTGAGGCAGTCTGCAAGGTCTTTTTCTACAACAAAGCCGCCGCGGGCTGTATTTATAAGATAGGCACTTGGCTTCATTAAGGCAAGTGTATCTTTATTGATAATATTCGTAGTTTGAGCTGTAAGCGGGGCGTGAAGTGTCAAAAAATCTGAACACTTTAATAATTCTTCAAAGCTTACCGGGGTCGGCATATCGGCTTTTGGAGTGCGGGTACAGCAGATTACATTCATGCCAAAGGCCTGTGCAATCTGGGCAACGCGACTTCCTATATGTCCGTAACCGAATATACCCAGAGTTTTTCCGGCCAGTTCTGTAAGTGAATTATTCCAGAAACAAAAATCATGGCATTTTATCCAGTCACCCTTCATTACAGACTGACTGTGCTGGGCAACCTGATTTGTAAAATACAAAATAAAGGAAAAAACATGCTGGGCAACAGAGTCGGTAGAATAGGCAGGTATGTTGGTAACTGTAATTCCATGACTGGAAGCGGCTTCTAAATCTATAACATTATAGCCTGTAGCAAGTACACCAATATATTTAAGCTTGGGACAGGCATCGAGGATTTCTTTTGTAATTTGAATTTTATTAAGAAAGATTGCATCCGAATCGCCGATTCTCTTTATTACTTCTTCCTGCGGCGTGCGTTCGTAAACGGTTATTTCTGCATACTTTTTTAAAAAATCCCATGGAAGGTCACCGGGATTTACCGCATGACCATCCAGAATAGTGAGTTTAATCATAAAAAATTTTAGCCTATTACATCAACACCACAAGATGTAATTGCTGCATTAATTGCATCTTCCTGGCTTGCATCACCGTAATCAACTAAAACCTGAGATTTTTCGCAGTTTGCAACGGCGTTTGTAACTCCTGCAACAGCGGCAACAGCAGCCTGAACTTTATTTGCGGTGTCATCGTCGAACATGCCGACTACATATATTTTTTTCTGCATACTAGTGCTCCGTTTATATTTATATTATAAGACAAAATATAAGTTTTTTCAAATAGATTTTATAGAATAAAAATATTGAAATATTGAATGGAATATTTATATATCCTTTTTGGGATTTTCTTCAGTATTTTTGCGATGGGTATAAATATAATTAACAATTGCCATGGAAATAATGATTATATAGCCTAAGAGACTCAAAAGGTCCGGAAGCTGGGCAAAGAAAATAAAGCCGAAGAGGGTAGAAAACAAAACCTGTGAATAGTCGTAAATGCTTATTTTACTGGCAGGGGCATGATAGTAGGCCGCCGTTACGCTGAACTGACCCCCTGCAGCACAGGCTCCGGCAAGACATAGCATTAAAATCTGATAGCCGGACATAGGATTAAAGCTTGTTATCATATATGGAACAGAAAGCAGCATGGAAAAAGCAGAGAAAAAGAGGATTATGATTTTCCCGTTACAGCCGAGATAACTTAATTTACGGATACTGGCGTATGCAAGTCCTGCTCCAACTCCACCCATAAAGGCAGCCAGGGTGGGCAGCATCTGTGTAAAATTAAAGGAAGGTTTTACAATTAAAATGGAACCAAGAAAGGCAATTATAATACAGATCATTGGGACAGGCTTAATTTTTTCTTTAAGGATTATGTAGCAGAAAAGGATTGTAAAAAAGGGTGCCATCTTATTCAAAATAGCGGCATCTGCCAGCACGATTCTGTCAATTGCATAAAAGTTTCCGAATACGCCGACAGAGCCAGCAATGGCACGCAAAAATAAATAAAGCAGGGCGCCTTTGGGAATGGCAACCGCTTCTTTTCCGTTTTTACGGACATCCTTTATCGTACCGCAAAGTGCAATCATAAAGGCAACTGCATTGCGGAAAAAAGCTTTTTGTACAAAATGAATGTTTCCTGCAAGCCTTACAAAAACTGCCATAAGGGCAAAGAAAAAGGCAGATGAAATGAGAAATAATATTCCTTTTTTTATATTTGTAGATTCCTTATTGCCCTTCGACTGGCTCAGGACCCCCAACTTTTCCAAGCTGTCCGCAGGCTCCGCCAATTTTCCTTCCTCTTCTAGTTCTAAGTGTAACATTTAATCCGGCTTTTTCAAGTCTTTCCACAAAACTTTTTACTTCGACATTCCGGGGTTCTTCAAAATCAAGACCGGGAACAGGATTCCATGGAATAAGGTTTATATTTACATCAAGGCCTTTTGCAAAAGCAATCAAATTCCTGGCAGAAGCTTCACTTGTATTCTGATTATGTAGAAGTGCCGCTTCCAGAGTAACTCTTTTTCCGCTTTTAGCTGCATAATAATCAATGGCTTTACGAAGTTCTTCAAGATTATTTGAACCAGTAGAAACCGGCATGAGTTTCTGGCGTAATTCCGGGTCTGCTGTAGTAAGAGAAACTGCCAGTCTTATGAAGGGGCCTTTATCTGCAAGGTCATAAATACCTTTAACTATTCCGCAGGTGCTCAAGGTAATTCGTTTAGAAGAAAGGGCCCGGCCATCCTTATTGCAGAGAATATCTATTGTGCGGCGAATTTCTTCAAGATTCTGCATAGGTTCACCCATGCCCATAAATACAATATTATCCAGACGGCCTGCTTCTTTTTCCATATACAAAAACTGTTCAACAATTTCTGCGGCTGTAAGATTACGGGCAAGTCCCAGAGTTCCTGTCATGCAAAAAGCACAATGCATGGCACAGCCGGCCTGACAGGATACACAGGCGGTTTTCCGGCCTTCTTTATCGGTGAGTAAGACTGTTTCTACAGAATTTCCATCATTAAGGTCTACAACAATCTTGATTGTTCCGTCCGGATCGTGCAAAACTTCATGAATACTGGTAGTGCGGCAAAGAGCTTTTTCTTTTAGCTCATTTCTAAGGTCAAGACTAAGATTTGTCATTAAATCAAAAGAATCAACCCCGTTAGCAATCCATTTAAAAATCTGTTTGCCACGAAAGCTTTGAGACAATTGTAAGTTTTGAACAATTTCCTGTGGAAGAAGACCTGTAAGGATACTTTTTTCCATTTATTATCTTCTAAGGCGTTCCAAAAGATTTCTTATCTGAATGTTCTTTCCGTCATTGCGCAGGTAATCTTCGAGCAGCTTAATGGCTTCATCTTTTTTATTCATAAGAGAATAACATTCGGCCAGATCTACATAAAGACGGGAATTGCGCGGATCGTTACGGATAAGATTTTTAAAGCGGTCAACTGCCTCTTCAAATTTTCCCTGACATTTACAGATAAGGGCAAGTCCTATTGCAGCGTAAATATCAAAGTCAATTTCCAGAGCTTTAGTATAATATTTTACTGCTTCATCATAATTACCCAGGGTTCTGAAGGCATCACCGGCACGGGTAAGAATTACTTTATTTTTTGGATCAATTTCCAGGATTTTATTCCAGTATTCAATGGATTTGGCCTGCTGGTTCATACCGCGGTAGCAATCTGCCAGACCAAAAAGGGCATAGAAATTTTTTGGATCCCTTTGCAGTGCCTTGTCAAAGAAATAAGTTCCTTTTTCAAAGGTCTTGAGTTTTCTGTGACAGTTACCAATTGCTGTAAGAACACGAATGTCAACATTATCAAGATTTAAATCATAAATGCGGGTCCAGTATCCAAGAGCATCCTTATATTCCTTAAAATCATAACTAAGGTGGCCCAGTCCAATAAGGGCATAAGGATTGTCCTGTTCCATTTCAAGAACTTTGAGATAAAGCTCTTTGGATTTTTTGAATTCATGGATTTTGCGGTAAGCGTCGGCAACTCTTGTAATTACAGTGATGTTTTTATCATCATGAACAAGATACTGCTGCCAGATGTCTATTGCTTTTGAATATTGGTTAAGAGCCTTGTAGCAGTCTGCAAGACCAAATAAAGCATAATTATTTGAAGGGTAAAACGATAAACATTTATTATAATATGTAATGGCTTCGTTAAATTTATTTTCTTTTCGCGAAGTATCGCCTAATCCAACAAGTGCATAGTTATTATTATCTTCTATATCCAGAATCTGGAAAAAAGCTTCTCTTGCTTTTTCAAATTCACTTTCTTTTAAAAGCTGATAACCTTTTTTAGACAACTCTGCAATTTTTTCATTGGTTTCTTTAAAATCTTCATTTGTCATTTCGGGCAAAGAAGGTTCGAACATTTCTTTTTCAGTGGAAATCATATCTTCCATTTTTTTGAATACTCCTTTTGTTTTTAAATGATTTTTAAATAGTATCAATCATTTTTTATTAATGTCGATATTACCTGAGCTATAGACTCGTAAATCGGCTCTGCATCTCTCTTGTTATGGGCAAGGTGGTAGGCCTTTAAAGCTTTTAAACCCTCGTTTTTGTCCATGTAGTAGTTTCCTACTCTTGTAAGACCATCAGAATAACCGGTAGTGATATAAATTCTACGGGCATCTTCTATGTTACCGGCATTGAACATAGCATTTGCCTTGCGATTGAGAATGACTTTTTGTTCGGGGGTTAAACCATCTACCGGATTATCAGTTACCTTGATAAATCCGTCTGGAATCGTCTTATCCTTTATTGCGGCTTCGAAATTTTCCTGAACTTTTTCTCTTTTATTCATTTTTCTTTTCCAAACAATTTTACATCTTATATTTTAACATATTTTTGAAAATAGTCAAAAAGATTTTACGATTTATTTGTATTTGAATTATTTTCTTCTTTTTCTGGAATCTGTTCAAATTTATAAAAATCTACGATTGAGCGGCCATAAATTCTTTGATCAGTTCTTTTTAAAGCTCCTATTGTGTCCGGCATAAAGTGTTCTTCGGGTCTGTGAACTAAAATTGTTCCTCCTTCTTTAAGCATGCCTTTTTTGGCAGCCTGATCTACAAGATCTTCATGAAATTTATAAGGAAAGGGTGGATCAAAAAATATAAAATCGAAGGAATTTTTGCAGCGTTTAATAAAATATTCAACCGGCATAAAATGGCATTTGATTTTTGTTCCACATTCTTTTTCCGTTATTTTTACATTATTTAAAAGGGTAGTAACTTTAATTTTATCTTTTTCACAAAGTTCAATATGACTTGCCCCGCGGGAAGCTGCTTCTATGGCTATAGTACCTGATCCGGAAAATAAATCTAGCCAGGATTTTCCCGTAAGATCTCCAAGAATAGAAAAAACAGATTCCCTCATTCTATCCATTGCCGGTCTGATTATTCCGTCAGGACATTCGATTATTCTGCCTTTTAATTTACCACCAGTTATTCTCATTTTTTATTTAAGGCCCAATATGTTTCATCGTGAGATAAAGAAGAATTCTGCTTTGCAAAATCAAAGGCAGTTTTTCCATCAACAGTCCTGATTGTTGTAGCAGCACCATAATCCAAAAGTTGCTTTATGACAATTGTAGAGGTAGAAAATTGAGCGGCATACATCAAAGGTGTTTTACCGTTATAGAAGGAATTTATGTTGATTCCTTTTTGAACAAAGGCATCAATTTTACTTATTTTAGAATAATCAGAATTGGAATTGTCAGAAAGCATAATAGTAAATGCCTGGAGAATTTCTTTTTCTGAAGGATTATAAGATTCAAGCAGAAGCTTAAGAATTTGAGGATTATTGTTGTAGCTTGCTGCCAGAGTAAGGGAAGAAACTTCGAATTTGTTTTTAGTCTTTACCCGGGCACCTGCATTGATAAGGGCTTCTACGATAGAATAATTTTCCTGATATCTGACGGCATACATAAGGGCAGTCCAGCCATCCTTATCTATAAGGTCTAAATCAGCACCGGAAGCAATCAAATTTTTAATATCAAAATCATTGCCGTTTTTGGCTGCTTTCATTAAAAGTGTAAAACCTTTTGAATCTGCCTGGTTTGGATTTGCTACAGGCTTAAATTCTGCTTCTTCTTCATCCTTTGGCAGGGAAGGTGTTTTTTTAGGAGCATAATCCAGAAGGTTTTCCTTTTGATAACGGTTTACGACTGCAGTGGAATTAACCGGAAGTTCAAAAGACGGACCTTGCTCATTTTCTTCTGAAGGAGCCGGAGCTTTTTCAACAGGAACTTCTTCAACAGGAGTTTCTTCTGCAGGAGCTTCTGCTACCGGAACTTCTTCTGAAGGAGCTTCTTCGGCTATATTAACCATCTCTTCTTCCTGTGGCTTTGTTTCTTCAATAAGAGGAAGAGCTTCTTCAGTCTTTTCAGGCTCTTGAGGAAGAGGAGCTTCAATAACGGTTTCTGAAAGCTGTGGCTGATTTATCACTGGCTCACTAATAAGAGGCTGGGTAACAGGAGGCTGACTGACAGATGGTTGGCTGACAGGAGGCTGGGTTACCGGGCTTTCTTTTTCCTTATATGGAGATTCGAGCCCTGAAATTTCATATTCATCAGGTTCTGAAAAGCGGCCTTTTTTCTGGGTATTGGAGCCGGTGTTTGTTGCTGCAGACTCAGTTGAAGTATAGCTGTATATCTGGGCAGGCTGACTTAAAGGAGCTTCCGGCTTTTTTTCTGCTTCTGCAGGTTTGACTACAATCGTTGAGGTCTTTGTTTCTACAGTGGCAGGTTCTGGCTGACTTTCTGCAGGTTCGGTTTCAACCGGTGCTGGCTTTGTTTCAACTGCTGCAACTTTTGTTTGGACCGGCTCAGCCTTTGGCTGGGCTTCTTCAGCTTTTGATTCAGGAGCTTTAGCTTTACTTTCTTCTTTTTCTGTTTTTTCTGCCACAGGAGTTTTTGTTTCCCTTTTTTCGCTTTTCACTTCTTCTGGGGCTGCTTTAGCTTCTGCCTGCTTTTCTTCTTTTTTATTTTCAGGCTTTGTTTCTGTTTCTTCACTTTCCTTTTCTTCAGGAGTAATTTCTTCTTCTTCCTTAGGACTTTCCTTTTCTGATTCAGACAAGTTACTTTCTGACTGGCTTTCTTCTTTTTCAGTATCTTTATCAACCTGGATTGTGAGGGTATCTGCCTGTTTCAGGAAATTAGTAAAAAAGTATTTCTCATAGGTATCTGCAAGTCCATATTCAGAAATATCTTTTTTTACGCGGAGATATTCTTCATTAAAGAATTTTTCAGGATTTTTTGTAATATAAGTTTTGTTTTTAGCAATACATAAAGTTTTGTCAGGCTGGATGGAATTTGCTATCCAGATAAGAAGTATGAGTTCACGGCTTTCTACAGGTCCAATAACTACATTTCCAGCCTTAGTTTTATTTTTCAGTTCACAGATATACCAGCTTGTTCTTGCTTCAGCTGTGTTTTCAATTTTTGTTTTAACCTTAGTCGGTACAGTTACAGGAGATTTCTTGCTTGCAGAAAAAACCTGAAGGCTTAAAAACAATAACAGAAAGAAAACTGCAATCCTCTTAAAAAACATTCTTTTATTATAAAGTATTTTATTAAATTTTACAATGCAGAACTATTATAGAAGATTTATCTATATTGACGAGGCAGAAAGCTTTCTATATAATAATAGAACATCCTTGGAAGCCTTAGCTGGCTTTCCTTTGTCCATAAGGAGGAATAGGAAAAAGCTTTACTGCATTTTCCTGTTTTACATTCTATTAATCGTTGATTAGCGGGGTGTATTACTATCCTCCGAAATGTTCTGCTCTGGCAGGATGAAAATTTCAGGAGATACTTATGAAAAAGTATGAGCTTATGGCAATTTTTCCTCTTGAGGAAGAAAAGTCAAAAAAAGGTGCTGAAGATTTAAAAGGCACTCTCACCAAATTCGGTGCGGAAATCGATGAAGAAAAACCTTTCGGTGACCGCGATCTTACTTACGAAATCAAGAAACAGAGAAGAGGACGCTTTGTTCTTTTCACAATGAAGCTTAACCCAAGCAAGATTGTAGAAATTGAAAAAGAATTCAGAATTAACATGAATCTTTTGAAATATCAGTTTGTTCGCATTGACGAAAAATAAGCTTGGAATTAATCCAGAATTTGCTAATAAGGAGCCTATATGACAGATTTGAATAATGTTGTTCTGATTGGACGTCTTACAAGAGATGTTGGTAGTGATGAACGAAGCTTTGGTTATCTTCCTAACGGAAATGCAAGGGCAAACTTTAGTATAGCTGTTAATAGAAGCAAGAAGAATGGCGAACAATGGGTTGATGAAGTTAGTTTTTTTGATGTAACTTTGTATGGAAAATCTGCAGAAAGTCTTAAACCTTATCTTCTTAAGGGTAAGCAGGTTGCAATTGACGGTTATTTAAAACAGGAAACCTGGGAAAAGGATGGACAGAAGGGCAGTAAAGTAAAAATTATTGCAAACAATGTTCAGCTTTTGGGTAACAGAGATGGTTCTTCAGTTCCATCTGATGCTCCAAAATTCCAGCATAATAATGCCAGTCAGTCAAACAATGGATTTTCCGGAGGATATCAATCAGAATCATTTGGTGATACAGGAAGCGATTTCCCGGAGGATATCCCCTTTTAAGTTACACTACAGTAAAATATGCTTTTACTGTAAGCCAAAGACCGTAAGAGGTCTTGCAAAAACACAGGAGAAATAATATGTCTGAAGAAAATCAGGAAATGGAAGAAAAACAGGAAGTTTTATCACAGGAAGTTCAGATGAACGAAGTTGCACCTGAAAACGAAGGCCGTGAAGATGATCGCGACAGCCGTTCAAAGGGTAAGGCTTATTTCCGAAAAAAGGTATGCCGTTTCTGTGCAAACAAGGCAAAAATTGATTATAAAGATGCAGATGCACTCCGCCGATATATGACAGAAAGAGGTAAAATTCTTCCTCGCCGCATTACCGGAACTTGTGCAAAACATCAGCGCGAAGTTGCTAAGGCAATCAAGAGAGCACGCTCAATCAGCCTTTTGCCATTTGTAGCTGACTAAAAATTCATAAGTCATGCTGAAACAAGTTCGGGATGACAAACAGTGTTTAATTTATACATAACAGTGTATAATTTATACATAATAGTGTATGGTTTATACTCCGAACTATACATAAAAAATTTCAGGAGCTTGGAGAAACTTAAATGAAAGTAATTCTTAATGTAGATGTTAAATCCCTCGGAGAAGAAGGTGATGTAAAGAATGTTGCAAACGGATATGCCCGCAACTTCCTTCTTCCAAGAAATCTCGCTGTACCATACAATGAGGCTACAGTTCTTATGTTCGAAGCCCGCAAGGCAGAAATTGAAGCCCGCAAGGAACAGAAAAGAAAGGATTCAGCAAGTCTTAAAGATAAGCTTGAAGCTGCAACTGTTGAAGTTACAATGCCTGCAGGAGCAAATGGAAAGCTCTATGGTGCTGTTTCTGCCAATGTTATTGCAGAAGCTCTTAATAAGCTTGGCTTTGAAATTGAACGCAAAAGAATTGAACTTCCTGGTGCTGCAATTAAATCAGTTGGAACCTTCAAAGCAGTTATTAAGCTTTATGAAGCACAGACAGCCGAAATTCATGTTGTTGTAAAGGCTCAGAATGTTGAAGCACCTGCAGAAACAAAGAATGCTAAACCTTCAAAAAATGCAAAGGCTGCAAAAACTGAAGAAGTAAAGGCAGAAGCTGCAGAAGAGGCAGAAGCACCTGCTGCAGAAGCTCCAGTAGAAAAGACTGAAGAAACTGCTGCTGAGTAAGCTTATGCACAACATAAAACTGTAAATAAAACAGAAAGAATTCTGTTTATTACAGATAAAGGTTGTCTGAATTCAGGCAACCTTTTTTTATCTTAATAGGGGGGTAAAGAAATGGATAATTCCACAAACGAAGTAAATAGAAGAACACCTCTTCATGATTTAAAATCTGAAATGGCTCTTTTAGGCGGTTTATTGCTTGATTGGAATGCAATGGCTGATGTTGTATCAATCCTCAAGCCGGATCGTTTCTATTCCAAGCAGAACCAGTTAATTTATTCGGCTCTTTGCTCCCTCTATACTAAAGGCATTACAGCCGACGATATTACACTTGTAGATGAACTGAGAAAGCAGGGGAATCTTGAAAATGCCGGAGGGCCTGCTTATATTGCTTCTTTAACTCAGGAAGTACCTTCGGCATCAAATATTGAATATTATGCAAGAGCAATTGTTGAATCTTCTACCAGACGAGAACTTGTAAAATTAACTTCAGAAATCAGGGAAGAAGCTACAAATACTACAGGAAAAGAAACAAGTCTTTTGCTGGATATGGCTGAGCAGAAAATTTTTTCACTGTCAGAATTGAATGAAACTGCCAAGATTCATCAGATGCAGGATGTCGTAATTGAAGATATTGATTTGATTGAAGCAAGATACAGAAACAGCAATCAATTTACAGGAGTTCCTTCAGGTTTTGGAGTTCTTGATACAATGACATCCGGTTTTCAAAAATCTGAATTTATTATTATTGGAGCCCGTCCTTCTATTGGTAAAACAGCTCTGGCTCTTTCGATGATGCAGGAAATTGCTCTTGTAAGAAACATAGAATGCGGCTTCTTTTCTCTTGAAATGCCTTATCAATCTATTGGTATGCGACTTTTATCAATGAATTCAAAAGTAAGTATGTCCAGTATAAGATCCGGCATGCTCAAAAATACTGATTTCATACAGCTTCAGGAAGCAGCCGGCCGCTGGTATAAGGCACCTCTTTACACTGTAGATACACCAAATATGCGTCTTCTGGATCTTCGTGCTATGGCAAGGCGCATGGTTATTAATCATAAAGTTAAAATCATTTTTATTGATTATATTGGACTTATAAGTACAGAAAATCCGGGGGCTCCGGTTTATGAACAGGTCTCTGAAATTTCAAAATCCTTAAAGGCTCTTGCCCGTGAATTGGAAATTCCAATTGTAGCACTTTCACAAGTTTCACGAGATGCAGAAGGTAAGGAACCAAACCTTGCACAGCTGAGAGGTTCAGGTGCCATAGAACAGGATGCAGATGTCGTAATGTTTATAGACAGGGAAAGACCAAAAGATAATTCCGGTAAACCTCAGGAAGCAAAAATTATTCTGTCTAAGCAGCGAAACGGTCCTACCGGAACTATTGATATTATGTTCTTCCCGACTCTTTCTTTGTTTGCAAATAAGAGCCGGGAATAGTTTTTATCTGAAGAAAATAATTAATAACTGAGAAACAATTACTACAGCAACCAGGGCAATAGGGTAAGTAGAAGCGTATGCTCCGGCTACCTTTTCTGTCCTGGCAGTTCCAATCAGGGTTCCAAGCGCAGGGGTAGAAGTCATACCTCCACAGATTGAACCCAGGTTGTTGAGCAGGTTGAGCTTGAGTACAAACTTTGCAAAGATAAAGCCAATAATCATAGGAAGCATTGTCATGATGATTCCGTAGATAAAGTATACCCATTCAAAGTATTTAACAAAGCTGGCACCACCGGCAACTCCGGCACCAATCAAAAAGAGCATAAGTCCAAGCTCGCGGAAAACCTTAAGGGTTGCTTCTTCGGGCATAATCTTGATTTTACCGATTCTCTGGAAATGGCCGAAAATCAAAGAAAGAATGAGACAGCCGCCGGTTGTTGTAAGAGAAAAGTTTCCAAACTTAAAGGAACCAAAAAGAATGCCGAGCACTGCAACTACGGCAAAGGCACAAAATCCAAGAGGATCAAGCTCCATCTCGCTGCCTGTAAGCTTGCTTGGAGCTTCCGGAGCCGATTCAGAAAGCTTCTGTCGTTCCAGATCCATATCTGCCTTTTCGAACTTTGGTACAAGCTGAACAAAAAGTACAACACCAACTACACCAAAAAGGTAGGCAATTCCGTGTCCTACAGCAACAATGTCTTCCAGCTGATTTGCAGTAAAGAGGGCAGAATCGGTAACGGTTGCCTTAGCTGCAGAAAAGGCCGGAGTAGAAGTAAGGGAACCGGAAAGAAGTCCTACAAGCATGGCGCTTACTTCTTCGAGCGGACGGTCAAAAATCTTAAAGTCAAACCAGATACAGGCGGCACAGGAAAGTCCACCAATGATAATAATCATAAGTCCAAGCAGGATATAAGACTTAAAGTTTTTCTTTAAATCACCAAAAAAGCTTGGTCCAGCAATAAAGCCTACGGATGTAACAAAAAGAATAAGTCCAAGGTTTTCTACAATCTTAAGGGCGTTGGATACATAGCTTGCGTCTCCAACCTTAAGCTGATTTGCGAGCGGAGTATAAAGAAAAGCACCAAAAAGAAGGGCAACAATAAATACACCGGCAGTTCCCAAAGAAACACCTTTAATAGTGATTCTTCCAAGCAGGTAACCAAGTCCTGCAATTATAAATACACAAAATGTAAGGAATGTTATTGTTTTGATTGATAAGATTCCACCAAAAAGAACCATAAAAAATAACCTCTAAAAATATAAGTTGCAATATTATATAACTTAGAGGTATTTTCTTCAATATACTAAATACTAAGCGTAATACTGGGCCTGGGCATTCCAAAGCTCGCTGTAGAGGCCCTTGTTTGACATGAGCTTTTCGTGGCTGCCCTGTTCTATAATCTTGCCTTGGTCAAATACGATTATGTTATCGCAGAAGCGGCAGGATGACATTCTGTGGCTGATGTAAATGGAGGTTTTGCCTTCTACCATCTGGTCAAAACGCTGATAGATTTCGTATTCGGCAACCGGGTCCAGAGCGCTGGTAGGCTCGTCCATAATTACAAATGGGGCGTCCTTGTAAAGGGAACGGGCAATGGCAATTTTCTGGGCCTCACCCCCGGAAATTTCTACACCGTTTTCATCATCATACTGGTAAAGCGGAGTATCCAGGCCTTTTTCCATTTTTGTAAGTCGCTCTCCAAAGCCTGCATCCTCCAGACATTTTGTTGCGCGCTCTCTGTCATATTCGTTGCTACCCGAAACATTTTCTCCAAGTGGAAAGCTGAAGAGGTTGAAATCCTGGAAAACAATTGCAAACAGCTTTGCATATTCTTCGTTATCGTAATAGCGGATATCTACACCGTTGAGGAGAATCTGACCTTCGGTTGGTTCGTAGAGGCGGCATAAGAGCTTTATAAAGGTTGTCTTACCCGCACCGTTTTTTCCGACAACAGCATTTTTTGTGCCAAGAGTAATTTTCTGATTTACATGACGCAGCGCCCAGGTGTCTGAGTTTGCATACTTAAACGAAACATCACGGAATTCAAGTTCGAATACGTTATCGTCGCGCTTTTCGGTTGGGATTGTTCCGTCGTAGCGCTTATTCTGGATTTCCATATAATCATAGAAGAAACTGAGATACTGGCTTTCCATTTTGAGCTGAACAAAGTTGTTGCTTATGCCCGTAATGCTTTCTACAAGACGGGTGTAGCTTGAAACATACATAATACATTTTCCCGCGCTGATTAAACCAAACACTGCCTTGAGCCCGACAAACGCATAACTTGCAAGCTGCATAAAGCACTGAGACACAAGAGGAATCAGAGAGTTTTTGATATCCTTGTTGATCCAGGCATTGCCTTCGGCTTCGAGCTTGTCGTTTGTTTCCTGTACGCGCTTGGTCATGAGCTTTTGCATCTTATACAAGCGGATATACTTACCGATTGAATAATCAAAAATCAGGTTGAACCAGTAGCCAAAGTAGCGGTTGTAAGAAATATTCTTTTCAAAAAACTCCATCTGCAGCTCGGA
>JAEEGL016346608.1_pt1 | contig 15122 bp, 13 predicted proteins | sample 9134231 | NCBI WGS metagenome assembly JAEEGL01 (sample SAMN16246548, study PRJNA631951) | gut metagenome | biome: gut microbiome; feature: rumen; material: fiber-attached | host: Bos | place: Iran: Karaj | collected 2018-10 | reverse complement strand
CATCTTTTAGCTTGATGTCCAAAATGAACACCTGCTTCTAATAAATAACTTTTTGCAATTACTGCCATATTTTCTTTCTCCTTTCGTTAATTCTTCTGCTTGTCTTTAAATTAATATTCACTTAATTACCAATTAAGCACTAGAATACTAAATCAACAAACATGTTTTTTTCTTAAAGCGTAATTATTTTAGCACATTTTTTTACAAAAAAAAAGATATTTTTTTAAAAATATCCCTTAAATATCCATGTTATACAAGATACATCAAAATCAGTTAATTTTCCAATAAATGCTACTATTGGTCTAAATAATAATGCTGCTAGTAAAATAATAGCAAATAATACTAAATCACGAGCTGACTTTGAAAGTGCATCCATATCTTTAGAAATAATTGGTGGTATTAATATAGTCATACCTTTAACTAAAGCAAATATAACACATGCTACTTGAAATATAGTAATAGCTGCACTAATTAACTTTGCTACATTTGTTCCTGCAATTTCCTTACAAGAAAGAGGATTTGTTGGAATGTCAAAATTTGCAGGGTCTACAGTAGATTCTTTTTTTCCACCGTTTCTACCATTTTCCCCATTTCCACCAGAAGGATTACCACATTTAGCAGTAGTATAAGCACTTGATAAATTTAAACACTCTCTAGTACAAAAACTATCATCACCAATATTACAATTTAATCCATCAAACTCTACATATGTCCCACCATCTTTACAAAAGCAGTGACTTGTATTACCATTATTTTCTTGTGTATCATTTGAAGGTGGAGTATTTTGTGGAGTGTCATTGTTATTATCATTACTATTTGATTTACACTTATATGGTCCATTATATACAGAACACGCATTGTAACAATCACTATCCTGTGTACAAGTTTGATCATGTGGTATATCTTTTTGAGTATCATTACATACACAATGTTTCTCTTCTGCTCTAACAACACCTAAGAACAAAAAACATACAACTAATAAAACAAATATTCTTAAACTTTTATTCATCTTACCTAAAACTCCTTAATATAAACGTAATACAAGAAACATCCAAGTTTGCAATACGTCCTACAAAAACTAAAATACTTCTAAATAATAATGCTACTATTAATATACCAGCAAATAGTACTAATTTCTTACCGGATGCAGTTAGTTCATTCATATTTTTAGATGTAATTGGTGGTATTAATATCATCATACTTTTAATAATAGCAAATATTACACAAGCAACTTGAAAAATTGTTATTCCTGCTTTTAACAATCGGGAAAAGTTTTTACCCAGTGTTTTTTCACAAGAAGTAACAGTTGGATCGATTTCAATAGTTGAGGGTTTCTCTTGATTCTTTTTTTCTCTATCTTTTTTAAGAACATCTATTTTACATGTACCAGTAGTATAGCCAAATTGGTAACAATAATTACCGCAACTTATATCATCGTTACAAACTACATTTTCTAAAGGAACTCCTCCGTCACAAACACAATACCCAGCAGTAACTTTTGCTTTTTTTAGTGCATCTTCACTATTCCTAACACATACAGCATTCGAAAGATCTCTTGCACTACAAATAGAACTACAATTACTATCTGAAGCACAAGATTCATCAGCACTTACATAATTTTCTCCATCTTCAGAACAATAGCAAAATCCTTCATCTGCTTTTACAATAGAAACTGATAAAAAAATTACCAAAAAAGTAAACAAAATTTTAATTGGTTTTTTCATACATAATCTCCATATCTATGAATATTTTAACACAAATATTTAAGACTTTACAATATTATTTATCTTTAATTGGAAAAACATGTATAATTATAGTATAATATATATGGTGATTTGATGAAAAACACATCATACAAAAACAGAGGTATGTTTTTAGAAAATATTATTAATGACTCAAATACATATTATAATAGTATTGAAAAATCATTAATATATAAAAAACCTACTCCTATTAAAGTATTAAATGTTGTTTATCCAACAAACAAATCACATCTAATTGATAAAGCTGTATATTCAAATATATCTACACTTGATTATAATGGAATATATAGAGGAAAATATATAGAATTTGATGCTAAGGAATGTCATAGTAAAACATCCTTCCCTCTTTCTAATATTAAATCTCATCAATTAGAGCATATTAAAAAAGTTATTAAGCAAAAGGGAATTGTATTTTTGATAATATACATGAATGATGAATTTTACTTACTTAAAGGAGAAGATATTGTCAAATATACAAACGAGGAAAAAAGAAAATCAATAGAATATGAATATTTAAAAGAAAAAGGATATAAAATTAATGAAAGTTATACACCTAGACTTAAGTATTTAGATGCTGTTGATAAAGCTTATTTTAAGGAGTAATATGAAAAAGATTAATTTTGATAAGTTAAAAAAAGAAAAAAAGAAGAAAGATGAAGTTAAAATGAAAAAGAAAGATAGAATTAAAAAAGAGAATCCTAAGAAAAAGAAATTTAGATTCAGATTATTCTATTGGCTATGCGTTTTATTAGTAATTGGTGCTATTGGAATATTTATTGGTGGTATTGGTTTTTGCTACTATATAGTTAAAAGTGCACCAGAATACAACATTGATAAAATGTTTGAAAAAGAGCCATCAAGGATATATGATTCACAGGGTACATTAATTGCTACACTTGGAACAGAACAAAGAGAAAAAATAACATATGAACAATTACCTCAAGTTCTAGTAGATGCAATTATTGCAACAGAAGACTCAAGATTCTTTCAACATAATGGATTTGATGCACCAAGATTTATAAAAGCTTCTATTAGCCAAGTGCTCGGACGTGGCGGTGGTGGAGCCTCTACTCTAACAATGCAACTTTCAAAACTTGCATTTACAAATACTAACTCAGATGGGTTTGCAGGTATAGTAAGAAAGTTTACAGATATTTATATGGCCGTATTCAAAATGGAAAGAAACCTTACTAAAGAAGAAATAATTGAATATTATGTAAACAATCCATGTTTAGGTGGTAACATATATGGAGTTCAACAAGCAAGTCACTATTACTTTAATAAAGATGTAAGTGATTTAAACCTAGTTGAAGCTGCTCAAATAGCAGGTATGTTCCAATCTCCTAATGGATATAACCCATATTTTAATCCAAATGATGCAAATGAAAGAAAAAATACAGTCTTATATTTAATGAAAAGACATGGTTATATAACTGAAACTGAATATAATGCTGGTACATCTGTAGAAATAAAAGATTTTTTAGATAAAGGTGCAACTAAAGCAAATGAATACCAAGGATTTATTGATACTGTTGTTCAAGCAGTATGGGATGATACAGGAAATAACCCATATGATGTTCCAATGGATATCTATAGTACTATGGTAAAAAGTAAACAAGATGTTATAAATGAATTTTATAGAACTAATAAATTTAGAGATAATAAAGTAGAAGTTGGTATTGGTCTTATTAATAATAAAACTGGTGAAATAATGGCAGTTGGAGCAGGAAGATATAAGAGTGATGCTATGACTATGAATTTAGCTACATTTGACGGACAAATTAAGAGAATGCCAGGATCTACTGCTAAACCAATATTAGATTATGGACCTGCTATTGAATATGCAAACGTTGGTGATTATGGACCATTTATAGATGACAAAGTTGCATATGGTGGCGGATACATGAGAAACTTCAATGGTTCAATTACTGGATTTATGTCACTTAGAAACTGTCTTAAAAACTCAGTAAACACTTGTGCTTTACAAGCATTTAGATTAACTACTAATGCACAAAAGAAAGAATTTGCTTCTAAAATGGGAATAGAATTTAAAGAAGAAGTTATACCAGACTCTTATTCAATTGGAGCATTTAATGGTGTAAGTCCTGTACAATTAGCAAGTGCCTACTCTACTTTTGGCAATGGTGGTGTTCATGTAACAGCTCACTGTTATAGAAAAGTTGTTTATAGAGACACTGATGAAGAAGTAAAACCTCAAATTAAAACAGAAAGAGTTATGAAAGCTCAAACAGCTTATATAATTGCTGATATTCTAAGAACTGCAACAAATTCAAGAGTTAAAGTATCTGGAACAACAGTTGCAACAAAAACAGGAACTACTTCTTATGATACACAAGTATTAAAAAAATATGGATTAACTGATTCAGTTATACCAGACTCTTGGACTTCAAGTTTCACACCAGATTATGCAATGGCAATATGGTATGGATATGTTGATGATTTAACTCCAGAAAATGTTAAAAATAAAAATTACTTTACAATGTCACACTCAAATACAGAAAGACAAAAAATGCTTGCTTGGTTAGCAGCTAGAATATATGAAAAGAATTCAAAATTTCAAAATCCGGGTGGTATTTCTAATGTAAAAGTAGAACTTGAAACAATCCCAGCACAATCACCAAGTAGATATACACCAGGTTCATTAGTTGGTTCATTTATGTTTGTTGGTAATACTGGCCCTAGTGAAGTATCACAAAGATTTGATAAATTATCAAATCCAAGAAATGCAACTTATAATTTAACTACAAATAGCTTAAGTCTTTCATGGACTTCTCCAGGAACTCCTAATGCTATTAATACTGAATATCTAAGTAATTTCTTCAAAAATGTATGGAAAGTTCAACCAGATAAATATTTACAAAAGAGATTAAATTATAATAAATCAAATATTGGAAACTTTGGATTTGATATATATCTAACTCAAGGAAGTAATTCTAAATATGTTGGATGGACATCTAATACAGATTATGTAATAGATCTAACAAGATTTAATGATAATTATGATGGTGTTGTTATTAAGAGTGCATACTCAATATTTAAATCAAATGCATCTGATGGATACCGAATAAGCCTTACTATTAATAGACAAGAAACTATAAGTGGTAATGATGTAACAGTAAATGTAAATGATTTAAATAAAACATTGAGTGTTGGAAGTACATTTACTCCACTTAATACTTCGTCAATTACAAGTATTATTTATAAATTAAGTGATATTAAAAATGAAGTAACAAATTTATCAATGAATGCTACTTCAATTACAAACTTAGATACTTCTACTGCTGTTAGTGCTAGTGAATTAACTAATAATAAAGGTAATTATAGAGTAGTATATACAATATCATTTAGATATAAAAATACTTCAATAAGTAAATCTGTTACTCAAACAATAATTGTAGAATAAAAGGATAATTCAAATGAATTATCCTTTTTTACATATTCCATTTAATTTACATAAATCACACTTTGGTTTTTTGCTAGTACAATAATATCTTCCAAACAACACTAATTGAGAATTAACTCTATTCCAAGTAGACTTATCAAAATATTTTTTTAACTTAGTTTCTGTTTTTAAAACATCGTCTTTTTTATTAGTAATACGAAGTCTTTTAGAAACTCTAAATACATGAGTATCTACAGCAAAAGAAGGTACATTAAACAAAAGAGATAAAACCACACTAGCTGTCTTCCTACCTACTCCTGCTAAAGATTCTAAATAAGATCTATCATTAGGTACATAACCTAGCTTGTATATTTCACTTACAATACTTTTAAAATTCTTAGACTTAGTATTATAAAAACCTATTCTTTTAATATACGAAGATATTTCTTCAACACTAAGAGTATTTAACTTTTCTAAAGTATCATACTTAGAATATAAATCTTTAGTTACTAAGTTAACACTTTTATCTGTAGTTTGAGCAGATAACATAACTGATAATAATAGTTCATAATCATGAGTATAATTAAGTTCACATTTAGGATTTGGAAATAACCTATCTAGCTCATTAATAATTAAATCTTTATTCATTATCATCTAACCAATCGTATTCAAACATCTCTTCTAAAGATTTTTCCTCGTTATTTCTCTTTTTAACACCATTTTTAGACCAATCATAAAGAATTTTATCTATGTACTTAAAACTCCTCACATTATTAAGAATAGCCTCTTTTAAGGCTTTAATTATTGTTTCTTCACTATTACCATTTTCAAACCATTTATTAATTAACTCATATTCAAAAGAAGATAGTGTTCTTCCTAATTCACGTTCAAACACACTATATATATTTGTATTCTTTTCTTCTTTAACACTAAAAGCAAGTCTATCATATAATGGATCTAACTTAATCTTTTCAATTACTTCACCATTCTTATTAGAAACATCCATTTCAATAAACTTCTTATTTAATAAACTACTAAATGTATTAAAAATTTTATCATCATCAAAACCAAGTTTCTCTTTGATATCTTCATTATTTAAATAAGATGACACATTTATAAAGTATAATATTAATAAAAATTCATCTAAAGAAATATCTAAAGAACTAATGTTTTTAATAACATTAGCATTAATAATAAAATCCCTAGTTTGAAACGCTTTTCTTAAATCACTCATATTTATATTCTTTTAAGTACTCCTCTATAGATTCTTCATCATTTTCTAACAACCCCTGCATTATACTTCTCTCTACAGATCTATATGCTTCTTTAACTTCTTCATAATTAATATATTTTAAGAATACTTCGAAACTAGCATTAATATCAATTATACTATGTAAATTATCTAAATCTTCATATGCTTTTATTTTAGCTTCTATATCAAGTATTCTAGCAGCATTATATATAACTTCTTTTGGATATTTAGTCATTTCATTATATTCTATATCATTATCTTTAACTACATCCCTAATAGCTGAGATAATACTCTTCTCTTCTTTTGAAAATGGTAAATCAGTTTTAACTTGTGCCCATACACCATATTTATTATAAACTGGTTTAATATCATCAAATTCTAAATTAAAATGTTTAGATATATTATATTTGGTCAATATATCAAAGAACTTATCTATTCCATTACTATCAAATATTCTATCTAATTCTCTTCTTTTATATTCCATAGATACTTCATTTAACATAAATGTTTTCTTATCAGAAATAAATTTAATTATTTCAGTATCTAAATCAAAATCAAGTGTACAAGAAAATCTAATAGCTCTAATAATTCTAGTTCTATCCTCATTAAACTTTTTAGAGGTTTTTCCAACTACTCTAATTATTTTATCATCTAGATCTTTTTTAACACCAAGAGCATCAACAAACATACCATTTCTATCAATACCAAAGGTATTAATAGTAAAGTCTCTTCTTAACAAATCTTCTTCTAATGTTTTACAAAGCGATAACTTAACAGGTTTATTTTTAACATATTTTAATTCTTTTCTATAAGAAGTAATGTCATAAGTATAACCGTATTCTTCAATATGATATGCATAATATTTTGGATAAGCTTTTCCCCTTCCTTTAAATATTCTCATGATCTCCTCAATTGGAGCATTAGTGCAAATATCAATATCAGTTGAACTAATACCAAGAAGGTAGTCTCTTACAAAACCACCAACAACATATGATTCATATCCATTTTCATATAAAATATTCATTATCTCTTTCATAATTATAATATTATCACATTATAAAAAAAATGTCATTAAAAAAAAGCCATTAAAGGCTTCTTTATTAATTTAAAGCATCTTTTAACTTGCTTCCAGCTTTAAATCCAGCAACAACTTTAGCAGGGATTTTAATAGCTTCTTTAGTTAATGGATTGATTCCTTCTCTTGCAGCTCTTTTCTTAGCTGTGAAAGTTCCAAATCCAACTAGAGCAACTTTTCCTTCTTTTTTAAGTCCAGTTGTAACTCCTTCTAAAACAGCATCTAATGCTCTTCCTGCATCAGCTTTAGTTAATCCGGCTTTAGCAGCAACGAATTCTACTAATTCAGTTTTACTCATCGTAAATTACCTCCCATATTTTTTTGCATCATACAAGTACGATGCTTACATAATTATTTTAGCATAACTACCTAAAATTGCAAGTTATTTTACTATTTTTTTGCTAAAAAGCTATATAAAAGTGTATATTATTTGTGAAATATAGAGTATTTTAAAGATAATACCTTTGACATTCTATCCATTTTATCAAAATCACCATTATATTTTTCTAATAGTTTATTTCTCAAATGTATTGCTAATCTATACTTTTCTTCAGAATTTTCATCTATACATGAATCTATAAAATTACTATATTTTTCTAATTCTTCATTTGGATTTTCATATACATATATCTTTTCATATAAGAAAGGTAATATTTCACATGTTTTATCTACATGATACTCTTTATATAAATGCTTATATGCTATTATCCCGTGAACTATCTCATGGATATCAATCATAGTAGTAATATCATTATAATCATATGGTATACTAATTTCAAAATATTTTAATACACCATCTTTTACTACAGTATACAAACCAATATATGGCCTATTTTCTTCTACTCTATAATCAAGCATATTAGTATGTCTTTGTAAGTAATCAAACATCTTTTTATCATATAAATTATGTCTTATAAAAAAATCTATAACTTTATTAGAATAATTCATAATAAATTCACCGAGTTAATATAGTATCAAAAAAAACATATAAAATCAATTATATGTTTATTCTGTATAATCACAAGAACTACAAGATATAGTTCCTTTCTTATCTACTAGTAAACTATTACATTTTGGACAAAGCTCTCCAGTTGGTTTATCCCAAAGAGCAAAATCACATTTTGGATAGTTAGAGCAGCCATAGAATATCTTACCCTTTTTAGTCTTCTTCTCTATTATTTTAGAAGAACACTTAGGACAATCACATATTTCTACAACCTTTTTTTCTTCTTTCTTAATATATTTGCACTCAGGATAATTAGAACAAGCTACAAATTCTCCAAATCTTCCCTTTCTAACTACTAAAGGTTTACCACAATTAGGACATATCTCACCAGTTTCTTTAGGAGCATCTTTAGTCATATCTTTAAATGCTACATTTAATAATGGTTCAAAGTCTTTATAGAATTTATCTAATACTTCATACCATACAAGTTTACCTAGTGCTATTTCATCTAACTGGGTTTCCATAGATGCGGTGTAATTCACATTAATGAATGAAGAGAAGAATTCTTGTAATTTATCTGTAACCTTAACTCCTGTATCAGTTGGATAAAATTTCTTATCTTTAATAGTTACATATTTTCTTTCTTTTAAAACACTAATAATCTTAGCATATGTACTTGGTCTACCAATTCCAAGTTTTTCAAGTTCAGCTATTAATTTAGCTTCAGTATATCTTGGTTTTGGCTCAGTAAAATGTTGATGATAATCTATTTTACTGCACACTATTACTTTTGATTTATAATTAGCAAAATCAGGTAATATTACATCTTCACTATCTTCAAAAGCACTATAAACTTTTAAATATCCATCAAATACACATACTTGGCCATTAGCCCTAAATAAATAATCATTATTTTCTAAATCAACACTTGTAGCATTATACTTGGCATCTTCCATTAATGATGCTAGTGTTCTTATATATATAAGATTATATAATTTATATTCTTCTGGTTTTAAATATTTTTTAATACTCTCTGGAGTTCTTAAAATACTTGTAGGTCTAATTGCTTCATGAGCATCTTGAACATTATCTGTCTTTTTAACAGTTTTAACTCTTCCTACATATTCTTTTCCATAATTAGCAGTTATATACTTCTTAGTATCTTTAACAAATACATCAGATAATCTAATTGAGTCAGTTCTCATATATGAAATTAAACCAACTGTCTCACTACCAATATTAATTCCTTCATATAGTTTTTGAGCAATACTCATTGTTTTAGAAGCGGGATAGTTTAGTCTGTTTGATGCCATTTGAGTTAAAGTACTTGTAGTAAAAGGTAACTTACTAGGTTTCTTTTTAAGTTTACTTTCCACATTAGCAATATTAAATGCATTAGATAATTTAGATATAATATCTTTTGCATCAACTAAACTATTTATTTCTATATCTTTATTCTTATATTTTTTAAGTTCAGCTTTAAAATCTTTAAAATCAGCTTCAATAGTATAATACTCTTTTGGTATAAATGCTTCGATTTCTCTTTCTCTATCAACAATTAGTTTTAAAGCTACACTTTGAACTCTTCCGGCAGATTTACCCTCTGTTTTATATTGCATAAGTTTAGATAATCTAAATCCAATTATTCTATCAAGTATTCTTCTAGATTCTTGAGAATGAACAAGATCCATATCAATCATTCTAGGATGCTTAAATGCTTCTTTAATAGCATCCTTAGTTATTTCATTAAAAACCACTCTACCATAATTATTATCTTTTAAACCAAGAGCTTCTTTTAAATGCCAACTTATTGCTTCCCCTTCACGATCAGGGTCCGTTGCTAAAATTACATTATCAGCATTTTTACTTTCTTTTTTTAAATCACTAACTAACTTACCTTTAGCCTTCATTAATATATAATTAGGTTTAAAATTATCTTCAAGATCAACACCTAAGCCATATTTACCTGTAGTTGAAAGATCACGTATATGACCTTTAGAAGATAATACTTTATAATCACTACCTAAGTATTTTTCAATAGTTTTACTTTTACTAGGACTTTCTACAATAACAAGATTTTTCACATAATCACCTTTCTTTAAGATAATCCCTTCTCATTAAATAATGATAAAGATTAAATTTATTTTTGTCAAGTTAATATCCATCTATTAATAATATTAGACATTTTTTAAAAAAAACACTATAAAAAAAGAACTTTATTTTATAAAGTTCTAATTTATTAAATTATTTTCTTTTTAATTGTTTAGCTTCTTCCTCATATTGTTCATCTGAATATAATTGCATAGTAGTTTTAGTACATGTTGTACCACTTAATGTATATCCACTTGGACAAGCATAGGATACATAATTATCATCAGAATTTCTAGTGGCATTTACACTATTAGTTTCTTTTTTATAAATACTTCCATCTTCCTTAGATTTATAATATCCATCTCCTAAATCAATATATGGATTTTCATAAGGAATATAAGTAGGTTCATTTTTATCCTGATCATTTGAATTATTATCTAATTCCTTAATCTTTTCTTCCCTTATTTGTATTTCTCTATCTATGTATCCTCTTATTAATAAAGCATTTCCTAATGCAAGAAGCATAACCATTTTTTTATAATCTTGTTTTTTCATTTTATCCCCCTTTAAAAATATATACATTTTAATAATATTATTTTGCTAATTTTTTAGTATGTTCAGATTCATAATTGAATAAATCTTCATCATAACAATAATGACCATCTAAAAAGTAACCATATTGACATGATAAAGAACCTTTATCTTCTTTAGAATCATAATGATAATATGCATTTTGAATTGGTTCATAATCATCACTAACAGTTTTAAGATTTTCTATAATTGTCTTAGAACATGTACCACCACTCAATGTACATCCACTTGGACAAGCATATTGAGTTCTATTAGAATCTGAATCATAAATAGCTGTTGCTGCCATAGTTTCAGTTTTCTCTCTATAAATATCACCAGATAATACACTTTGATAATATCCATCACCTAAATCTAAATATGGTTTATCATAAATAAAACCGTAAGTTAAAGATTCAACTTCTTTTCCATCTTCTAATATAGTAGTCTTAGCTGATCCAATATCAATAAAACATCTCATATTAGGACCTGTTCCCTCTACTCTAGTTACTTCATTTGGAGCAGCATAAATAAATTTTTTAACATAAGTAGTTGTAGGTTCACTAACTTCTTTACCGTCAACTAAATATGTAACATTTGATGGAACTGCTTCCATATAATATTTAATGATTGGTGCAACTTCAAAAGTTTCAGTATAACAGCCATCTTCACCATATTCAATAGAATGATCAAGAATATCATAATAATATTGGTATCTTGAAAGTTGACTAACTGCTTCATTTTTTGATTTACATCCTGATAATGTTAGAGCTTCAGCAGTAGCAAGTATTGCAGCAAACTTCTTAATATTATTATTCTTCATTTTTTATAACCCCCTTAAAGTTATGCATAGATTATATCACAAAAAAACACATGTGTCAAGTTTGATACATGTGTTTACATTTTATAATTCCACTTAAGGTTTACTAACAATCGTCTCCCTTAATACATACTCCACTAGAATTAAAGCAGTATTCTTTTGATTTAATTGTTTTACATGTGTTTCTAACCATTACTCCTGATGATTCAAAATAGAACCAACTATCTTTTCCTTTATAGTTAATCTTTTTCCAACCAGTTACCATAGCACCATTAGAAGGTAACAAATAGAACCATTCATCTTTACCATTATATGATATTTTTTGCCAATCTGTTAATCTTTGACCTGTTGATGAAGAAATATAATACCAGTTCCATTTACCATTTTCCTCAATTTCTTGCCATCCTGGATATGAAAGTTTTAGTATTTCGACACGTGCTCCACCATTTCTATAATATTGAATTCCCAAATAGATATTACCATTATAATAGCTAACACCTTCAGATTCATTTTTAGTAACTAATTTATCTCCTATTGATTTAGCAGACAAATAATTTGCTAAATTAATTCTTAATTTATTTTTTGTATCTTCAGCTCCATTACTCAATTTGAATCTTCTTACAACCACATTAGAAAGTGGATTACTAAATTCATAACTTGATCCATATACTAAATATAAATACCCTCCACCTAGTTCCATTCCTTGAAGTCCACCAACATCACTTCCCTTAGATGGAACATTAAATGAGCTTACATATCTACTATGTTTTGTTAAATTTCCACTTTTAAAGCTACTAAACTTATATATTTTAATTGTATTGCCACTCTTTAAAGCAATTGCATCATTTTCATTATCTACTGCAAAATCATATGTTGAATAATTACTACTATTTTCAATTTGTTTAACCTTTTTATAATAATTTGCTTTAGAACTATAATCAGAATATTTAACAACATCTAATTTATTAGTACTATTATTTATATAATAACTATGAGTAGGAATTAGTTCATCGTTATAACTATTAGTTACTTTAAATTCACCTATTCCAAGTCCTACAAACGCAGCTCTACAATAATCTGATCCACAAGAAAGTTTAGTCCCTTGCTCTAAGACAAGTTTATCTTTTGATCCATCTTTATAAACATCGAAATATTGATTGTGAGCACTATGATTTACAAGAGTTAATACATTATTTGATGTATCAGTTTTACTTACTCTTCTAATATTACCGCTACTCATATTTTTTAAATATGCTTCTTTTGTTGAACTATCAAGAGCTTTATATTCAGATGATTCAGTGCTGTTTCTTGGAACACCACTTATATAATAATAATTATCAGTTACAGATATTCCTTGAAAAGCATAAAGTCTTTCTTTATTTGTACTTGCATCTAATACTCTATATACATAATCAGTTAAACAACTATCTATCTTTGCTTTTCCACTTATAAATTTAATTTTTTTACTTATATCTGCACAATTATTTTTTATTTTAAAAGTAGTGCTTCTAGTACCAGTAAAACTATTAGTACCAGTTATACTAACACTAGCAGTTCCACTATTAAGATTATTAGTATATGTAGCAGTATAATCAGTACCATTAACTAACTTATAATTATTTATACTCATTGCCAAATCTGGCTTTACTTCCCTTGTAGTATAGTTCTGATCTGCAATTTTAGGTAAATTTACTTTATTTATATCTAATGCATTTATTCTACAAGTTTTATTACTATACCAATAATGAAGTGAGTCTGGAAGACATCCAATCTGATAAGAACCCACTATTTTCTTAGATGCATTAATAACAGTTCCACCATTACATGTTGCAATTGATTGATTTTGACCACTAAATACAGAATTTTTACAAGAAATACTTACACTTTCTTTAACAGTAATTTGAATTGAAGAACTTATTCCATTTTCAGTTTTAGCAGTAATCTTAACAGTACCTTTACTAATTCCTTTAACAACTCCACCTTGATCAACTGTAGCTATGTTATTATTACTACTAGACCAATTAATTTGCATATCTGTTGCATTACTAGGAGTTATAGCTGAACTAATTACAATTGTTGATCCTACCTTTAAATAATTCTCACTTGATTTTAAAGTAATTGCTTTAACATCAACTGCAGCATCAAGTCTTGCTACATTAACAGTTGCAGTTAGAGTTTTTCCATTTGATAACTTAGCATTTATAGTTGCAGAACCTTTCTTTACTCCCTCAACTAATCCATTTTTAACAGTAGCAATAGAAGAATCACTACTACTCCACTCAACTTTTACATTTGATGGTATATTATTAATAATTAACTGATATCTATTAGACATTCTTACGTTTATAATTTTAGAATTTAATTCTGGAGAGTATGTTTTTTGATTAATAACTTGTGGTGTAATAAGTTCCATATCTGCCTTGTTAGTTGCAATAGTTGCTTTAGGATTATCACTACTTATTAATCCTTTATTAACATCATCTCTTTGAGCTTGTTCAATAGTAGTAGATTTTAAATCAACAACCCTAACTGTTACACCAACATAATTATCATAAATATCTCTTGCATATACAGTTGCTATACCTGATTTCAATCCAACAACATTTCCTGAGTTATCAACAGATACAATATTTGTCTTTGATGAATACCACATAATATTATTATCAATAGATTTTATAACATTTATTCTAGCAGTATTTCCTATCCCAATATAATAAACTGATTTTTCAAGCACTAATTGATCATTATCTGACATAGAAGGTTTTTGATTTTTTTCTAAAAAATCATTAAATAAGCCTTCTTCTTTACTTGTTGTATAAGTAAAATATAATGATAAAAAAACAAATTCTAATGCTACAATTGCAAGAACTGCAACATAACTTATTTTACGCTTTTTTATTTCGCCCTGATTATTATTTCCAGAATTATTCATCTATCTTCACCATTATAATAGTATCATCTATTTTTATTTTTTTCAACAATTATTACTTGAAATATTAAGTATTATTCCAATAGAAAACATACTTACAAGTAGTGAAGAACCTCCATAACTAATAAATGGCAGTGTTACTCCCATAATATATTAACTTTTATAACTTTTATATAGGTAAAATATATAAAAATTGTACTTTTTTGAATAGGTAATTGTTTTGTTGTTGAACTTTTTTATAATTGTGCTATATCTGTTAAACTTTTAAAGTTAAAT
>JAEEGL015560599.1_pt1 | contig 15122 bp, 12 predicted proteins | sample 9134231 | NCBI WGS metagenome assembly JAEEGL01 (sample SAMN16246548, study PRJNA631951) | gut metagenome | biome: gut microbiome; feature: rumen; material: fiber-attached | host: Bos | place: Iran: Karaj | collected 2018-10 | reverse complement strand
GGCCTACGGATCGGACATAGGGAAGGCCATCGTGATCTCCAGCGACGGCATCGACGGCGACTACCATTCCGCCGAGTACGACGTCGGCACCCTGCAGATACACGTCATAGACTCCGAGAACTCCGAGGTGATCTTCGGACCAATAACCGGGGACATAACCCTGTATTACTACTACATCTGATGCAGGGACACACCAGAAATGGCGGGGCTCCGGCCCCGCCCGCAAACCGCTTCCGCCGCGTGACTTCTGGGACTCTGCGACACCGAGATCAAGATTGCGCCGAGAACCTGGATGGAAACAACTTCCCGGCGGGAAATAGATCTCAGTCATGAGAACCGATTGGCGGCGGCCAGGCTATCCCGTCCCAAACAATTTCTCCGAGCGTCTCCGGGACCTTGACAATGACCGATCTGACGGGATTTGGAATGCGCTGCCCTTATGGCTGGCTAATCGATGGAATTGGTGCTATTGCGTTTTGACATCATTTCATTTTTCCGGTACGGTAAGAATTCTAATCTTCCCTCTGCCCTCGGTTCGATAGTCCCCCATTATTCAGACCCGTTTGAAGATACATTTCAGCACGGAACGGCTTTGACCCGGACCTCCGAATTGAGGCGAGGTTTGCAAGCCTGCGTCCCAACCTTAGAGCGACAAAAAATCCGGTAGGTCATTTGCACCCTGAAAAATGATCTAGAAAAAATCTAGTTCTAATCTACAAGACGTAATTGGCCGTTTTCGTCTGTTCGGGATAGTCGTTGTTAAACATTATGTCTGTAAATTCTGTTCATTTATCTAATATTAATATGTAATTTACAAATTTGAATATATTATAAGAGGTTTTTAAAACTTTTATCGCCTTATAATCAGCTGGCCTGGAATTCGAATTCCTCAAGTGGCTCCATTTTTTTCTTTATTTATACTCACAAAAGACTTAAATATGAAAATCAAAAAAATATTGATAAATCATCAAATCGAAAATACCGTTTTTTCATATCTTTTATTGTCGGACGGTATCGGACCCGCCGTTCTTAGAAGTGCCCCGATGCTCCGCCAGCTGCGATTTATCGTTGCCAGACCGTTGAATCCCGGAAGGACCTTCCTACCGTCGCGGTACGGACAAATTGCAGACAACGAAATTGAAGCACAAGAACATGCTAATACTGCGTCGAACAATCCGTACGGCGGATGATCATCTATAACGAGACCAAACAGGTGTTTTTGGATGAGCTGGACAGAGGGGTTCTGGACGAGAAACTATACGATTTGGTCAGGGATAGATTCGGTAGGGAAACCCCGAAGTCGGAAGTGAGGGCCTGGAAGAATTCGCTGATCCAGGCGGGAATGCGCATCCTCAGATCAGGGATCCCTGACGACTGCGGCATTGCGATAGAATACAACATCCCTTACACATCGAAACGCGTAGACCTCATTGTCTCCGGCCTTGACAGGGATGGCAGGAGCAATGCCGTGATAATAGAGCTCAAACAATGGGAATCCGCCGAATGCGTCCCGGGTAAGGACGGGATCGTACGCACTTTCTTAGGGGGAACGGAGCGCGAAGTGGCCCATCCGTCGTATCAGGCATGGTCATACGCCATGGCGATAATGGATTTCAACGCGGACGTCCAGGACATGGGCATCTCCCTCCATCCCTGCGCGTATCTCCACAATTATCTGCTGGCTGAGAACGATCCTCTCACCGACGATATCTACAGCAGATATCTCTCGGCGGCTCCGATATTCACCAAACACGACGGAGCGGTCATCGAAGGATTCCTGAGCAGATACATGAAAAAAGGCGACGGCAGAGAGACCATCTTCCATCTGGATTCAGGCAGGCTCAGGCCGTCCAAATCCCTCCAGGACGCATTGGCATCGATGATGCGCGGGAATGCCGAATTTACTCTGCTGGATACCCAGAAAGTCGTATACGAGGAGATCCTGTCGTCGGCGAAGCTGGCCGCGACTTCGGAAGGCAAGCGCACGATCATCGTCAAAGGCGGGCCCGGAACCGGGAAATCGGTGCTGGCCATCAACCTGCTGGCTGAGCTGATAAACCTCGGGATGTCCGCATCTTACGTATCCAAGAACCGCGCCCCCCGCGAAGTATACAAGCAGAAACTCAAAGGGAGCATCGCCAGAAGCCGCGTGGACATACTCTTCAGCGGTTCGGGATCGTTCATCGACCCCTCCTGCAGAGACAGGTTCGACGTGCTCCTGGCCGATGAGGCGCATCGTCTGAACGAAAAGAGCGGATTGTACGCGAACAAGGGCGAGAATCAGATATTGGAGATCATCCGCGCCTCGAAGCTTTCCATCTTCTTCATCGATGAGGACCAGATAGTGACGATGAACGACATCGGAAGCGTGGACGAGATAAAGCGGCACGCCGAAGCTCTCGGCTCCGAGGTTTTCGAGACCGAGCTGGACTCCCAGTTCCGCTGCTCCGGATCCGACGGATACATATCCTGGCTGGACAACATGCTGGAAATCCGCGAAACGGCCAATCCGCTCTGGGACAGATCTTACGGATACGACTTCAGGCTGTTCGACGACCCGAACGAGCTCAGGGAAGCCATAATCGAAAAGAACCGCCTCAGCAACAGATCCAGGATGGTCGCGGGATACTGCTGGAACTGGATCAAAGAAGGCAAGAGCGACTCCGCCGTCCATGACGTGGTGATCGGCGAGCACGATTTCGGGATGAGCTGGAACCTGGATTCCACCCAGACGTGGGCGGTCGACCCGGATTCCGTCAGGGAGATCGGATGCATACACACCTGCCAGGGGCTTGAATTCGATTATGTCGGAGTTATAATAGGCCCAGACCTGAGATTCGAAGACGGCCGCATAGTCACTGACGTCTCTAAAAGAGCCAGAACAGACCAGTCCGTCAGAGGCATCGGAAAGCTTCCGCCCGGAGAAAGAGAGAGGAGAGCAGACAGGATCATCAAGAACACATACAAAGTGCTCATGTCCAGAGGGATGAAGGGATGCTTCGTGTATTGCTGCGACGAGGGGCTGCGCGACCGCATCTCATTTCTTCTCGGAAAAGCCGGGACAACCGATATATCCGGCCCGAAGGATTGATGGCCATGGGACTGCGCGATCTCATCATCCAATTCGCTTCCGAATACCCTTCAGCCAAAAAGGAGAGCCTCAGAGGGCATCCTACGGCCGCGCTGATGAAGAAGATCGCATCGGAGGTCGCAGGATGCGGGGTTTTCGGGGAAGGATACTCCGTCCGCGGGAGCGTCGGGAAAGGCGGATGGGCGGAGATACCGTGGGTCGCCGCCTTCGATCTGGATGAGACCGACACTCTGCATCACGGCCTCGTAGCGGTCCTGATTTTCTCTGCCGATATGAAGTCTCTGTTCCTGTCCCTGAACCAGGGGAGCGTGACCTATTTCGATTCCCACTCCAGGGCGGAGACAAACAGGCACCTAGAAGAGAATTCCGCCGCGCTTCTCGGGGAATTGGATCATGAAAACTTGGACAGCGGCCGCATAGATCTGGGCGCGACTAGCAGCGTGGGCAGGTTCCTGGAGACAGGGAGCATTCTGAGCAGAAGGTACCCCATCGACAATCTGCCCTCCGACGCCCTGATTGTCTCTGATCTTGCCGTGTTCAGGGACATCTATTCCAAGGCGATGGAGGCCGAGCGCAGGCTGGGCCTGGACATGGCGATTCCAGGCAGGCGAACCCAGGTCCCCGCAGAATTCTTCCGCGAGAGGGATGCGATAGCAGCCGCCAAAGACGCCCTGGGCATGATGCTGTGCCGCAGGATGGAAGACGGGACCGTCATGAGAAAGCGCATAACCGAGACGGAAGCGTACACCGGAGAAAGAGACAGCGCCGCCCATGCCAGATTCGGCCGCACCAAAAGGAACGAGGTCCTGTATGAAAGCGGAGGGATAGCATACGTCTACCGCTGCCACATGTACTGGCTCCTGAACGTCACCGCCGGAAGGGAAGGGGACCCGCAATGCGTTCTGATAAGGGGCGTGGAAGGCGCGGACGGTCCCGGCAGGGCATCAAAGCTGATGGATTTCCGCAGGGAGATGAACGGCCTCCCTCTGGACGAAGAGCATGGCCTGTGGCTGGAATTCTCGGCCTGCGATGCCGAGATGGAGGCCGGGCCCAGAATCGGGATCGGGTACGCCTCTGAAGAGGACAGGGAAGCCCCGCTCAATTTCAGGCTCAGGATACGGAAGAGTTAAATTACCTATCATTATAGTAGGTTTATGGATGGCGCCGAGCTTTTCGCGAGGGCGGTCTCGACGGTGCAGGAGATCGGCATGAAAATCGGGGATGCCAGCGGCAGTATCTCTCTGTATTATCCGTTCGAAGGTGATCCCGCGGGACTGGAATCCGGATTCATGGAAGCGTCCATCGGGGTGCTGAAGAATCCGGCCATGGAATGCCTGCCCGGGAGAGTGACGATAATCATCTCCGAAGAGGACTGCAGACGGATACTGAAGCTCCCGGCCAAAGAATCCATGAAAGACACCGTATCGCTCATCGGAAAATGCGCCGGCATCGAAGAGTTCCGCGGATACATAACAGACAAGTATCCTGGCGCGGCCATCAGACCGTCATCCAGCATGGAATTCGATTGGATACTGACGTTCCCGAAGGAGGTGGACGCAGACATATACTGCATATCGGAGGAGATGGGCAGGCTCACATACCACAGATTCTCCGAGGAAGAATACCGGAGATTCGGATTCGGAGACTGAGAGATCGGTTATCAACCTATCTACCTACCAAGTTAGTAGGAATTACTAAATACGGAACCTGCGATTGCCATTGCGATGAGCAAAATGGAGCGGATCTATCTTGACAATGCCGCGACCTCGCGCATGAGGAAAGAGGCGTTCGATGCGATGCTGCCATATTTCATGGACGAATATGCTAATCCATCGAGCATCCATTCCATGTCGAAGAACCCCCGGGCCGCCGTGAAGAAAGCCAGGGAGCAGATTGCAGGCTGTCTGAACTGCGAGCCTTCCGAAATCTATTTCACCTCCGGGGGCACCGAATCCGACAACTGGGCGATGATCTCGGGCGCCGAGATGCTGTCCGACAAGGGGAAGCACATAATTATCTCCTCGATAGAGCACCACGCAATACTGGAGACAGCGGATTACCTGCAGAAAAGAGGTTTCGAAATCTCCAAAGCCCCTGTGGACGGGGACGGCGTCGTCAGACTGGACGAACTGAGGAAGATGTTCAGGCCGGACACCATCCTGGTTGCGGTCATGACGGCAAACAACGAGATCGGGACCGTGGAGCCCGTCAAAGAGATCGCGGAGATCGTGCACGAGCACGGGGCCCTGTTCTTCACCGACGCCGTCCAGGCGTTCGCCCACATACCTCTGGATACGAAAAAACTGGGCGTCGACATGCTCAGCGCCAGCGGCCACAAGTTCGGAGGGCCCAAAGGGATTGGGTTCCTGTACGTCCGCAAAGGCATCAGGCTGCCCCCGTTCATGCACGGCGGCGAGCAGGAAAGCGGAAGAAGGGCGGGAACCACGAACGTCCCCGGCATCGTCGGGATGGGCGCGGCCGCCGAGATATCGTGCGCGGAGATGGGGGAGACCGGGAAGCGTCTCACGGCGCTCCGCAACCATTACATCGAGCGGGTAGAGAAAGAGATCCCGTATTGCAGACTTAACGGCCACAGAACAGAAAGACTCCCCAGCAATGCCAATTTCAGCTTCCGCTTCGTGGAAGGCGAATCTATGCTCATGAACCTGGGGATGAAAGGCGTGTGCGTATCCACCGGATCCGCCTGCGCCTCCGGATCGCTGGACCCTTCGCATGTCCTGCTGGCCATAGGCCTTCCCCACGACATCGCCCACGGCTCCATCAGAGCCTCTTTCCCCGAGGACATAACCTTGGAGCAGGTCGATTACGCGGTGGACTGCCTGAAAGAAACGGTGGAGAGGATCAGATCTCTGTCCCCGCTTTACGACGATTTCCTTAAGAAGGAGGGCGCCTGAATGTATGACGGAGAGTACAGCGACAAAGTGATAGACCATTTCACGAACCCCAGAAATGTGGGGGAGATAGAGAACCCGTCCGGAGTCGGGACCGTCGGGAACGCCAAATGCGGGGACATCATGAGGATATTCCTCGACATCGACGAGAACGGCATCATCCGCGACTGCAAATTCAAGACGTTCGGATGCGGGGCGGCGGTAGCCAGCAGCAGCATGGCCACAGAGATGGTGAAAGGCAAATCCGTCCAGGAAGCGATGGAGATAACCAACAAAGCCGTCATGGAAGCCTTGGATGGGCTGCCGGTGGTGAAAGTCCACTGCTCGCTTCTCGCCGAGGAAGCCATCCATGCGGCGCTCTGGGATTACGCCCAGAAAACGTCTACGAAGATCGAGGGCCTCCGCCCGCCGAAAGCCGACATAAACGATTGAAACTGCGGGGGGCGGCGGATGCGGTCGCCCCTCTTTCTATTCATAGTGAATCATCGCTTCTTCGGCTTCTTCTCGGAGCGGCAATCCGGATGCGGGAATCTCTCGGTCTGCCCGGCATAGTCCTTCTGCCATTGGAGTATCCATTCGTATCTGCGCTTGAGGGCTTTCTCCAGGCCCTGCTCGGTCGGACGGTAGTAATGCTTTCCAACCAGCGAATCCGGCATGCACTGCATGGTCGTGATCTTATCCTCGGCGGCATGGGGATACTGGTAATCTGCGCCGTAACCCAGCTCCTTCTGCAGAGATGTGTATCCGGCGCGGATTGCCATCGGGATCGGATCGGAATCATGCTTCCTGGCGTCGTCGCGGGCGGCCATGTATGCCGTCAGGACCGAATTGGACTTCGGAGATAAACAGACGAACATCGCCGCCATGGCCAGATGGATGTCGCATTCCGGATGGCCGATGGTCCTGGCCGCTTCCATGGCGTCCATGGCCACGTGAAGGCATTCGGGATCCGCCAGGCCGACGTCCTCCGCCGCGGCATGCGCGATCCTTCTGGCTATCCACACCGGGTCTTCACCTCCCTCGAGCATGCGGGCAAGCCAGAACAACGCTGCGTCGGCGTCGCTGTTGCGCATTGCTTCGTGCAGCGCGGATATCACCTGGAAGTGCTCCTCGCCGTTCTTGTCATATAGCATAGATTTGCGGGAGGTGCAGTCCTGGATGATCCCGTCGGTGACGGTTATCGTACCGTCCCCATTGTCGCCGTAGTTCAGGACCGTCTCCAATGTGTTCAGGGCCGTTCTGGAGTCCCCTTTGGAGAAATCGGCTATTATGCGGTACGCCTTCTCCGGGATGTCCACCTTGTATCCCCCATACCCTTTCGGGGATTCCACCGCTCTACTGAGTATCTTGATGATGTCGTCTTTGGAGAGCGGGCGGAGGACAAACACCTTGCATCTGGACAGAAGTGCGCCGTTGAGCTCGAAGGACGGATTCTCCGTGGTGGCGCCGATCAGTATGATGCTCCCTTTCTCCACGAACGGAAGGAACGCATCCTGCTGGGTCTTGTTGAAATGATGGATCTCGTCCACAAAAAGAACTGTCCTCTTCCCCCGCCTCCTTTCTGATTCGGCTTCGGACATCACCTTGCGTATCTCGGTGATGCCGGACGTCACGGCCGGGAAATCTACGAAACGGGCGTCGGTGCTACGGGCAATCATGCGGGCGAGCGTCGTTTTTCCCACTCCAGGAGGCCCCCAAAGAACCATCGATGAGATCGCGCCGCCGTCCAGCATGCGCCTGAGCGGTTTTCCATCACCGAGAAGATGCTCCTGGCCGAAGAAACCCGACAGGTCATCCGGGCGGATCCTCGAAGCGAGAGGCTCCGGAGCGCCCTCCTCCTTTTCATCCAGCATCAGCTGCCTCATCGGACGGGAAATCGCAGTTCGGATATGAACAGTTCTCTGCAATGAATCAGGGCATAACAGAGACAATCAGAGAGAGCTGGTGTCTCTGATTGATAAAAAGAATCAGACCCTGTATGATGGAGAGAATCGCCGGCCACTTTGAAACGAATTTGACTAGGATTAAATATCGGGACTGACAGATTACATAACGAATATGTCCATAGCAGCGATCATATCCAGTCCCGCAAAGGGAAACACCTATACCATCGTGAACGCCATGGCGGAGCAGCTCAAAGCCGACGGGAAAGACGTGCAGGTCTTCGAGATCAACGCCATGAAAGACCGCCGCGGATGCCAGGGATGCAACGCCTGCAAACGCAAAGGTTCCTGCGTCACCAAAGACGATCTCACTCCCGTTCTCGACGCGGTCAGGAACGCCGACGGGATCATCCTCTCGACCCCCGTCTACTTCGGGGAGGCGTGCGGCCAGTACAGGCTCTTGGAGGACAGATTCTTCAGCTTCCTGAACGCAGACTTCAGCGTCAACATCGCGCCCGGGAAGAAGGTCGCCGTCGTCGTCTCGGCCGGATCCGCCGGAGCGGACAAGCTTGCCGAGAAGATCGAAGGCGTCATGAAGAACTACTTCAAATGCGAGCCCATCGGGAACATAACCGTCACAACCGGAAACGACCCCAAATGCGCCGCGAACAGCGCCGAAATCATGGCGAAAGCCAAAGAGATCGCCAAGAAATTCTGATTTAAAAGGGGCCCTCCCGTAAAGAGGGGCCCCGACCCTTTTCAGGCCCATTCGAAGTTCTTTTTTCCGGCCCCCAGCTCGAAATGGAATCTGGCGATGCCCATGTCGATCTGCTTGAGGGCGCTGCCGGAAGCGTTTATCCTGACGGAATTCCCCTCGCGCTCAATGGTGAAATCCTGCCTGTTCAGTCCGGTCGGGGCAAGCATGGCGCATTCCACCCCTCTGACGAACCATTCCGGAGCATCCGTAAGATCGGCTATCTTCTCCACCGGCTTGTCTTTGTGGGGCACCCCCTGGGTCTCCCCGTATCCGACGGAGATGTTGATGACGTTCCTCATGCCCCCGGTCTGGCCTGATTTCTTGGCCATAAGCGCCCAGCAGGTATTGAGGCCGAGGGTCTGGGCATAAAGTACCGCCTGTTCCCCGTAATAGCCGGCTTTCCAGTTCAGATCCTCCGACTCCGGACCTGAAACGGAGATGTAGTTCACCGCGTTCCTGAAGTGGGTAGTGGCCTTGAGCATAAATCCGCCGAAGGCTTTCGGCTCGTCGAGCACCAGCTCCAAAGCCATCCCGCTCTCCGAATTGATTCTGTTGAGCTCTCCGCGGAGGAGCCCTAATGTCTCTCCTTCGATCTTTCTGTCCGTATACTGCCTCACCGAATGGCGCAGCCTGGCCGCCTCATACAGATCCATGCGCGTCATTCAGGGTGGAACGATAATAATATGCCGAAAAAACCTCCATTGTTTATCTTTCAACATGCATCCCCCCTCCGTGGAATACGTCGAATGCACAGCGGAAGAGATGGCCTGCCTGAGCGCATAGGACGGGACGATGGCGTCGCTCATAGAAAAAGTAGGGACGATCGGATTCGAAGCCGATCCAGATCTGCACACATCCCTTGTCCGCTGCATCATAGGGCAGCAGATCTCGATCCCTATGTACGAGCACATCTGGGAAACCTTCAGGGAAAAATACGGCGAAATCCCTGAACCCAGGAAAATCGTAGAGGGAGGGACGGAGAAGCTGAGATCCCTGGGCATTCCTTCCCGCAGATCGGAATACATAGTCGGGATATCCGAGGGTTTTCTGTCCGGCGCGATAGACGAAAGATCGATAATGGGAATGGACGACAGGGATGCTTTCCGCGCTCTGACCGATATCAAAGGCGTAGGGCCGTGGACGGCGGAGATGGCCATGATCTTCTGCCTCCGCCGCAAGGACGTATTCAGCTTCGGCGATCTGGCCCTCATCCGCGGTATCCGCAGGATGTACGGCATGGAATCGGTATCCAAAGCAGAGTTCGAATCCCTCCGCAAATAGTTCAGCCCGCATTGCACAGCCGCCAGCCTGTATATCTGGGAAGTAGGCGAGGGGCGCGTTCCAGGATTCCCGGAAGAATAAACGGCCGATTCTTCGGTAACGCATCGCAGAGAACGTCTGGACGCAAAAACAATTCATATCGGCGACGGCGATTAGCATATATGAACGAGGCCTTCGCCCACACGGCGGCCATGCTGGTCTGCGCTCTGGCCGGTCTTTGCATAGGCCTGGCCATGGATGCGTCCGCAGCCGGGCTCCTCGTCGCCCCGTCGCTGATGGCGATGCTGGTGTTCGTGTTCATAAACATCAACCCCAAAGATCTCAGAAGATCCTTCGCGGACGGAGTGTTCGGGCTGACGTCTGCCGCGATCAATTTCATATGGGCGCCTCTGCTGGCTACCGGTCTGGGGCTGATGTTCTACGGCGATTCGGAGCAGGCGCGCATCGGCCTGATGATGCTCCTGGCGATGCCCTGCACAGACTGGTACCTCGTCTTCACATCTTCGGCGAAAGGGGATGTCGCTCTCAGCTCGGCGATACTTCCCATGAATCTGGTCCTCCAGGTGTTTCTGATCCCTCTTTACGTATCGGCGCTTGCCGGCGGAAATGCCGAATTCGACATGGCAGGGATGCTTCTGGATTCGGCGCTGATGCTTGCCGTGCCGGCCATAGCTGCCGCCGCCCTGAGGATAGCCGGGAAGAAGTCAGAGCCTCTGAAAGGCATCGTAAAGGAAGCGAGATCGCGCTGCGGGACGCTCCAGCTGGTTTTCCTGTGCATCGCCGTAGCCGCCATGTTCTCATCGGAAGCCGAGGACGTCGTCGGCAACGCGGAACTGATAGCCACGCTGATAGCGCCGATGATGATCTTCTTCGCGGCCACGTCTGCCCTGTCCATTCTGACGTCCAAAGCAGAGAGGATGAAGTACGACCGCGGGACGTCGCTCCTGTTCACGACCCTGGCCCGCAATTCCCCACTGGCGCTTGCGATAGCCGCCTCGTCGTTCCCGGACGCGCACCTGACGCTCGTGATCCTGGCCGTGGCTCCGATGATAGAGCTTCCGGTGCTGTCCGTGATCTCGGCTCTGCGCCTGAAGGCGAAAAAGGAAACTGCATGACATCCCCGGAAATAGCGGGATGATCCGACAGAGAAAAATCAGGGAAATAGGGGACGGGAGCCGGAGCCCCCGGTCCTTTGCGATTCTGCCGGCGCTCACTCGAGGAATATCGCCGGCCTGCCGGGGACGGCTGCCTTGGACTTCCCCTGGGGATCGTAGAGGCCTTCTGCGTCCGAATCGAACACGGAGACTTCGGTCTTGAGCTCGTCGCCGAGGAAAGCCGAGGCGCCTGCGAGCAGCGCGAGCTCGTCGGTGCCTACGATGACCTTCTTGGATTCGGCCGAGGCCCTTCCGAAGTCTATGGCGACTTTCTTGGCGAGCTCCGATGCGGCCTTGCCTTTGGATTTGATATCGCCGTCGGACATGCATTTCTTGGTGAGGGCGGGCACGGAAAGCGACCCGTCTGCCATCATCTCCAGCGCGTATTCCATAACCTTCTTCTTCCAGCCGGGGGACACGTACAGGATGATGCGCTTGGGATCGATCTTGGATATCTTCCTGACCTCGGTTATGTCGGACATGATGTCGCGGATGAGATTCTCGCTGTACTCCGCAGATCCGGATATCCTGGAATCGTCGGCTTCGGGGAGCTGGCGGGCAGATACGAGGCCTTCGAAGCCCGCAGACTCCCAGAGCTCCTCGGCGATGTGCGGCGTGACCGGCATCATGGCCTGGATCCATATCCTCAGGGCTTCCCTGACGGCGGTGGCGCTGCATCCCCCGCGCCTGCTGGACCATTTCATGTCGTTGAGCATGTCGAAATAGACGACGGTGCACATCTGCCTGAGCTCGTAGCCCTCCATCGCCTGGCGGATCTCTTTGAGATGGGTGTTGAACCTGGATATCAGCCAGGAGTCCATCGGCCCTTCGGGGACATCCGTCTCGGAAGCTATGATCTCCTGGACCAGCGAGACTATCCTCTCTATCCTCTGCTTATACATCATCACGGCGTCTTCGCTCCACTCCACGTCGACGAACATGGACGCGATGTGGGCGTAGTAAAGCCTCATGGCATCTACGCCGAATTTGGCGGCCGCGCCGGGGATGGGCTGGGCGCCTCCTTTGGATTTGGATCTTTTGTCGCTGGTCTTCCCGGTGACGTACCAGTTCACGGTTATCCCGCGCGGCCACATCTCCTGGGGCAGTATCGCGACGTGGTTGAACAGAAATCCGGGGAAATGCACGGTCATGTGCTCTTTGCCGCCGAGATTGATGTCCAGAGGGTACCAGTAGAGGACGTCTTTCCTGATCTTTCCGAGAAGCTCCTCGGAAACGCCGGTTGAAGCGGATACTGCTTTGGCGTCTCCCTTTCCGAGGATGACAAAATCGAAGAACGACTCCGTCATCTGCTCCGGCTTGATCCTGCCGTCGTTGGCGTAGAGGGAGATCAGATAATAGACCGGATAGAGAGTGGAGTCCGAGATCGCCTCGATGACCCATTTGTCGTCGAACGGGAACCTGGTGCCGAGCCAGTTGCCCTGCCTCACGCAGGCTCTCTCCCTGTACCAGTTGAGCACCGCATGGACGTTGTCCCTGTATTCCTGGGGGTTTATGTCCATGGACTTGCAATGCTCCGAAGTCTTCTCGGTGAGCTCCTGGTCGGCGTAATTGATGAACCACTGGTCGTCCAGCCTCTTGATGTGGACGCGGGCGCCGCATCTGCAGACGACTTCTTCAGTGAGATCGCGGAAGACCTCTGCCTCGCCGGAATCCAGCATGGCCTGCCTCATCCTGTCTTTGGCTTCCTCCACGCGCATGCCGGCATATTCGCCGCAGATGGCCTTCATGCGGCCCATGTGGTAGCCGTCCTTGTAGACCTGCTTCTTCGCCTCGACCAGCTTGGGATCGCCCGGGCGTTCGATACCCATGCGCTTGATCATGTCTTCGGCAGGGAAATCGCCGTAGCCTTTCATCTCGATGATCGAGATCGGCACGACGGAATCGATGAGCTCCTGGGAGAGACCGTATTCCTCCCTGATCTTGGGATCCTTCTTGACTTCCTGGAGGGAAATCCAGTCGTCGGGCGCGTCGGATGGGACAGAAGTAACCAATCCTGTACCCACGTCAGGGTCGCAGAACGAGGCAGGAAGCACAGGTATCTCTCTGTGGACCATCGGCGCCTCGCACATCCAGCCGATCATTTCCCTTCCGGGTATCGCGCCGATGTCCTCCACGCCGTCCATCTGGAGCGGAATCTTCTCGGCGGCCTGGGGGGATACGATCCATACCTCACCGCCTTTCCTGATTCTCCTGTACTCCACCGACGGGTTCACCCAGAAGCAGACCTGGCCGTAAACGGTCTCAGGCCTCAGAGTGGCCGCCACGAGGAACTCGTCCCCGTGCCTGAATTTCAGAAGAGTGTATTCCTGGGTCTCAGCCCTTCCGCCCTTGGAAAGGTCCGTCTCGGAAGGATCGACGGCGACCGGCCCGCAATTGGGGCAGACAGTGGCGTAATAGGGCTTCTGGATGAGGAGATGGGCATCGTTGAGCTTCCTGAACTGCCATTCAATGAATTTGGCGTAGTCAGGATACAAAGTGCAGGTGAACCTCCTCCAATCGGCGAGGAATCCGAACCTCTTCCAGTAGTCGTTGACATAGACGCCGTTGAAGAACTCGATCACGGACATCGGCTTGCCGAGCTCGGGGATCTTGTCCTCCGGGCAGCCGTTCCTTATGAGATAATCGATGGTCTTCTCGTCTTTCCTGGCGATCTTGCTGGCGAGACTGATGCCCCCGTTGCCGGTGGCATGCGTCCCGACCGGAAACAGGACATTGTATCCGGTCATGCGCTTGTATCTGCCGATGGCATCGACATATGAGTATCCTCTAAGGTGTCCGACATGCAAATATCCCGTGACGCCGGGGTATGCGAAGATGAGCATGAACTTCTTTTTCGACTCGTCCGGCTCGGATTTGTCCAAATCTGCTTCGATCCAACGGGTCTGCCATTTTTTCTCGATGCTTCCATAGTCGATTTCCATGATGGCCCTTCCTTCTCTTCTTGCGTGATATTCAAAGCGTTATTATAATCTCCGCCGGGAGGATGGATGGAATTAACAATCGGCAGCGGATTCTGGATGCCCGTCAGAAGAAAAACTACGGATGACAAATTGCATTGAGAATAATTTTGTATCATATATCTTTATAATTATAGAAAAACTTCATAATTGATTAGAAATTGATAGAATCAAGAAGATTGCCATTGATTTGTACCGGCTTACGTGTAAGACACAATTATAAATACCGCTTCGCCGATGTGTTAGCAAGCTGAGTCTGCAGCAATGCTGAGGAACAGCGGAGTGTGCCGAATTGACGGACGACGGATTGAAGATCACAATAAGGGTCAGCCCCGAAGAGATACAGCTCATCGAGAACTACATGTATCAATTCAACGTGGAAAACAGATCCGACTTCATCCGCGATGCCATCAAGGGATATATCAATCTCAGGAGAAACGAAATGGATGCTCCCGGCATGACAGAGAACGGAGGGATATTCGTCCACTTCAGCGATCTGCAGCTTGGAACGCTCGCCAACCTCACCAAGATGGGCATATGCCTGTCCGAAGAGGAGTTCATCAGAAAATGCGTCCTTGACAGGATACTGCCCAAGGACGCCGAAAACAAGGCGATCGATGAAGCATACGCTTCGGCTCAGGATTCGGCATCAAGGTGAGGAGGGAAAGCACGGATGGGACTGGGCTCCGACTCTGACAAACATCTTATGGAAAGGGATGCACTCATGACGGCGAACGACATAAGAAACGCGGATTGTCCGCGTATCGCAGTGGTAGGCGTAGGAGGAGCCGGATGCAATATAATCTCCTCCTTCCGCGGAAGGGGATGCCCTGTGGATACCATCGCGATAAACACGGACAGGAAGGCTCTCGAGAGGACCGAAGCAGACAGAAAGATCTTCATCTGCAAAGAAGTCCTCGGAGGAGAGGGAACGCGCGGAGATGCCGAACTCGGCAAGAAATGCGCGGACTACCACAAGGAAGAGATTAGGGATGCTCTCTTCGGATACGAGTACGTGTTTGTCGTCGCCGGCCTAGGCGGGGGAACGGGCAGCGGCGCCATGCCG
>JAEEGL014363575.1_pt1 | contig 15122 bp, 10 predicted proteins | sample 9134231 | NCBI WGS metagenome assembly JAEEGL01 (sample SAMN16246548, study PRJNA631951) | gut metagenome | biome: gut microbiome; feature: rumen; material: fiber-attached | host: Bos | place: Iran: Karaj | collected 2018-10 | reverse complement strand
CAAGTCTTTTCTTCATATCTGTTCGCTTTTAAAGATTTTGCTACAAATATAAGAACAAATAAAAAATGATGTAAAGATTAAAAGCAGAAAGAGTACAAGAAAGTACAGGACAAAAAGCCAACAAGTGTTAATGTAATGTCACATTGATCTCATAATCAGCAAATTGTGGTTGCAATACTAAAAAGTACAGAAAAGTACATCCTTCAGATTAAATGGAATACAAATGGTATTTATTGACTATATTTTGGCTGATATCTCGTGATGTGTTCTGACTGAATAATTTTTGATTGATGGCTGTTTTGGCATTGGTAACCTCTTGTTTGGTAATGTCCAAAAGGGCTGCCTGTTCATTGTGGCGTACCCCCAATGCAGACAACAAACAGACACGCATCATTATATGGCTGGCTTTGCATTGGAGAAGGTCACTCAGCAACTGAGGGCAATAGCGGGCGAAGACTTTTGTCAATAGCCGCCACTCCTCTTGCGTCATCGTTCTTGGTTTCTGAGCCAATTCATTAATCTGCTTGACGATAGGCTCGTCCGACAGATTCTCAGATGATGTGGCATTCTCCCGAATCTTCATCTGTCCAATCTCTTCTTTCAGGGAATGGTTCTCTTTTGCCAGAAGTGATTTCTCTTCCGCCATTTGTGTCTTCTCTTGCTCATGCTGAGAGACCTCATTTTGCAACATTTCAACAACCTGCGAGCGAGATTTAAGCTCCAAAAGCTTTTCACGCCTCCACTTTAAGAGTTTCTTCCCTACGTATGCTAATACAAGTAAGCCTATTACAATGAAAATGCACAGAAACAAGAATCTGTTCTTTGCTTCCAATGCTTTGTTTTCACTTTCAAGAGCCCGCCTCTGATACCTGTTATAATTATATAGCGATGCCATCTGGGCAGTCAGTTCCTGATCCTTCTTAGCAATCGAGGAGTCATTGGCCTCGCAAAAGAGCTGGGCATATTTGGCAATAGAGTCTGCCTGATGGCGCTTCTTAAATACACTTAGCAATCCGCGATACATGGGATCCTTTTGGGCTGCTTTCATGTTGGGACGGGTAATCTTCCGATAGTAATATTCTGCTGAGTCGAGTTCGTTGATCCCCTCATAGTACAAGCCTTTATAATAGTAGTACTGACGCTGTGAAGGAGGAAGTTCGTGCTGCTCATTAAACAATTCAGATTCACATTCAAACTGATCCATCAGTGTCTTTGCTTCTGCCAAACGTTGGGGGCTTTCCGTGTAAAGAAACATCAATGTTTTAGAAGAACGCAATGCCTGTTGGACATATCCATGTTTTCTGTATTGCTCAAGTACAGATTTTAAAATAATCTCTGCACTATCTTTCTTGTTCATTAATATATAAGACCCTGCAATCATGTCAATATTGTAAATACCCAACTTAGGCATATTGGCAAGAAACGCATAGTGACTGGCTTTCTTTCTGGCATCGATTTCATTTGAAAGTAGAAGCTGACGATAAAAAACTGTTGCCAACTGCGAATAGACAGAACTCAATGTATAGAAGTCGCAGTTGGTGGCAGTGGTATCGGCGTGGTTGACGGCGTCAAGATAACAGTCGACGGCACGGGGCGCCTCACCTAGGTCACGGTAGACACAGCCAAGAAGATAACGGGCCAAGAGGCGGTCGTTGGGAGAACCGTTGTCATCATAGTAGCTGACAAGGTCTTTGGCGATGGTGTCAGAGATGAAAGGGACGTAAGCCTTATTCTGTGCCTTCATCGTGAGCAAGCGGTGACGCATGCGCTGGCTCTTGGGCCAAGCGGTAGCTTCGGTGCTCAGGCTGTCGAGCAGATGGAGAGCAGAGTCTGGCTTCTCATTGATGATTGTATCAATGACACGTAACTCCGGGGTGTAGCCGTCACCGCCACATCCCGCCAGAAGTAGCATCGCCCCCATAACCATTATACCAACAAATCTCTTCATCGGTGCAAAGATACAAATTTCTCACGACTCCACCAAATAATAATTGTTGATTTCGTAGCATGCTCCAGTGAGATTAACCCATAAAGCGTTTCAATTTATCAGAACACCATTTTACTTGAAAAACATTAATAGTCAGCACTATAAGCGCTGTTCCCCTGCCAGTTTTGTGCCATTTCTGTCAGATTTGAAACGACCTATGATAACCAACAATTGAATAAATCGTGCTAAATTTGCATAACTTGATATTTAAGCATAATAATATGGATGGAAATACAATGTACTGGCTGTTTACGACAGCGCCTCAGGCAATAGCTGCCTTAGTGGGAATCATTTTTACTGGCATGTTTTTCATGGCAGAAAGTATTGATAATCGGGTAAGAGCAGATCAGAGCCTGACGGAAATTGCAGAATCGGCAAAAACAGCGCTTTATAAGAATATGAGAGCTGTAGCTGTTTTGGCAGCCATTGCTATAATATATGATCTGTTTTTAGTGGCTATCGTATCAAAACTGGCAGACAAAGATTGTTGTTGGACAGGATGGTTAATTACTTTTTTTGCTGCACTAAATATTTCCACGATTTATTGTGCTCTTAGCTATGTGTTTAAGGCTGTGAGTCCCAACTATTTCAACAAGATCGCTGCTAATTTGAGTAGAAAATACAAAACTGGTGAAGTAGACAGTTCTGATTTCATCAATCATTTTATTGCTTTTGAAAGAGCAGCAAGAAATCTTCCTTTTATCCAGCAAACGAATGAACAATACGCATCTATTCCTATGATCATTCGCATGCTGGTTTCTCATGAAATCATTGATCGGGATGAAGCTGGCCAGATGTTTGAGATCAATAAAATAAGGAACCTCATCGTTCACGGTGAACCAATAGATAAGGTTGACAGGAAATTTGACGTTACACTGCAGGAGATAACAAATAAAGTCATAGAGGCTACTCAAGAGAGACAATAAAGAGTCGCCTGGTGCCAAGAATAGTAGTTTCCTCCCACTCTTAACGCATACTTTAAAAAATCGGCAAAACTGTGGCGAAATTGAAATATTATTTGTATATTTGCAACAAAAAGTAGGGCTCCGTAAAGTCGGGGCTATGGTTGGAATCATAAAACGACTGAAAATCAGAGTGATATGATGACAGCGAATGAAAAAGGAAGATGTCTGAAGCACGACACAACGATGTGTGGTGACCCTAGGAATTGGTTTCCGATGAATACGGATAATCCCCATCGCGAGTTGGTGCCAGCGGGGTGGCTGAAGGTGATAGCGGGAAGGGAGTACGGATATTAAATGAGGCTTATGGGTAATAATTATTATAAAGGAGTGTTCGCTGCTTACCTGGGAACGGGGTTTATGAGTCATCCTATTCCTGAATGGCAGATAGACATGATAAAAGAGAATATATCGCACTTCTGCGAAGCGCAGATAGACCGCTCGCAACTCTCATATCAAGAGAAGGAGGAGCAGAAACGGCAAATGAAGCTTAGTCTGGAAGTGTATATACAAGGAGTGAAAGATGCGAATAAGCTTGCGAAGTAGTGAGATATGAAGCAATTATACATCATAGGAAATGGTAAGAAAATAGTTGGTAATGCGAAACATTAGAAATTATAATCAGACATTAGGATTCTATATGCCAAGTATGTTCCACCTGCATGTTCATACAAAGCGGAATATTAAGAAATGGTGGAAATGGGATGATAAGACTTTGTGTACCTTTTTACATGAGTATATTCATTTCCTTCAGGATGTTTCGACAGTGGCGGGGCTCTATAATATATATGTTATGGGTGAATGTCTTGCTGATCGTGTCAACCGTGTTTATAATATGAACACAAACCAGATAAGGGTTCCAATCCCTTTGGTTCCAGGCGTGAATAATGTGCAGAATAACCAGAATGTGCTTGATGCTGTGGAAGGGACGATTGACTTGAATGGAGTTGATAAGGAAACTTTGCAGATAATAGGAAGAGCAACGGTAAACAACCAGAATTTGAATCTAAATGGAGTCATAATCACAATACACGATGTGCATGTACCATATGCAGGAGGTGATTTTTTGTTGGGGAACTATCACATTTCTGAGAGTATGGCTTATTTAGGGGAAAAAATAATGTATGGGAATAATCCGCTAATTGTGCAAGCTTCTCCCAATTATCCGTATGATGTAGTAAGTCAGTTGGCTCATTTCTATAGTCCGCAACTTGAAAACAATCAGCCATTACTTTTCTGTCTATGCGATTATGCACTGACATTTAGCCATTCGGGAAGTGCACTAATAGGATTCTTCGAGCATTATGTAAATGCAGGATGCCCAGCTGACTGGAGAGCTTTTGTCTTGAATCTTATTAGTTGCACACAAGTAGCAGGAACGAACGGAATGCAAACATACGCAGACGGATTGAGAAGTATAAAGGATTTGGCTTTAGAATCACTTGACAAAAAGTTTAACAATGGAAGTTATAACGATATCAGACGGTGGTATTATAATGTAATAAACAGAGCGGTGGAGATGAGGCTTCAATACCCGCTGTTTATCTATGATTTCTTATCTGGTGGTAGTTTAAAGACGAATATGCAATTCCGTCAGTTGCTGAAAGGATTAGGAACGCCAGTACTGACCAATGATTATTATAAGACATCGTTTACTACGAAAGTATCAGGGTGCGCTTTAAGAAAACGTAGAGCACAGTATCTTATAGCTGCAGGAAGCATTACATACGCCCTGGGCGATGCATATATTCCATGTGATCTTATTGATATATGCAAGGCAAAGCACAAATATGTAGGACGGAAATGCAGGACTGCGCCATGGAAACATGCGAGGAAGCGGTTTGCCTGCCCATACGGACATTTGTGGTACGGATGGGGATTGAAGGATAAGGAGTTGGTGTGGTAGATTGAGATTGGAAATGGCTGAAGGAAAGTTTGATAATCGAGTCTTTGACAAAGCTCAAATAATCGAAGTAACTGTTGATGAGGATGATCTTATGTCATTTCTTGTCAATATGGATATTGGAGATGATGGTAAACCCAAATACCCAGTAGAAGAGTTGGCCAAACTCGTAATACGGGCGTTACCTGAATATGTATTCGATTGGCATGAGGAAATAAGCCTAGAGGATGCTATGTCGAAGGTATCCGAGGCGGCAAATCGTCTTTATAAAACTGACCCATATAAAACAATGCTAGATTATTATGTCTATAATAAAAGGGATACAGAGCTGGTAGAGAAAGTGAAGGAGTTAGAAGAGAACAACCGTGGAGAATTTGGCGAATTGTTACTTCATCTACTTCTTCGTGATTTCAAGGGAACACGGTCATTGATGTCGAAAGTATATTTTAGTGATTCCAGAGGTGTGCCAGCACATGGCTTTGATGCCGTACATTACATTCCTGACAGCAAACAGTTATGGCTTGGTGAGAGTAAATTGTACTCTGATGGAAAGGGAGGTTTGATTAATTTGGTTAAAGACCTCCGTGAGCACCTTACTCACGACTATATGCATGAGCAGTTCGTGGTTATACAGAAGAATTTAAAAAGTCAGACAAATCCAGACAAGGAAGAGTGGATCAAGAAGTTCCAGAAGAATGAACGATTAGCTGATATGATAGATGGACTGAACTTAGCCATGCTCTGTTTGTATCCTCATGATGTTTATCAAAAGCAACTCGATGAAGAATTGGATCAAGTGGAGGGGCTTGAATACCATAAGGCAAATGTAAGGGAACTAAAAGAGTACTTTGATAAAATTAATAAATGTCCCATAAAGGATAAAGTCAATATCGTATTACTGATGTTCCCTGTCAAAGACAAGGCTGAATTCGTTAAAAACTTGCATATAAAATTGTGGCATGCCCAGCAATTCTAAACTATGGATAGGCTTTACATTAATCATATATTGAAGCAATTAGAGGAATCAAGGCAGATAACGTATGCTGAAGGATTTGCCTATGCTCGTGCGTGCAGTGGTCTCCTGACGGAAAACGAGGAGGCACTTGCTCGTAAAATTGCTATCCGTATATTAAACCATTGGCATGAGATGGATTCTAATCTCTATCCATTGTGGTCGGAATTGATGGAGAGTTTAGGATTCTATCCATATCTAAACGGCAGAGAACCTGGTTTGGAGAACAAATCGCTAGATGACGCCATGCGTCAGTGCTATCACGAATCATCATACCTACCATCGGTAACACTTCATTCAGACCAGAAGAGAATATCAGACTTGCTATTCTGTGGAAAGAACGTGGTACTTAGTGCTCCGACTAGTTATGGAAAGAGCCTGCTGATAGAAGAAATCGTGGCATCGCATAAGTATCACAACATAGTCGTCATTCAGCCAACATTAGCCTTGCTTGATGAGACTAGAATCAAGATGCTAAGGTATAGCAACAGCTACAGACTCATTGTAAGGACAACACAGGCGTACGATCCTGAAGGTGATAATATCTTTCTTCTTACAGCAGAACGGGTGGTAGAGTATGAAGAGTTTCCGAGAATAGACTTCCTCATCATAGACGAATTTTATAAGATAAGCTATGCTCGCGATGACGAACGAGTAGATGTCCTGAATAATGCATTTATGCGTATATATTATGAACACCATCCTCAATTTTATTTTCTTGGACCGAATATCATGACGATATCTCCAACGTTTGAAAAGGATTTCGAAGTAGAGTTTATTAGAACTGATTATAGCTTAGTAGATAGCTATGAAGAGAAAGGAAGTGAGCCTAACGATACCAGACCAGAGAAACTAGCAAAACTGTTTCAACTTTTAGCCTCCCGGCCAAAGGATGAACAAACATTGGTATATTGTTCTAGTCCTGAAAAAGCAAGAAACCTGAGTTTGTTTTACTATGAGTATTTGATTGAAAAGCGAGAGACACCACGATATAAAGAATCACATTTAGTAGAATGGATTAAGAAGGAAATAAGTGATAAATGGACATTGGCAAAAGAACTGGAATACGGAATAGCCATTCATGATGCCTCTATTCCTAAACATATAGGTGGAAGCATTATTCGCTATTTCAATCATCATCAATTGGATGTTATTTTTTGCACTCCAACCATCATAGAGGGCGTAAATACCAGTGCGAAGAATGTAGTTGTCTTCAGTGATACAAAAGGAGGTAATAAACTGGATTTCTTCGACTATAGTAACATCAAGGGGCGTGCAGGAAGGTTGATGGAGCATTATGTGGGACGTGTTTACACATTTATTAGCGAACCGCCCCAAAAGGAACTGAGCATAGACATGCCATTTGCAGACCAACAGGATAACCTAAAGAACGAAGTACTTATTAATATACCACCAGACAAGGTGAAACCTCAACACCGTAAGCGCTATGATAAGTTACAAAAGATACCTGCAGATTTACTGGCTATCATCAGGCGTAACGGAATCAGCGTCAATAACCAAATACAGCTAGTGAAAACCGTTCAGGATTATCTGAGATCAAGAAAACGGGATTTCTTATGGAAACAGATACCTAAATATAACGAGTTGCTGGAAACGATAGACCTGTTATGGCAGTGCAAAATACTCTGTAAAGATGACAAAGTATTTTCAAGTAAGCAACTGACCCTTTATCTTAGTAAGTATAACCAAAATAAGTCTATCATCAAGTTCTTCCAGTTTTTGCAAGGAGATAGCGTCCAGAACTATGACAAGAATCTGGAGAAGGCATTTGCCATACAGCGCAGATGGTTCCAGTATTATGTGCCAAAAGCATTACGTGTTGGCGAAAGTATTATCAATTATGTTTGTGGAAAGCAGATGTGTTCATATAGTTACTATGCTCAGCTATTAGAGACCAATTTCCTTCCATCAAATCTATCTATTCTTTTGGAATATGGTATACCAACCATCACAATAAGAAAGTTAAGAAGCCATATTCCAGAAAACCTCACAGAAGAAGATGTGGTGAAATATATTAAGGAGCATCAGGAATTGAAGAATCAGTTACTTCCATACGAGAGGGATTTAATAGAAAATAACCTATAGAGCAACGAACTCAATGATAATAGATTTTACAGTCGGGAATTATTGTTCCATTAATGATAAAATAACGCTATCATTCGAAGCCAAGTCAGGTTTTGAGAATCTTTCAGAATTGTATTTTATCGAGCCCAAGGAAGGTCTTAAACTTCTGAAATTCGGAACTATTATGGGTGCTAATGCATCTGGTAAGACAACCATATTAAGATCGTTAGAAATACTGCGAATGTTGGTTTGTGAGCCATTTGGGAATAAAAACAGGCCATTGTCGTTTTATGTCCCCTATTGGTTCAAGATTCGACAAGACGTGCCAACGGAATTGTCTATACATTTTATCGCTTCCAAACTTCAGTATCATTATACTGTTTCGTTTAATAACCGTTGTATAGTACAGGAACGGTTACGCGTGCAGGATAAGACGTGGAGAACTATCTATAGTAGAGAAACCAATGAAGAAAATCAGACTGTAATTATTAAAATTGGCGTGAACTATTTTCGCTATAGAAAGGATTTTAAATTGCTTGAAAAATCTACTTTATGGAACAATACTGTTTTGGGCGGCTCTTTAAAAGTAAGTATAGATATTCCACACTTGCAGAAGGCAGTAGAGTGGTTCGATCATTATTTATATCCGATGATTGAGCCTGATACGAATCTTTATGGATACGTGTCCAGTTTAATAGATCAGGGTAAGATCAGTAAGAAACGTTTGCTGAAGTATCTTCACGGAGCAGACTTGATGATTGAAGATTTTGTCATCAAAAAGGAATCCTGGGATAATATTGACGAGAAAGTAAAAATGAAACTCGTTGAAAGTAATCCTGATATGAGTTTAGAAGAGATCAAAGAGAATTTTCCTCTGCGTCATGTGGAATTCATTCATTCAAATGGTGAGTCAAGAGTCAACGTGGACTACATTGACGAATCTCTAGGAACACAGCGTTTTTATCAGCTATGTGGCGTTTTAGATATGCTGTTGCATCAGAAATGCATGTTTTTTATAGACGAAATAGATAACTCGATTCACCCGGATTTGTTAGAGTATCTGCTGAAAACCTTCCTTGTCAACGCAACAGAATCTCAGTTGCTGATATCTACTCATCACCGTGAGTGGTTGATGCAAGAGGATTTCGTGCGCCCTGATTCTGTCATATTTACGGAGAAACATTCTGATGGAAGTAGTCATTTGTATAGGCTATCAGATTTTATTAGTATAAATAAGTTTAATCGTGCATTCACTTATTATGAGGCATACCGTAAAGGGGCGTTAGGGGCAACACCATCATATAGAAGTATTATCATGGATGGGTGTGAGGATGAATGATAATCTTATTAATGTGAGATAAACTCATCAAAAGATGAGAACTAGATTAATTATTTACAAATTTCTAAATTATTTAATTTATGGAAACAATTAGAATGATTTAGGACTGTCTAGCTAGATGCTAGGCAGTGCCCGTCCTGAGAAAGACGTTAAACTTACTGGAGAATTTGACTGGCGGTACTTCTTTAGTGATGGCACTCTTCCGGATATGTGTTCCTCTTTGTGACCCGTTAACCGTAGGGTCGTATTTGATACACATGTTGAAGATGTTGTCCTTCAGGTAGGACCGACCGAAAAACAGAATTGATTGGGTAGTAGAAATACTGCTGCTATTTTGTTTTATCATCGCGGTATTGTCTGTATGCGGTATCAGCTTACCGATAACGTTGGTGAACGTAGCAACAATTATATCTTTGGTGCTGTTCTCCGCTGCTTGGTAGCCGACGCTACGTAAGTAAAGATTAATCGAGGGTAGCTATGTCTGCGGTGGTACTACCTCTTCCCATTCCGAACAGAGAAGTAAAACCCGAGAGAGCCGATGGTACTGCAATAAAATGCGGGAGAGTAGGAAGTTGCCCAATGTTTTTGTGAAAATATGAGAGGATTGGGAGAAACGTGTTGTTAGGATTAAGGTGATTGATGCTGACGATACGTTTTTGTGATTTAAAAAAATAATACATAGTGATTGGTCTTGAAAAAAAGATTATTTTACTTATGTTATGAGTGTAATTAGGATTTATGTTCAAGATAATTAAGAAAGAGATCGACAATTCAATAGGAAAGCCTCCTAAAGAAATAATTGATCATGTCAAACGGGCTCTTGACAGAGGAATCCCATATGCCATGTTGGATTTCACTCATTCACAACGTATGGAGACTTTTCTTAAAGAACAGTTGGGTAGGGTTAGCATCCCGGCTATTCAACTAATAACGGACATGTCACTGCATAAAATCAGGAAGATGGAAGGGAGAATCAGTACAAAGCCTTCTCCTCTGGAAATATATATGGATTTCGAAAAGGATGAATACAATGCAAAGAAGGCTGAGATGCTGATGCTAGCGGCTATAAGTAAAATACCCCAAATGTATCTTTGCAGTGAACCTCTTCCAGGAATTACTGACGAATTGGGAGATCAAGACCGACAATTGTTGGCTACATATTGCCATTATATGATTTCCATCTTGGCTGTTAAGACTAATTGGCAGGAAGATTCTGTAAAGGCTGCAATGTCTATACTTGCTATTGAATATACGATATGTATTCAGGATGGGGTGATGGACCTGTTCTTCAATAGTGCTATGAGTGTGATAAGCCGCCTGAATTCATCCATGTTCAGACAACAGGCAAGGGATCTAACTGAAACTGTATTGGTAATTGGGCATCGGGAACATCTTGAAGAATACTCTTATGTCACGGCTTCATCTGCATACATTGATGCATCTAACCCTTTGGAGGCATTACTGTATCAGACAATAGCTCTTGCATATATTGAAAGGAAGTATAAAGTCATACCCAAAAGGTTAGCTTTTGACATTATCTGGGATGTTCTTAAAATATTACGGGAAACAAATAGAATTAATGGAGACGAATTTGCATATTTACTTACTTTTTGTGATAGTATAGGGTGCAATGCTTTTGAAAGGCTCTCGGTCTATTATACCGCGTTAAGTGCACGGGCTTTTGCTGGTGATGAGACGGCAGTCGGTGACATTGTCAGCTATTTGAAGGCTAACGATAAAGATATCAGGTCTTTTAAGAAAAGGGTTGCGTTGCCTTTGTTCACTTTGTTCAAGAGTATTCATGAAGTATATGGTGATCATGACTTGTCCGAATTAGCTCCATATGAAGAGATGGTTGCAGAGGAACTCGAGATTGACGGAAACGAACTCTACGTTGATTTCTTTGATGATGATAACAGGGAACTTGCAAATCATTTGCGAAAAATAATGGTTAGATTGAGTAGCAGTCGGTTTGCTGCCAATTTCCCTCATGATAGCATCATAGCTCAGAAATTAGCTCGAAAGGTTGTAGAACTATCATTAAAAGAAGAAAATCCAGAAATGTTCTTATTGGCTATGATGGTAAGAGCTGACTTTACCTTTGTCAAACAGGAACATTATATTGCTCCATTTACTGTGATGGAGATTAAGGATATTGAAATCGAGAAAGGTTCTCAACCCTATATAAGTGTAAGTGAATTAAAAAATTACTTGAAAACAGAACATGAGGATATCATGATTTGGATAGGACTAGGGACTGATCATGTATGTAGGCTGTTGTTGTTAAATGACATGTTCTGTATGGATCAACTTGGAGAAAGAGATGATGCGAATTATCAAAATACTATAAACCAAATAATACCGTCTTTACAGTTTAAGAGTGATTATGTTACAGTAAAGGGTGACCGATTTGACAAAACAGTCAAAGAACTTAAAGAGGAAGAGGAGCTTCTTTTTGAAATGCTTAAGGATTATCGTTTTTCTCTCCCCAATGTCGCTGGCAGAGTGTTGTTGGTAAAAGATATGGAACTGGAACCTTACCCTCATCATTTATTTGTTGATGACAGGACAGATGAGTTTATAGGGAAGGTCAGACCTACAGCTAATGTCATCTCTACAGAATTGTTAATAAAGACCAATAGGTCAGAGTTGCAACTTCCGATGAATTTTTCTAAGTCATTTTGGATACCTGTTTCAAGTGGTGAAATTACTTTTTCGGGAATTAAAGACCATCTTGAGGATACTTTGTCGCAATATCAGTTTCATGTCGTTGAAGATATATTACCCCCCAAGCCTCTGTCTTCTGACCTGAACATCGTTTGTGCGCATGGCGGTAAAAATATTAGTGAAAGTGAATGGTTCTATGCGAACAGCCAACCAATAATTGACACCAGCAAAATTGTCGGAAATGGAAAAATATTAGTGTTGTTGGTTTGCCATTCAGGCAGTGCTGTCTATAAAGATTATGATGGTGCGGTGCGCACATTTATTAAAAGGTATGTGCGTATGGGTTATAAATCTATTATAGCCCCGATGTGGAGCCTGCCTATAGACATTTTACCTTTGTGGATTTCTACATTTATGGATAGGTTTTCAGGTGGAGAATATATTATTGATTCTGTATTTCATGCGAATATGGCTGTTAAGGAGCAGTTCATAGCTCCTTCTGCCTGGGCGTGTCTCCATCTCTTTGGAAATCCTTATCTCCATGTGGGAATAAATAAGGATATTCACAGGAATGATGCGATAGATTAATATTCTAAAAGTTAAATAAACGGAAAAATAGACAAAAGTAGCAATATGTTTGCCACGAAATTGCTAATTTTGCAATAGTCTTAATGTATTAAGTTGATTATGGAGTCTCTATATATAAAGGATTTTGGACCTATAAAGGAGATTTTTTTTGATGATATCAAACCGTTGACTGTTATAATAGGACAGTCGGGGTCTGGTAAAAGCACGTTGATGAAAGTGCTGGCACTGACGAGATGGATATACAAGATGCTGAATATCCGTGTATATCTTCAGACGGCTGGAGTCAAAGAGTCGCCGTTCAAGTTCTATATCAAACGTTATCTTTCTGATGATGGTATTTTGGACTATCTTCATGAGAATACACTAATAGTTTACACCCATGACGAGGCCAAGTTTGAAATCAGGGGTATGAAAGCTGAATTCCGTCAGATAGCACAAGTGAGCTACGAGAACCTTTGCCTAGAGAAAATATCCTTTATCACAGAGAAACGTAACGTGCTTAGTGACTTGATGGCTCTAACCATGAAGGAAAAGACAGCTCCTTTCTATCTGAAGGAACTTTTGAGCGAATATCAAACGGCCATCAAATATATTAAGGCTCTTGACTTGGAGGCTGTGGGTGTAAAGCTCGAAATCAAGAAAGTCAATGGTGTCGAATATAGTTACATCAGCGGACATGATGATGGGCGTGAATACAGTGTGAGACTAGAGGATGCTTCATCTGGGATCCAGTCAATGGCTCCTTTGAATCTGATAGTTCACTACTATGCTCATTATTTCAATCTTGTAGAGTCGTTCAACAAGGCAGTGTTCCGCTATGTGATGGAGGGTGATAGTTTGAAGGATTTCCACCCGGCTCAGAATGTGGGTGATATACCACGTAAGCGGGTGGATATTCACATTGAGGAACCTGAAGTCTGTTTGTTTCCAGACAATCAGCTCCGACTGATGAATCAGTTGGTTCGCGAGTGCTGGAATACAGATCGTGACTATGACATCACGCTCATGATAACTACGCACAGCCCATATCTTTTGAATCAATTGAATCTACTCTTCAAAGCCTATGATATGGGAACAGATATTGAAGGGGCAAAGATGAATTATGATCAGACTGATGTGTATGCCGTAGAGAACGGGACATTGCTGAACCTTAAAGTAGAGAATGCTCATTTGGTGAATCCTGAGTTTTTGTCAGCCCCAGTAGATCATATCTACGCTCAGTACGAAGAACTTAGTAAGCCTACACGAGATGAGAATCAGTGAACTTCTGTCATCCGACTTTTTGGATTTTTATCAGGTGAGAAGGGGACGGATTACAGTCGTCAGCCAGCTAGTCAGGTGTAACTCCTTTGATCTTGATGACGATATGAGTCAAACGTCGTTTGTCAAGGAAGTGGGGCAGGGTAAGCTGACTTTTGTCGGTAATAAGGAATATATAGAGGTGGTTGCATACGATGATTTCTTCAAGCAGATTAAGAAACCGGTGGCTTTTGTTTCAAGTCATAAGCATTGTGACTATCTAATAGTTTCGGATGAAACGATGGAAAATTTCCTCTTTGTGGAGTTGACATCAGCGCTGGGAGGGACCTATAATTTGAAGAAACCGATTGCGAATAAGAAAACGGGGGCGATAGCGTTTCCCGGCGGTAAGTATCAGAAGGTAGAAGAGCAGTTGGCCGACAGCCTTGATACGCTGATGGCAGTTCCTAGTATCAGGGGAAAGATAGACGGTTATCAAAGGAGAATATGTCTGATGGGTTATAAAATAATTCCCTATGATGAAGATGCAAAGCGTATTACTCATCCCTTTCAACGCTACTTGACCATTGAGATGGCTGAGACTGGTTCTAATGGCGCTATTGTACATAATACAAAGATAGAATCATTAGGTTTTGAGTATCGCCGCATCAGCAATGATGCTACATTCTCATTGTAAAAAGCTGCTGAGAATCAGAGTGATATGATGAAGGAGAACGAACACGGATTTCTCGAATGAAACAAATCTTATAGGCGATATGTTTTTTTAAAAGGGTATTACAATTACATTTTGTAGGGCAATTATGTTTAAACTTATAGCAGTAAGACCACTGAAAGGGTGTGGAAAACATATTCTGAAGTGCCTGATAGAAGAGCAGATGTATTACTTCTGTGATGATTTTGTGATTACAGAAAGTGTCGAAATATACGGATAAAGGGGTATTTGATGATTTTTGTTAAAAAAGGTGTTGAAATGATGTGGGTTTGAAGAATTTTCAGTATATTTGTCGATTATTAAAGTCTATGTAGAAATCGAAGATGAGGGTTAAAGTCATAAAGCGGCTGAAAATCAGAGTGATATGATGGAGACGAAACAAGAAGGAAATATGATGGGACGCGACACAGAGGTGTGTGGTGACCCTAAAATTTGGTTCCCGATGAGGGTGACGTATCAGCGGGAGATGAAGGTGAAGGCGGAGTTGGACAGGCTGGGGATTGAGTGCTTTGTGCCGATGAGGTATAAGGTGGTGGAATTACCCTTCGACAGGCTCAGGGTCCGGGATGGCGGAGATACGGAACTGCGGCGGGAGTTGGTTCCGGCT
>JAEEGL012053915.1_pt1 | contig 15122 bp, 12 predicted proteins | sample 9134231 | NCBI WGS metagenome assembly JAEEGL01 (sample SAMN16246548, study PRJNA631951) | gut metagenome | biome: gut microbiome; feature: rumen; material: fiber-attached | host: Bos | place: Iran: Karaj | collected 2018-10 | reverse complement strand
TGCAATATTTTTACAAGGTAATCATGATGCTTCACATTATACGTATATAACTGCAAGTGGGGGATATGAAGCTAATAACTATGGTATATTTGTAATTAACAGGAATGATTTCCCAAATAGTTCAAGTCAATCAGTAAGTACAGTAACAGCAATAGCAAATAAATTGGATGTTTTCTTAAATAATCTAAAAGATGCTGATAAGCCAGTATTTGTTTTAACCCACGTGCCATTACATTATAGTAGTCGTGGCGATAATAGAAGAGCATACATACTAGTTGATGTTTTAAATAAATATGGCAGTAAAATAAATATCATATTCATGTTTGGTCATAATCATAGTAGTAAATATGATGACTGTTTAGGTGGCTCAATTAACTATATTAAAAAAGGTGGTCAACTAAAACACTATGCTGCAAGTGGGACGACAACTACAACCATTAAATTCACATATATGAATGCTGGATATATTGGTTGGGCTAATAATACAAGTGGTCAAGTATCGTGTGGTGGAACTAAATTAACATCAAGTAATACATTAACAATGTCAGTATTTAAAATTGACGGCAGTAAAACAACACTTACTAGATATAGTAGTAAAGGCTCAATATTTACAGATATAATTAAATAAAATACTAATTAATAATTAGTATTTTTTTAATTTGATTTAAAAACAAATAAGTGTTATTATATGTAACTGGGGGAAAAACATGAAAGAAAAAGTAAAAGAAAAAGTAAAAGAAAAATACAAAGAAACTTGGTTTTATAAATTTATTAGAAGAACTGCATCACTTGGTGTTGCTGGAACACTAGCAATACTATTTCCAAATGAAATAATTGCTTGGTTATCAGCAGGAGCAGGATTCTTATATGGTAAAGGAATTATCGGTCTAGGACTCATGACTTCAATTGTCACATTCTTAGGTAGTGCAGCAGGAATTCTAGTTCAAAAAATAGTTGTTTGTGGTTTAGCATATTTATTTTCAAATATTATTTTGAAACAAGGTAGAAGATTAGTTAATTTTGTTAAAACAAAGATTAAATCATTATTTCACCGTAAAACAGAAACTAAACATGAAGTTAAGAAAACAACTCCACAACCTGTAAAGAAAATAGAAGAACCAGTTAAAAAGAAGGAAGAACCTGTTAAGGAAGAAAAAAAAGAAATGCCTGCACCAGAACCAGTTGAAACTCCTGCACCAGTTGAAGCACCAGAAATACCAAAAGTAAGAAAACTTGGAGAACATCCAGCAGTTAAAAGATAACTTGGAAATATCAATTCCAAGTTTTTATTTTCTTTATTTTAGATAGATAATTTGATATAATGGGTAAGAGAGTGATTTTATGATTAAATATAGTATCATTATTCCAATATATAATGCTTCTAAGTATTTAAGAAATACTTTAGACTCAATTGTTAAACAAAAATTTGATAACTATGAAGTTATTTTAGTAAATGATGGATCTACTGATGATTCATTAGATATTTGTAATGAATATAAAGAAAAATATTCTAATTTTAAAGTAATTACAATTGAAAATAGTGGTTCTGGAATAGCTAGAAATACAGGCATTAAAGAAGCTAAAGGAGAATTCTTATATTTCCCAGACTCTGATGATATCTTAGTAGAAGATGCATTTGATAAAATAGAAAAAGTAATAAATTCTAAAAATGCTGATTTATATGTATTTGCATTCTATAAAGGATATCGCGATTCAGAAGAAATAAAACTTGAAAAATATGAAGATCATTATCTAGAATCAGATGAAGTACGCTCTCACTATGAAATGTATATGGAAAAATCTGGAATCTATATTCAAGGAGCACCTTGGAATAAGGTTTTTAGAAGATATATTGTTAATAAATATAATATAGAATATCCATCTTTAAAAAGACATCAAGATGAATGTTTTATTGTTAGATATATGGCACATACTAAAAATGTTTTAGTATCTAAAGAACCAATATATGTTTATTACCTTAATAGGTTATATGAAGAATCATTAAAGTTTCCAAAGAACTATTATGAAATTAAAACTGATTACTTTAATCTATTCATGGATGTTACTAAAGATTGGTCTAAAGAAAACAATATTGAACTATATTTAAAATATAATTTTGTTATGACATGTGATCGCTTATTTCAACTTATTTTTAGCCAAAAATGGGCTTTAAAAAGAAAAGAAAGAATGGATTACATTAAAAAAGTTCTTAATGATGAACTAATGATTAGTAATATTAATTATGTTTTAAAATATGAAGATTCAGTTATAGAGATGTTAAGAAGACAAAAATATGGTGAATCTAAAATAAATAAGTTTATTAAATATATAAAAATGTTAAATAAGAAAAACTATAGGGAAATCTATTTATATAGTAGTATCTACATTAAGTATAAAAAACTTAGGGGGCGCTAATAATGAGTAAATTAAAATATAAACTTAAAAAATATTCAAAAAGATTTATATCTAAACACGATAATAAAAAGTATAGTGAAGATCTTTATGAAAATGCTTTTGGTAAAAAAATTGATTGGGACAATCCAACTGAGTTCAATGAAAAACTAATGTATCTAAAAGTATTTAAATATAATTTCAATCAAATGGTATGGAACTGTGTTGATAAATATCAAGCAAGATTATATGCTTTAAGCCGTGGTATAAATGAAAAACATTTACCAGAATTAGTAGGAGTATATAAAAGAGCAAAAGATATTAAAGAATCAGACTTACCAAATAAATTTGTAATTAGATGTACACACGGATATGACTATAGTATTGTTTGTGAAGATAAAAGTACGTTTGACTTAAAAAATGCTAAAAGAAACTTAAATAGATGGCAAAGAACAAAATTCGGTTATGACACAGGAGAATTACATTATACACATACTGTGCCTAAAATAATCGTTGAAAAATTTGTTCCAGAACCTAAAAATGAACCAGATTATAAACTATATTGTTTTTATGGTAAACCACAAGTAATATTAGAATGTACTGAAAGAGAAGATAAGGTTAAACTAAACTTCTATGATTTAAAATGGAATGAACTTGATCTAGTTAAAGATGAATATCGTGGAAGAAAAAAAGCAAAACCACCAAGATATTTGCATGATATGGTTGGTATTGCTAAGAAGTTATCTCATGAATTTCCATTCGTTAGAATCGATTTCTATGAAACTAAAGATCATGTTATGCTAGGTGATATGGTATTCACACCATCAGCTTGTTTGGCACCTTATTATACAGAAGAAGGAAGCAAATATTTAAGTGATTTGCTTGATTTAAGAGTGATAAAATGAATCGAACAAAAATGATTGTTAAAGCTTCATTTGTAAGTCTACTAATGTATGTTATAACAGCTATTTTAGCAATGGCAAGAACGAGTGTTTTTATTAAGATATATGGTAGTGCTAGTAATGGAGCAATGCAGCTTTCAAATCAAATATTTAGTTATTTGATGATTTTAGAAAGTGGACTTGGAGCAGCTTATCTTTATAAGATGTATAAACCATTTGAAGAAAAAGACTTTAAAAAGGTCAATGCTTTATTTAATGGTTTATCAAAATCATTAAAGAAAATAGCAACAGTTATGTTGTTAATATTAGTTTTAACTTCATTTTCATATCCACTTATAGTAAAAGATAATTCACTTTCATATTTAAGAATTGCTTTAATATTACTATTAATTGGAGTTAAAAATGTTATTCCATATTACTTTTATTTAAATAAGAAAAATTTGCTTTATGCATATGAAAAAAAGTATTATGCTGACTTTATTGATGGAACTATTATGGCAACAGCTTATCTTGTTGAAATCATTATGTGTAAATTACATATTGATTTATTAATTACATTATCATCTGCAGTAGTAATATATTATATTGCAAATCACATTTACAATTTTGTTTTAAAACGTAAATGTAAAGAAGTAATGAAAGAACATGAAAAACCTTCATTTGAAGGAAATAAGATGACTAAGGATATCTTAGTTCATCAAATAGCTAGTACAATTAATTCAGCAACTGATTCAATTATTCTATCAATTGTGAATACCTTAAATAGTGTAACTATCTATAATGCTTATAATACAATTATTACTTTTCCAATTAAGATAATTAATAGATTAGTTGATAATTTACGAGCAAGTATTGGTAAGAAGATAATAAAAGATCCAGAAGGAACATATAAAGTATTTAATGAAACAATTTCACTTAATTTCTTTATGTCTGCTATAATGTCTTCATTATTTGTAATACTTGCAAACGATTTCGTGACACTTTGGATTGGAAAAGAGTACACTTTAAATATGATATGTGTTGTTGCTTTTGGACTTCTTTTAGTTCATAGAACAATCATACCAACTATATATGTTGCCCGTGATAGTAAAGGGCTTTATAAAGAAAGCAAATACTATACAATGGCACAGACAATCGTAAATATTATTATTTCATTCTTGTTAGTTGGAAGATATGGCATAATTGGACTTTTACTTGGTACACTTATTTCAGCATATTTAATTCTTATTCCATTTAACTATAATTTAGTTTATAAAAAAGTATTTATGAAAAAGAACACTTTAATTTATAATTTAATTCTAAATATTATTTATATTGGGCTCCTTACATTTGGTGTTTATGAATTCAATAATGCTTTAAATATTATAGGTGATACATCATGGTTTAAGTTTATCTTAAAAGCAGCTATTGATGGAGTAATAGTAGTAGCTATTACATTCATACTTGAATATTTCATGAATGTAAACTTTAGAAATGTTTTAAAGAGATTTTTAAAATTCAATAAGTAATGGTTATTCCATTACTTTTTTGATATAATGAAATAGGTGATAGTATGAAATTATCTTTAATAATACCAGTTTATAATACTAGTAAATACCTAAAAAGATGTTTGGATAGTGTTCTAAATCAAACATATAAAAATCTAGAAATAATTATCATTAATGATGGATCAACTGATAATTCACTAGATATTTTAAGAGAATATGATGATAAAAGAATCAAACTTATTGATAAAAAAAATGAAGGTGTTTCAGTTGCTAGAAATATGGGAATTGATGCTTCAACTGGAGATCTAATTGGATTTGTTGATTCAGATGATGCAATCGTTCCTGATATGTATGAAACAATGATTAAAAATATGAATGATTATGATGCTGATATTTCAGTATGTGATATTTATAGAATAGTTAATAATGAGTTAGTTAACTATGGCATCAACGATGAAAAAGTATTTGTAGTGGAAGATCCAATTAAAGATTTCTTACTTGGAGAAAATTTAAAATATGCTATCGCGAATAAAATATTTAAAAAAGAAGTAATAGGTGACATTAGATTCAATACTGAACTCACTAATAGTGAAGACCGTTTATTTATCTATGAAATATATAAAAACAAACCAAAAGTAGTTAAAATGAATAAGCCAAAATACATTTATTATTTAAATTCTAATAGTGCATCAGCAAGTTCATTTAATAAAAAGCATTTATCAATTTTAACGTCAGCAGATATGATATATAATGATGCTAAAAATGAGTACAAAGAAGCAAATAATTATCTATTTGAAAATTTGATTGTATTTATGCGTAAGCTATCTAATAATAAAAAAGAGTATTCAAGTTACTATAAAGAAACAAAGAATAAATTGATTGAATTAAGTAAAAAAATAACATTAAGTAAGAAAAGGAAACTTGAATTATTTATTATTAAATATTTAGGTTTCTTATATCCAACATTTGTTAAAAAAGTAGAAAATCCAAAAAGCAATGTTGATTTATCTAAAGTAAAAGATGATTTATTCTTAAATTAATGTAAAAATTTTACTAAAAATATAACAAAAACTTAAAATATATGATATTATATATAATAGAGGAGATGTTAGAAATGGCAAAGGCAGTAAAAAGGGGAAAAACAGAAATTGAAGCAATAAAAGAAGAAGACGATAAAACAATAGTATATATGATTGTTGGATTTTGTTTTGGTGCAATCATTGCTTTGATATTTTTTGAATATTATTGGGTAGGAGTAGGCGGCGGCGCCGGAATGCTACTTGGAATACTAGTTTCAACAGTTGTTGATTATAGCAAATCAAAAAATGCTAAAGTACCAGCTAAAAAAACAACTAAGAAGAAATCAAAAAAGTAGTGAAGTAATATGAAACATAGAAGAGTTTTAGAAAGAATCGAGTTTATTGAGAATCTGACAATAGGCTTAACAGTTGGCCTTATTTTGTCATATGCATTTGGTCTAAATCCATTAAATGGTGTTTGTATAGGTTTATCACTTGGTCTTTTACTTCAAAAGATAATCGAAGAAAAGAAACTTATGTTATCAATCTATATTTTGGTAGGCCTTTTACTTGGATGTACCATTTCATTCATATTTGAATTTTCACATGCAAATTCAGTACTCTCATTATCTCTTGGAATGCTACTTGGAACAGTTATTTATTTAGTGAACCCAAAATCTGAAAACAAGAGTAACTTTAATAAACATACTAAAACATTAGTAATTTTAACTGTTCTAGGAATAATATTTGGTGGTATTTTAGGTTTCATTTGTTATAAATTAATAGGTATGTGTTTAGGTATAGGAATTGGTATGATTCTAGGTATTACATATTATCTAAGAAAAGTTGATAAAAAAACAGTTGAGAAAAAAGTAGTTAAGAAAAAAACAACTAAAAAAAGAACAACAAAAAAGCAAAAATAATTGCTTTTTTTAATTGCTTAAATGTGGTAAAATTAATAATAGGTGAATACTATGTATGCAGAAGATGAAAAAAGGGTAAAAAATGTCACTAAGATAATTATTTTTGTTGTCATTGGTGTAGTTATTCTAGTTGGCATTTATTTCTTGTTGCCATCTAATACTTCAAAAGGTGAAACAGCTAAAGCATTCGAAGAAAAAATATTAAGCGATGCTAAAATATTTGCAAGTATGAAAAAACTAGATGGTAATGTTTTTATATCTTTAGCAGACATAGAAGATGCAATCGGATCAACTTATGACACATGTAATAAATCAACAGGTGTTGATTATCAAAATGGTAAATTTGAACCATATGTTATATGTTCAAAATATGTGAGTTCAAAAATAGAAGAAATCAATAGTAAAGTATATAATAATATTACTTTAAAAGAAGATGCATTTTTTATTACAAGTAATAATAAATATGTAGAACCAGGATACGTTTCAAAATATAATGTAGACGTTAATAGTGTGAGTAGTTATCCAAAACAAGGAATATATCAAACAACATATTCGGTTAAAGATTCATCAGGAAAAGTAATTGAAGTAGCTAGTAGATATGTATTATATTCAAACTTTAATAATGAATTAAGAGAAGCTCATATGTTTCTTAATGGTGAAAAAGAAATGTATATCAAAAAAGGTAGTATATTTAATGACCCTGGTGTAATTTTGATTGATGAAGAAGGTAATGACATATCAAATAATGTTAAAGTAACAGGTAGTGTAAATACTCAAGTACCTGGGGTTTACAATTTAACATACACTTTAAATCAATTTGTATTAACAAGAAAAGTAATAGTAACAAGCATTAGTTATAGTGCAACTTTATCTAAAACGACATTAACAAATACAGCAATTAAAATTATTATTGATGTTCAAAGTGATGACTTTGAAAGATTAGTTTTACCTAATTCAACGACAGTTTATAAATCGCATTATGAACATGAAGTATTAACTAATGGAACTTATAAGTTTGGTATATATACTAAACGAAGTGGATATATTGAAGTTACAAAAGAAGTAACAAATATTGATAGAACAAAACCGACTGTAACTTGTACAGGTAAATCTGAAAATAAGGTAACAGCAGTTAATGTTACTGCCAAAGATGATAACGGAATTAAATATTATAAATATGGTAGTTTTTCAGATAATATAACTAAATCATCTTATGCAATTAATCAAACAGTATCATCTCTTTGGGTAACTGTAACAGATAATGCAGGAAATATGATAGAGGCGCAATGTAATATTACGGTTATTCAACCTAAGAAGGAAGAACCACCAACAACTACTACAACTACAACCACAACGCCGACAACAACTACAACTACTCCTGAAACACCGGATCCAAACGGGAATTACAAAGTTGTTAGACTTACGACTTTCGATGATGCAGGACTTGCTAGATGTGGTTCAACATGTGTTCAAGAAAAAATTGCTTCTGGTGATATTAAAACTGATGAACGTGGTTGGTATATGTATAAATATAATGGTAAATGGTATCATGTTATTGCAACTGCAATCAACAATCAAAGTTTAATAGAAAAATATGGACATCCAAGTTATACTGATATTACATATTACAATTATTTTGATACTTTCAAAGTCTATATTTCAGATACAACATCATCTTCAACAATGAATAGTAATTATAAAACATATGACGTAATTGTTCTTGATATTTGTGGAGCTTGTATGAAGTTCTCAACTAAACTTCAAGATATTCATCCAGGTTGGAGTACAACAACTATTAATAAATGGAGATCAGATGCTATAAAAGGCAATTCTATAAAGATTGACCTTTGGACAACCAGTAAAGCAACAAATCCAGCTGATTGGGCATTTATTGATGGTTAGAAATGTGTTATAATGATACTAGGAGGAACTTATGAAAATTAAAAAACTAACAAAAATATTTTTAGTATTAATAATAGCATTTGCATTTATAGCAAACGTAAAAGCAGATGACAATGCGGATAAAGCAAGCGATGTTTATACGGATTATCCAGTTTATGAAAAAGTATATAAAGCAATTGGTGCAATATCATATTATCATGATCATGCTGCCGTATTTGATGAACAAGATCTAGGAACAAATACCGATGGCACTAGGAGAACTGTGGATGACAAATTAAAAGAAGTATGGGATACAGCTATAGGTTCAGGAATGTTTAATATAGCATCAGATTCTAGTGCTTTAATGAATGCATATGCTTTATATAAACAAGCTGTAAAAGAAGGTACTTCAAATGCACCTTTCGTTGATGCAATCATTGCTATTGCTGGAACTCCAACAAAAGATGCAGCCAAATACAGTAATTTTCAGAAACAACTTAGGGAATTCAGTACTTTAGCATCAATGTTTAAGTATGCTAAAGATACTTTATCTGGTCAGATTAGAACCATTAAAAACTTATGTAATTCTAGTGCAACTCCTAGTGATGACTGTGGTTTAGGGGCAATACAAAGATATGAAGAACTCATGGATAAGACACTAAATACATATTCATCATTTTGTGATAAATTAGAAGATAGTCCAGGTATTGCACATTACCTAAAATCAGCATTACAATTAGTTAGTTATGCCGCACTTGCACTTGCAGTTATTCTAGGTGCTTTGGACTTTATTAAAGCAATCACATCTCAAGATGATGCAGCATTAACAAAAGCATTCCAGGCTTTTGTTAAGAGAATTGTTGCAGTTGCCTTAATTTTTATGACTTATGTAATAGTTGAAACAGTATTAGGTCTCATTACTTATGTACCAGGTACACAAGCAAGTCAATTAGAAGTCTGTGAACAGATAAGACTAGGGGCTTTAAAAGGATAAAAAGATTGATAAAATCAATCTTTTTTTGTATAATTAGAATAGGTGATAAAATGAGAATACTCGTTACCGGAGGTACCGGTTATATAGGTAGTCATACATGTGTAGAACTACTTAATAATGGTTATGAAATAGTAGTAATTGATAATTTTTCGAATTCTAAAAGAGAAGTAGTAGATAAAATAAAAGAAATTACAAAGAAAGACTTTGTATTCTATGAAGGTGATGTTAATGATAAAGAATTACTTTCTAGAATATTTAAAGAAAATAAAATTGATGCAGTTATTCATTTTGCTGGTTTTAAAGCAGTTGGTGAATCTGTTTCTAAACCCCTTATGTATTACCATAATAATTTAGAATCAACCATCAATTTACTTGAAACGATGAATGAATTTAATGTCAAAAAAATAGTATTTTCTTCATCAGCAACAGTATATGGAAAACCTGATAGTTTACCAATCAAAGAAGACTTTAAACTATCAACAACTAATCCATATGGAACAACTAAATTGATGATTGAAATGATTCTAAATGATTTATATAAATCAGATAATGAATGGAGTATAGCAATACTTAGATATTTTAATCCAATAGGTGCTCATGAAAGTGGTTTGATTGGAGAGAATCCAAATGATATTCCAAATAATTTAATGCCATATATCATGAAAGTAGCAGTTGGTGAATTAGATCACTTGAATATCTTTGGAAATGACTATGACACTCATGATGGAACAGGAGTAAGAGATTATATCCATGTTGTAGATTTAGCAAGAGGTCATATTAAAGCAATTGAAAAAGTTCTATCAAGTACTGGTTCAGATACATACAATCTAGGAACTGGAACAGGATATAGTGTTTTAGATATTGTTAAGGCATTTGAAAGTGCTAATAATGTTAAAATACCTTATGAGATAGTTGGAAGAAGACCAGGTGATATTGATGCCTGTTATGCAGATCCAACCAAATCATTAAAATTGCTTGGATTTAAAGCAACTAAAAACTTAGAAGACATGTGCAAAGATTCATATAACTTTGTTAGAAGGAGTAAACATGAATAGTGAAAAAATATCGGTTATAGTACCAATTTATAATGCAGAAGAATATTTAGAAAAATGCCTTAATTCAATATTAGGTCAAACATATACAAATCTAGAAATCATCTTAGTAAACGATGGATCTAAAGATAAATCTTTAGAAATAATGGAAAGATTTAAAAATCAAGATCAAAGAATCATCATCATCAATAAAGAAAACGGTGGTGTTTCAAGTGCTCGTAATAAGGGAATTGAAGCTGCTACTGGTAAATATGTAATATTTATTGATGCAGATGACTATATTGAACCAAATATGTTTGAAGTACTAGCAGATGACTTATTCAAAAACAATGTTGATATGAGTATGTGTGGATATCGTAATGTTGATATCAATGGAAACATCTTATATGAATCTAAACCAATGGCTGAAAAGTATTTTGATGCTAGAGTATTTAAGAATAATCTATTTAAAGAAGATTATTATCGTGATTTAATTTGTAATAAATTATTTAAATTAGAAATCATTAAAGACAACAACGTTCGTTTCCATGAAGACATTCATGTTAATGAAAATGTGTTATTCCTTTTAGATTTTTCAAAATATGCATTTAGATATTCATATGGTAATGAGATGTTATATAACTTCTTATACAATACAAATGGAGCAACACATGGCAAGTTTAATTTAAAGAAGGTCTCAATATTATCTTCGTATGTTAGATTACTTACATATGATCTAGGACCAAATATTTTAAATAAAATTAAATATCGTTATTTATTTGAAGGTTATGCATTTACATATTTAATGAAGAAAATCAATATTGATAATACTGAATTAAAGAAACATTTAGCTGAATTTAAAGCTAAGTATTATAAAGATGTAAAACGTGAAAAAACAATAGGAATGAAAAGAAAGATATCTTTATGGTTTATGATGCATTTCACAGATATATATTGTAAAATCCGAAAAGATATATAGGTGTTTAGATGAAAAATTATTTAAAAATAGTTTTTGATTTATTAAATAGAGAAGATTTAACCCAGGCAGATATACTTTCTGCTCTTAATTTTGATGAAAGAAAACAATTATTTTTGTCATCTGAAATTACAAGTACTTTGAGTGATCTTATGAAAAGATGCAATAGTGCAGGAATCAAAGTTTTTACAGATGCAGAGTTCAATATTCTTCATAATGACGGTGTTGATTTATTAGATAGAGGTATTCTATTACCAAAACCGATTGCTAGAGAGCAATTCCTTAATCAAGAAAATCGTTACAGCAATCCTGCAACTAATGCTAATTTAAATAACTTAACAAGTGCTGAAAGAGAATCTCTTGCAGATGCTCTTATTGATAAATTAAATGAAAAATTTTTCTATCCTAGATTTGCTAATGTTGCAAATCTCATAATGAAAGTTGAAAACGATGTTATCAAAGAGCAACTTTTAATGAAACTTTTAAGAAATAAGGCAATTCGAAAACAAATTGATGATGGATCACTTGCACTAATCATTGCAACTTTCAAAAGTGATCAATATAAGCAAAGATGGGTTCGCCGCATAAGAAGAGATTATCGCTATCAAGTAATTAAGACATATAGTGATGAACATAAAAGAGTAGCTCATGGGCTTGCACTTGACCATAATAGTCAAGAAGAGATTTTGTTATCTTTAGAAGATCAAGAGTTTGTGAAAAAACTAGCACTTATTCCATATTTTTCTAAGAAAGTATTACTGCGAATAAAAGATGAAAGTGTTCGTGAAAAATACTTTAGAAGATTATCCACAATGATTAAAACTGAGGATAAAGGTGAAATAGTTGCTTCATTCTCAACTCGTGAAAAACAACTAGAACTACTTAGACTTCTAAGAACTGAAAAAGCAAGATATGAGTTAGTTTATAATTCAAAGGTATTAACTGATTCTGATAGATATGAAATCGCGCGTAGGTTTAGATCTGATGAAAGAAAATCAAATGTTGCAGATTATATAAGTGATGAAAAGATTAAGAATGCATTGCTTGCAAAAGTTAATAATCAAAGAACAATAAGACAAGCAGCAGCATATATTGGTGATATTAATTTCTTTGATCAATTAATAAGTAAATTATCAGATAATGAACTTAAAAAGTTATATGAGCAACTTACTTATTCTGATACATCGTATAATTTGAAATTATTACTCAAAGTAAAAGATAAAAAATGGGTAATGGCTAGATTAGAAGAAATCGAAGTCAAAGATTCTATTCCAATGGACCTTACAAGATTTATTGATATGTATGCTAAATCACTTAAACTTAATCGTGAACATTTAGCAGCATTTGTTCAAGAATTTGGTTATGGTACATTTAAATATATTAAGAGTCAAAGAATAATTGAAGCTATTAATCAGGATGAAGAATCATTCCAAAAATATATGCAATTGCTTAAGAGAAGTAATTTTATTACTGATGAAAAAGCTGTTAAAAATGCTTTATTTGCTTTTTCACAACAAGAATATAGATTTACTTATTCAAAGGCAATAAATGCATTTTCAATTCTTCTTGAATCAATGAATGCAAGAGATTATGGAAGAGCAGCTAATGTAGTTAAATGGGCAATTACAGAAACTGGTTATCCACTTGAAAAAATATATGAGTTTTTAAATATTAAAATTGAAAATAAAAATCTTCAATTTAATTTAAATCAGTTATGTAATTCACTTGTAAATAATATAAAACAAGATAAAACTGAAAGGACACTTAATTTTGTTCATGACATAATTAATTTAGCAGTTGATAGTCATCGAAATAGAATGTCAAAAGAAATTAGTGAGGAACATTTTAAAAATGTTCATCATTTAGTAAGTGATAGAGCATTAATGGATTATTTTGTTTATAGTGCAGCCTCTGATAGTTCGGCACTTAATGCAGCGTTTTTTAGATGCCGTGCATTTCTTGATCCAGAGGAACAAGAATTCATGCTCAACAAAGAGCGTTTAAATGCAGTATTAGACTTTAAACGTCATCCAGATAATAGCAAGATGAATGAACAATTAAAAAAAGACCTTCGTTTATTTGGGGTAATTGTTAGAAAAATGTGGCAATATGGGTATGATACTAACTACATGGATTTCTTTATTAGATCATTTCCTGGAGTTGAGACAAAAGTTAATTATGACCAAAGTCATGATTTTGAATATATTTTCTCAGTATTACAGCAAATAAATCCTGCTAAATTAAAAGAAACAATATTTAATGACCCAGAAAGATATAATGCTTTAGTTAAATACTTAGCTTCTAATAAATTATTAGGTGCAACCAAATTGGTAGGTAAAGCAGCTGAAGCAGGTAAAATTTCGCTTGATGAATCTCTTCTTGCAACTTTAATTAACAACTTCCCTGAAGTATGTGCAAATGTAGCAAAAAGAGAAGATAAGAGAAACGGTCTTGCTGAACACTTGATTGAAGCTGAATACTTTAACTCTGAAAGTTATAGATATGAAAACTTATTTGGAAAAGAAGTATTTAAATATATAAGAAATAATCCTGGTCGTAACAGTGCAACAATGCCAAGAAAGCAAAGAATTGCACTTGCACTTGAATACGTTAAAAAAATGTATGCAAGGAAATATATTCCAGTACCTGGTCAGAACGAAAATCATGCACTTAGAAGTGGTAAGATTTTAAATGTAAAATTAGGTGATGTAACTGATTTAAATAACTTGGTACTCGGTGAAAGAACAGATGCTTGCACTCGTATTGGCGGAGCAGGAAGAGAAATGTTCAAGTTATTCACGATTGATGATCGCGGATTTAATATCGTATTCACAAATCCATATACTGGTAGTTTTGTAAGCCGTGCCAGTGGATTTAGAAATGGTAATACAATATTCTTAAATGAATTAAAAATGAGTGAAGACTATCGTTATACAGTTCACGACTTAATTGAATGTGTACATCAAGTTGCTGAAAGAATAATAGAACAAACTAAAGATGAACCATATCCAGTTGAAAACGTTGTTATTTCAGATAGATGTGCAATGGAATATTCTGGTGAAGAAGTAGTTAATTTAGGCGTTGAAAATGTTAAAGCTGGGATTGGAGAATTCTATACAAATATTGCAGCTGATAATGCAATAGTTTTAGCAACAAGTGCTAAAGGCAAAAAATTCGCACCAGTTCAATTGCAACTTGGATATAAGAAACATCTACCACTTAGAGTTCCTCCAACATACTATGAAGGACCTTTAGCTTTAAGACAAGTTAATCACATGAAAACACTTAAGGAATTTCTTGGTGGGAAATCTATTGAAGCAATCGATATAAAGAAAGAAAACATAGTTGCATGTTATTCAACTAATAGTTGGGTTGTTTATGTTAACGATAAAAAAGAAATTAAAACATTGGTTGTCGATGGTAAGAAAGAATCAATCGAAGAAATGCATGCAATGTTAGAAGAAATAAAAGGTAAACTAACTAATTTGGAGGTTACAAATGGAAAAAATAGGTAAAGT
>JAEEGL017363071.1_pt1 | contig 15123 bp, 12 predicted proteins | sample 9134231 | NCBI WGS metagenome assembly JAEEGL01 (sample SAMN16246548, study PRJNA631951) | gut metagenome | biome: gut microbiome; feature: rumen; material: fiber-attached | host: Bos | place: Iran: Karaj | collected 2018-10 | reverse complement strand
GCACTGCCTGGAGGAATTCCAACTCACCTGGATGCTTCTGCTCCAGATGCTGCATAATTTTCTGAACTTCCATGATCAAAAATTAAAAGGTTTATTAATTAATGTATATCATTTGATAGAGTTTTTAGAACTGTCTCAAATCACGTTACAAATATAGGGCAAATTTTTGAAGTACGCACAATTTTCGACAAGAAAAATACGGATTTTCAACTTTTTTCAACAATCGGCCCAATTCATCACGAAAAAACAAAAAATCATTTTCGCTTCAAAATCAGCGAAATAGTAACATTTGGTTGTTAATAAATGTAAAATGGGCTACCGCGCAATGCATTAAGCATTTAAAACGTGTCAAATTGTCAAATCCAACGAAAAGTTAACGAAAAATAATATTTAAGATTTGTTTTCGCAATTGGAGGATTTTGTCTAACTTTGCGACAACTAATTTAAATTACGTTTTAGATGTTAGACGCCAGTCAACGATCTATCATCGATCATCTGTAAACTACAATTATCTTCTATACTAACAACATTAATTACACATTATGAAGAAGCACAATTTCTATGCAGGACCTTCGATCCTGAGTCAGTACACCATCGACCATTGCGTTGATGCTATCCGCGACTTTGCAGGCACCGGCCTGTCAATCCTGGAGATTTCTCACCGCAGCAAGGAGTTCACCGCTGTGATGGACGAGGTTGAAGCTTTGTTCAAGGAGCTGCTTGACATCCCCGCTGGCTACCGCGTTCTGTTCCTGGGTGGTGGCGCTAGCACACAGTTCTGCATGGTTCCTATGAACCTGCTCAAGACCAAGGCTGCTTACCTGAACACCGGCACATGGGCAAACAAGGCCATCAAGGAGGCCAAGCTCTTCGGTGAGGTCATCGAGGTCGGTTCGTCGAAGGAGGACAACTATACCTACATCCCCAAGGGCTATCAGGTGCCTACCGATGTTGACTACTTCCACATCACCACCAACAACACCATCTACGGTACTGAGATTCGTGAGGACTATGACGTGCCCGTGCGCATGGTTGCCGACATGTCGAGTGACATCTTCTCGCGTCCCGTTGACGTGAGCAAGTATGACCTCATCTATGGTGGCGCTCAGAAGAACATTGCCCCCGCCGGTGTGACCTTCGTCATCATCAAGGAGGATGTCCTGGGACAGTCGGGTCGTGAGTTGCCCACGATGCTCAACTACAAGACCCATGTTGAGAAGGGTTCGATGTTCAACACACCTCCCGTGTTCCCCATCTATGCCGCTCTGCAGACGCTGAAGTGGTACAAGGAGATTGGCGGCATCAAGGAGATGCAGCGCATCGACGAGGAGAAGGCTGCCGTGCTCTACGACGCCATCGACTCGAGCCGCCTGTTTGTGGGTACCGTGCATCCCGAGGACCGTTCTATCATGAACGTCTGCTTCGTCATGAAGCCCGAGTACAAAGAACTTGAGAAGGACTTCCTCGACTTTGCCACCAGCAAGGGCATCGTTGGCATCAAGGGTCACCGTTCGGTTGGCGGCTTCCGCGCATCGCTCTACAACGCCCTGCCCCTCGCCAGCGTCAAGGTTCTCGTCGACGCCATGAAGGAGTTCGAGGCAAAACACTAATCAATGCACAATGCATAATGCACAATGTTTTTCAATTCTCAATTCTCAATTAAAATAAGATGAAGATATTAGTTGCAACCGAGAAGCCCTTTGCTCCCGTAGCAGTCAAGGGTATCAAGGAAGTTGTTGAGGCTGGCAGCCATGAGCTTGTGCTCGTCGAGAAAGGTACCAAGGCCGATATGATTGCTGCCGTTGCCGACGCAGCAGGTCTGATTGTCCGCAGTGACAAGGTTGACAAGGAAGTGTTTGACGCCGCCAAGCTATTGAAGGTTGTCGTCCGTGCGGGTGCCGGTTATGACAACATCGACCTCGCCGAGGCCACCGCTCACGGCGTGTGCGTCATGAACACCCCTGGTCAGAACGCTAATGCTGTTGCCGAACTGGTGCTGGGCATGATGGTCACGCTCATCCGCAACCGCTACAATGGCACGTCGGGCACCGAGTTGCTCGGCAAGACACTGGGTATCCACGCCTTCGGCGCCGTGGGCCGCAATGTAGCCCGCATCGCCAAGGGCTTCGGCATGAAGGTCAGCGCCTTTGATCCCTGGGTCAAGGACGAGGCTATGATTGCCGAGGGTGTCGAGCCCATCCACAACCTGGAGGACTTGTACAAGAACAACCAATTTGTGAGCCTTCACATTCCCGCCACGCCCGAGACCAAGAAGTCTGTCGGCCTGCGTCTGGTTGAGATGATGCCGAAGGGTGCCGTGCTCATCAACGCTGCCCGCAAGGAGGTCATTGACGAGGAGAGTCTGGCCGAGGCTTTCGAGGCCCGTCCCGACTTCCGTTACATCGCCGATGTGAAGCCCGACAACGCCGCCGAGCTTGAGGAGAAGTATGGCGACCGCGTCTTCTTCACCCCGAAGAAGATGGGTGCTCAGACCGCCGAGGCAAACATCAACGCTGGTCTGGCAGCAGCCAACCAGGTCGTCGCCCACCTCAAGGACGGCTTCAACCGCTTCCAAGTGAATAAATAGGGGTCAGAGGTCAGGGCGCTAACGCGCTTTCAGGGGGCAGGGCGCTTACGCGCTTTCAGGGGTCATCGCCCCACCCCATCTAAACAAACGCTGGTGGTTTCCTAATCGAAACCACCAGCGTTGTCTTCATGCTCTGTTAAAAACAACCTCTAGCTTTTATTGTTATCTCGGAAGTGGGTGAGCTCGGCGAGGATTTCGTCGGGGCCGTCGGTGAGGCAAAGGAGGAGGTTCTTGTATTTGTCTTCTCCCAGAGCGTTTCTGTCCGAGACTGCGTCTCGGAGTACACCGACATGCTATGCATAGCCTGGGTGCACTTGGACTTGAAGCGACTCACATAGTGACCTAGATGACGTGGCAACCGATCGGTCACGAAAAGGATGCCATGCACATGGTCAGGCATCAATTGAAAAGCCACGCTTTGGATCTAGGGCTGCTCGATGCCGATAGCAGACCATCGGTCGATGACACTTAGACCCAATGAACTGGGTTGTACCCAAGGTGTGGCATGGTTGGCATCCGCTTGCTGCAACTTCCCAAACAATGCATGCCTGCCATCTGTACACATGGTTAGCAAGTAGATGCATCGTTCGGTGTAGTCATGCTCGTCCTTTCGGCGTTTCATCGAAGGATTAGCAACCAATTCGGGATGCTGCTCGTACCAAGCAATGCGGTTCGCCTTTCGATTTTTCATACTCCTTGTTCTCGGAAGCGAGTGAGTTCGGCGAGGATTTCGTCGGGGCCGTCGGTGAGGCAGAGGAGCAAGTTTTTGTATTTGCCCGCCTCCATCATGCTTTGCAGGAAGGGATAGACGGGCATCTCTTGGGTCCAGAACTTTCTGCCCACAAAGATCATTGGGCTAGCGAAGCCAAAAGAAAGGTAATGATTTTGCACTGCGTCTTGGAAGATTTCCTGCATGGTGCCAGCACTGCCCGGTGTGTAGATGATGCCACCATAGGCAAGAGTCAGAATGCTGTCCTCACGGATGCTGTTCTCAAAGAACTTAGCGATGTGCGTGGCAAATGGTGTGGTGGGTTCGTGCCCATAGAGCCAAGTAGGAATACCCAGACTAACGTAGCCTTTTTCTTGGGGGTATCGCTCGATGACTTGCATGGCAGTAGCAAGCCACCCCTCGTCATGGAACGACGGCGCAGCACTGAGTATTGCCAATGCGTCATCCAGTTCGGCCTCCGTGCGTCCCGCCATCCAGGCTCCTAGATGGGTCGCCTCCATAGCACCGGGCCCGCCACCACTGAGCATATAGAATCCCATCTCGGTAAGTCGTTTACTGATTAGTGCCACTTGACGGAATGAGGGCGCGGTGCGCAGATTGGCATGGCCCCCCATGACGCCAACACACTGGCGGGAGTCGTAAGTTTTAAAGAAGGCGTCCATCGCCAAGTGTATGCCATGGTCGTGCAGGGTGCGCGCCAGTGACTCTACGGCCAACTCTGCGCGTTTGCCGCCGTCGAGAAAGTGGCGGTATACGCGCGTGTCGAAGCAGGTCTCGAACGATTGCGGGTCGTTGAAGTCAAACCCGGCATAGAGTTCATTTGCCGAGTAGAGACTCTTGCGAGTGACGTCGTAAGGAACTGACTTGAAGTATTCGGCCAGTCCTTCCAATTGTTTGAGGGTGGCGGGGGTAGTAATCATAAGAGAAGTGAGTGTAAAAAATCAGGGCTCGCTACTGCGAGCCATCAGGGGTCAATTGCTGAAAGCGCGAAGCGCCCTGACCTCTGAAAACTCGCTTCAGCGAGCCCTGATACCTGTTAGTCGAGCTTGTGGATGATGAGTCCAGAGCGGAGCTTGGGCTCAAACCAAGTGGCCTTGGGCGGCATGATGTTGCCGGTGTCGGCGATGTCGATGATCTGCTGCATGGTCACAGGATAGAGTGCCAGAGCGACCTTCATCTCGCCCGAATCAACGCGATCCTTGAGCTCGCCCAAGCCGCGGATACCGCCAACGAAATCGATGCGCTTGTCGGTACGTAGGTCGGTGATGCCCAGGATGTCGCGCAGAATGTAATCGCTCGAGATCTTGACATCGAGCACGCCGATAGGATCGTTGTCATCGTAGGTGCCAGGCTTGGCGGTCAGTGAATACCACTTGCCACCGAGGTAGAGCGAGAAGTTGTGCAGGCAGGCGGGATGATAGATCTCGGTGCCCTTCTCCTCAACATCAAAGTGCTCGGCAACCTTGGCGAGGAACTCCTCGTCGGTGAGGCCGTTGAGGTCGGTGATGACACGGTTGTAGTCCATCACCTTGAGGTGGTTCTGCGGGAAGCACACAGCCAAGAGGTAGCAATACTCCTCCTTGCCCGTGTGGTTGGGGTCGGCCTTTGCCTTCTCCTCACCCACGTGTGCCGCAGCAGCGGTGCGGTGGTGACCATCGGCAATATATAAATAAGGTATAGCCTCGAACGCATCGGTGATGGTCTTGATGACAGCGGGGTCGCTGATGACCCACAAGGTGTGGCCAATGCCGTCCTCGCTCACGAAGTCATATTCGGGAGCCATCTTGGCGGTGTCGGCGATGACCTGCTCCAGCACGGGGTTGGTAGGGAATGCCCAGAACACCGGCTCGATGTTGGCGTTATTGATCTCGATGTGGTGCATGCGGTCAACCTCCTTCTCGCGGCGGGTGAGCTCATGCTTCTTGATGCGGCCCTCAACATAGTCTTTATAGTTAGCTGCAACCACGATGCCATACTGTGTGCGGCCATCCATCGTCTGGGCGTAGATATAGTACTTCTCCTCATCGTCCTGAACGAGCCAGCCCTTGTCCTGGAACTTCTTGAAGTTGACGACTGCGCGGTCATAGACCTTGGGGTCGTTCTCCTCGGTGCCCGGTTCAAAATCAATCTCCGGTTTGATGATGTGGTAGAGCGACTTCTCATTGTCGCCAGCCTCGATGCGTGCCTCGTCGCTTGAGAGGACGTCGTAGGGCTTCGATGCTACTTCCTGTACATACTCACGGGGTGGTCTCAGACCACGGAACGGTTTTACGTTTGCCATGATAATTTAGTTTTGTTGTTTATGGTTTAAAAGTTTAGTGTTTACGAATGATGGTCTGTTGGCGGTCGGGGCCGACCGAGACGATGGTGATGGGTACACCCAGCTTCTCCTCGAGGAAGGCGATGTAGTCACTGAAGGCCTTGGGGAACTGGTCCTCGCTGGTGAGGTGCGTCATGTCGGTCTTCCATCCCGGAAGCTCAGTGTAGATGGGTTTGATTCCTTGCTCAATCGAGAATGGGAAGTCACGTGTGACCTTGCCGTTCACCTCGTAGGCATCGCATGCCTTGATGGTGTCAAAGCCGTCGAGCACGTCGCTCTTCATCATGATGAGCTGAGTCACGCCATTGAGCATGATGGTGTAGCGCAAGGCCACAAGGTCAATCCAGCCACAGCGGCGTTCACGGCCGGTAACGGCTCCATACTCATGTCCGATACGGCGAATCTCGGCACCGGTCTCGTCGAACAATTCGGTGGGGAACGGTCCCGCTCCCACGCGGGTGCAGTAGGCCTTGAAGATGCCATATACCTCACCAATTTTGCGGGGCGCTACACCCAGTCCGGCACAGGCACCTGCGCAGATGGTGTTTGACGAAGTGACGAACGGATAAGAGCCAAAGTCGATGTCAAGCATCGTTCCTTGTGCGCCCTCGCAGAGCACACTCTTGCCCTCGTCCAACTGCTTGTTGATAAAGAACTCACTATCGATGATATCAAACTGCTTGAGGTATTCGATGCCTTGCATCCATCGAGCCTCAAGTGCGGTGACATCTACCTCGCTTCCCATAGAAGTCAGTAAGGCGATGTGGCGCTGCTTAGCTGCCTGGTATTTCTGTTCAAAGTTCTCGGCGATGTCGCCCACACGTAGGCCGTGCCGGCTGATCTTATCGGTATAGGTCGGGCCGATGCCCTTGCCGGTAGTGCCCACCTTACGGTCGCCTTTCATGCGCTCGTTGGCGGCATCTAACAGACGGTGCGTGGGCATAATCAAGTGGGCCTTGCGCGAGATCTTTAAGATGTGCTTGAGGTCTACCCCACTCTTTTCTAGGTCGTTAGCTTCCTCCATAAAGAGCACTGGGTCAAGCACCACGCCATTACCGATGACGTTAATTTGACCCCGCTGGAAAATTCCCGACGGAATGGAGCGCAGCACATAGTGATGGCTCTCAAACTCCAAGGTGTGTCCGGCATTAGGGCCGCCCTGGAAACGCGCCACAATATTATAACGCGGAGTCAAGACGTCGACAACTTTTCCTTTGCCTTCGTCACCCCATTGTAATCCTAACAATACGTCTACTTTCATCCTTATTTAATTGAGAATTAAGAATTAAGGGCTTTTCGTTTCTTCATCTTGCGGGCACAGGTACTGCAAGTGCCATAGACATAAAGCGAGTAAAAGTCGGTGGTGAATGCCGTGAATTTGCGTGCGTTCATATAGGAAATGAAATTGGCGTCACGCACCTCCTTGACTTTTCCGCAACTTGTGCAAATGAGATGACTGTGCGGCGTGGCACCCGCCTTCTCATACTGTACCTGTAACCCCTCAAAAACATGACGGCGCACCAGCTGGGCCTCGACCAGCAACTGGATGGTATTGTAAAGCGTCGCCCGGCTCACATGAAACGAGTCTTCTTCCATGCTTTGCATCAACGTTTCGATTGTGAAATGCGACTGAAAAGTGAGAATGCGCTTGAGGATGGCAAAACGCTCGGGTGTCTTGCGCATCTTCTTTTCGTCAAGGAATCGGTCAAATCTCTTGATATATGCGTCTCGGTTAATCAGTTCGCTCATGTCTCGTCACATTGTGGTGCAAAGATACAAATAAGTTTTCAGTTATCGGTGGTTAGTTGTCAGTTTTTTGTTGAGAATTGAGATTTTTTTAAATTGAGAAAAGAGTTTTTATAAAGGTTATGGCTCCATTGCTGTGTTTTTCCTGCTCTGATGATTGTCTTGTCGCTAAAAAGCTGTAATTTTGCGAGCTTTTTAACCACTACGATGGACTTCTCAAAGTTGAAATATCATTTGCTGGCCCTAGTTGTAATCTTCGTGTGGGGCGTTTCGTTTGTCAACACCAAGGTGTTGCTAGACTACGACCTCTCCCCTACCGAGATTTTCATCTATCGTTCGGTGGTGGCATACCTGGGTCTTGCTGCGTGGTCAAAGTTCCGTCTACGCGTTTATCCGTTGCGTGATGAAGCGTTGATGGCCGTACTGGGACTGCTGGGTGGTACATTCTACTTCATCTTTGAGAACACGGCATTGAAGTTGACATTAGTGACCGATGTCGCCATCCTTGTATCACTCAACTCACTGTTTACTACTTTATTGGCGGCCATTTTCTTGAAAGAGGAGCGATTCACTTGGTTGAAGTTGGTGGGTTCGATTGTGGCATTTGTCGGTGTGGGGTTTCTCACGTTCTATGGTGGCTTTGTGTGGGGTGACGGACTGCTGGGTGACCTGTTGGCCATTCTTGCCGCAGCATCGTGGTCCATCTATTCCATCATCCTCAAACGGCTGAATCAGCGTTGCAGTATCTTGGATATCACTCGCAAGACCTTCTTTTATGGCATATTGTTCGCCTTGCCCACTATGCTTTGGCAAGGGCCACTCCATCTATCAACGCTCACCGAACCTGTTGTCATCGGCAATTTCTTGTTCCTGTCGCTGGTGTGCTCGATGCTCGCTTTCTTTGTATGGGGCGAAGTCACTGTGCGCTTGGGAGCCATCCTAACCGCCAACTATTTGTACTTGAGCCCAGTCATCTCGGTGGCAGCGGCATGGTGCATCTATGGCGAGAGCATCGGGGTCGTGGGGCTGCTGGGGTGCGCACTGGTGTTGGCAGGCATCATCCTGGTCGAGCGGCGGTAGCTGTCTTACGAAACTGCGTTTCGCACTACTTGACATGACAATAACAATGCGGGTCACAACTTTGGTTGCGACCCGCATCTTTTTTAGAAACCTTTTACCCGAACAAGCTTTCGGGATAGGTGCCGTCGGCATGGAGGGAGGCGAACTTGTCGACCACGCCCTGGCGGTCGGCGCTATAGGTAACGCCAAACCATTTGCTCTCGGTAGTGAGCACCTTGACATCAGCGACGCGGTCCTCGACCAACTTGTTGACCACAGTAGGGATAAAGAACTCCGACTTGGGCTTATCGATGTTCTCTTTCAAGAAGTCGATAAAGCACTCCTCGCTATAAGCGAAATAGTCGGGTGTGAAGCCCCAGAAGTTCATCGACACGGGAGTGTCAAATGCCAGGTGTTGCACCTTGTCATTCTCGTCGGTGAAGGTGATGTCGTGGTTCTCGTCATAGCCAATGCTCGTGCGCTCGACCACGCCGGTGAGGAATCCTTCCTCAGTGCAGCACACACCACGCGACACAGTTCCGCTCTCACTCATGGTATTGCCCACTTTGAAGCCCACCATGCTGTAGCAGTTCTTGCTACCCTCGGGTAGGTTGGAGAGTTCCTCCGCCATGACCTCGAAGCTGTTACGGCCATAGTAGTCGTCACTGTTGATGATGGCGAAGGGCTCGTGTATCACGTCCTTGCCCATGAGCAGGGCGTGGTTGGTGCCCCAAGGCTTGACACGCTCGGGCGGGCAGGCGAACCCCTCGGGCAGGTCGTTTACCGACTGGAAGACCACCTCGACAGGAATGTGGCCCTCGTATTTTGAGAGAATCTTCTCGCGGAAGTCCTGCTCAAAGTCTTTGCGGATGACAAACACCACCTTGCCGAAGCCGGCTTGGATGGCATCGTAGATAGAATAGTCCATGATGGTCTCGCCGTGAGGTCCCAGGCCATCCAATTGCTTCAGACCGCCATAACGGCTACCCATGCCAGCGGCCAATACAAATAGTGTAGGTTTCAATTTTGAATTAAGAATTAAGAATTTTTGGCGATGGCAGAACCATCGCCCACAAAACATTACTTTAAATTGTTGAGAAAGCGAAGAAGATGACGCGGTTGTAGTCGCCATCGGGTGTGAGCAGCTGCGACGGGAAGTCGGGCTGGTTGGGTGCGTCGGGCAGTCCCTGGCACTCGATTGCCACGCCATCAAAGTCGTTGTAGCTGCGTCCACTCTTACTCACAGGCGACCCAGCCAGCCAGTTGCCAGTATAGACTTGCGCGGCTGGTTGGTCGGTGAGCACATCCAGTTTGCGTCCGCTCTTGCGGTCGATGAGAGTGGCTGCGACCTTCAGTCCGTCTGCGGTGACACTGTCATCATCGATGATCCAGCAGTTGTCATAACCCTTGCCAAAGTTCAGCGCAGGGAAGTCCTGCTTGATGTCCTGCCCGATAGGCTTCAGCTGGGTGAAGTCCATGGGTGTGCCTGCAACGGGTGCCATCTCGCCCGTGGGGATGAGCGTGTCATCGGTGGGCAGATAACGAGCGCAACGCAGCTGCAGTTCGTGATCAAGCATTGAACCGCTGTCCTCACCACCTAGATTAAAGTAGGTATGATTGGTCAGGTTGACCACGGTGGGTGCGTCGGTGTCGGCACTAAGCTCAAGCTTGAGGATGTTGTCCTCGGTCCAGGTATACGCTACGCGGGCCGTGAGGTTGCCAGGATAATGATCGTCGCCGTCGGGGCTGAAGAGTGAGAACACCACGGTGTCGCTCCCAATCATCTCGCAGTCCCAGATCTGGTTCTGGAAACCCTCGGGGCCTCCATGCAGCGCGTTTGGGCCATTGTTGATATTCAACTGATAGGTCTTTCCGTCGACCACAAGGTGTCCACGGGCGATGCGGTTAGCATAGCGGCCTGGTACTTTGCCTGCGCAAGGACCGTCATAGAAGTAGTCCTTGACATCCTTGTAGCCTAGCACCACATCGGCCAGGTTACCCTCGCTGTCGGGCACCTCAATGCCTACGATACCCGCGCCCACCGTCGAGAGCGTCACACTTGCTCCCGACTGGTTGACAAGGCGGTAGATGGTAATCTCGCCTTTAGGCGAATCGATAGTTTCAATAAACGCTTTCATTACTCACACTTGTGTGCACCGTCGCTAATAATGACTGGATAGACGACGGGCTCATGTCCATATTTCTCGTTAAACTTGGCCTTGGCGGTGGCGATGAAGTCATCGTACAACTCATCTTTCACAAGGTTGATGGTGCATCCGCCGAAGCCTCCGCCCATGATGCGCGAACCAGTCACGCCGCACTCGCGGGCAATATTATTCAGGAAATCAAGCTCCTCGCAACTTACCTCATAGTCCTTCGAAAGGCCATGGTGGGTCTCATACATGCAACGTCCCACAGTCTCAAAATCGCCGCACTCCAAAGCGTCGCACACGTCGAGCACGCGCTGCTTCTCGCCGATAACATAGTAGGCGCGCATGAAGTCCTCCTCATTGATCTTGTCTTTAGCGGCTTCTAGCATCTCCATATCGGCATCACGCAGGGTCTCCACGCCCAGGGTCTTGGCGACATGTTCGCACGATGCACGACGTTTGTTATATGGCGAATCAACCAATTCGTGCTTCACCTTAGAGTCGAGCAACACCAGTTTGTAGCCATCGGCCTTGAACGGATAGTATTTGTGTTCTAGCGAGCGGCAATCCAAACGCATCAGGCAGTCCTTCTTGCCGAATACCGAGGCAAACTGGTCCATGATGCCGCAGTTCACCCCGCAGTAGTTGTGCTCGGTTGACTGGCCGATGAGTGCCAGCTCGAACTTGTCAATCTTGTTGTCATTAAACAGATCGTTCAACGCAAATGCGAAGCACGACTCGAGTGCGGCACTTGACGACAGACCTGCGCCCAAGGGCACATTGCCTGCAAAGACGGTGTCAAAGCCCTTGACTGTGAAACCGCGCTTGATAATCTCGCGACACACGCCAAAGATATAGCGTGCCCACTGCTTGTCGGGGGCGTCCTCTTCGCGCAAGCCGAACTCGCAGTAGTCATCCAAGTCTGCGCTATAGGCGCGCACGAGGTCAGTACCATTGATGTTGATTTCGGCCATGATGCATTTATCAATGGCGCCTGGAAAAACAAATCCACCATTGTAATCGGTATGTTCACCGATAAGATTGATGCGGCCTGCCGAGGCGTAAATGGCTCCTTCGGTGCCAAAGCGTGCTTTGAAAAGCTCTTTGATCTTCTCTTTCATTGTCTAAATATATAAATGGTTCGTATCAATAATTTACAAGCAACGAAATTACTCATTTTTTCTGACACAGCGAAACATTTCCAGCAATTTCACAAAGTTTAATGTTTAGAGATTTGATATAAGAAATTGAATTTGTGAAAATAACATAAGAATGTGGCGCAAATGATGAAAAATTGGGGAGAAATGTGTAATTTTGCCCGATTATAACGAAAAAAAGCATGGAAGGAGACATTCGCAACATAGCCATCCTGGGCAGTACGGGTTCTATCGGTCGCCAGACGCTAGACATCATTGCCGAGTACCCGCAGCGCTTCAAGGCACATCTGCTGGTGGCAAACACCAGCAGCGACCTGCTGATTGAACAAGCACGGCGCTTCGTGCCGCAACTGGTCATCATCGGTGAGCCAACCCTCTACGCTACCGTGCGTGACGCGTTGGCCGACCTGCCCATCGAGGTGCAGAGCGGCGCGGCAGCCATCGCCGAGGCAGTGACCGCCCCTGAGGTCGACACTGTGGTTACCGCCATGGTGGGCTACAGTGGCCTTGAGCCGACCATCGCCGCCATTGGTGCAGGCAAACGCATTGCCTTGGCGAACAAAGAGACACTGGTCGTGGCAGGCGAACTCATCAACCGTTTGCTTCAGGGCTCGGAAACCGTGCTTTATCCTGTGGACAGCGAGCATGGCGCCTTCTACCAATGCTTGATAGGAGAACGCCACGAGGATATCGAGAAACTCATTCTCACCGCCTCGGGCGGCCCGTTCCGCACCACGCCCATCGAAGATCTAGCGGTCAAGCACGCCAGCGACGCACTGAAGCATCCCAACTGGTCGATGGGTGCAAAAATCACCATCGACAGCGCCACGATGATGAACAAGGGGTTCGAGATGATCGAGGCCAAGTGGCTCTACGGCGTCAGCGAGGACCGCATCGAGATTGTCGTACACCCGCAGAGCATCGTGCACTCGATGGTAGAGTTCTGCGACGGTTCGGTCAAGGCACAGTTGGGTCTGCCCGATATGCATCTGCCCATCCGCTATGCGCTGGGCTTGCCCGGAAATCGCCTGAGCACCCCCGACTACAAGATGAGTCTGAGCGACTATGCCAATCTCACCTTCGAGAAACCTGATCTGAAGAAATTCCCTTTGCTTGACACCGCCTATCGCGCTACCCGAACTGGTGGCACCATGCCTTGCGCGATGAACGCTGCCAACGAGATTGCTGTGGCGGCTTTCTTGCGCGATGCCATCGGGTTTAACGACATTCACCGCATCATCGAGGAGACCATGGGGCGGCTTCCCAATGTGATGAATCCCACCTATGAAGACTATGTGGCATGCAACAACGAGGCGAGAGCCTATGCGATGTCGCTGATTTAATCAAGCCTCACCCCTACCCCTCTCGGGGAGAGGGGGTATAAAACGACAATCAAAATAGAAAACAGATAATAAACAATAATGAATTTTATCAACAACCTGATTGAAATGTTCGGTTCAGCGACATTCTGGGTCAAGGCCCTGGAGATGATTCTGTCGCTGAGCCTCTTAGTTATTGTCCATGAGTTTGGGCACTACTCATTCGCTCGCCTGTTTGGCATGCGCGTCAACAAGTTCTATATGTTCTTCAACCCCAAGTTCTCTATCCTTCGCTGGGATCCGAAGAACCATCAGCTCGACTTGTTCAAGCGCAACCCTGCTGACCCTGAAGAAGAGGAAAAAGAGGAGAAGCAAGAAGCAAGCAACAAGAAGAAAGAAACAAGTAGCGAGATTCAAGAAACTGTTAGCGAAAAAGCAAGTTGGCGTGACACAGTCTTCGGCATCGGCTGGATTCCCTTGGGCGGTTACTGCTCCATTGCCGGCATGGTCGACGAGACCACCAGTGCCGACCAGTTGAGCGAGAAGGCCGAACCGTGGGAGTTCCGCTCTCGCCCGGCCTGGCAGCGCCTGCTGGTGATGATTGGCGGTGTGCTGTTTAATTTCTTGATGGCCATCGTCATCTATGCCGGGATTGTGTGGGCGTATGGTGAGTTGTTGATCAACTTCAGCGACGCCACCGAGGGTATGAACTATTGCGAGACCTACCACAAGGTAGGATTCCAAGATGGAGACATCCTGTTGGCGGCGGATGGCGAACCACTAACCTATTATAGTGGTGAACAGTTGACCAAAATTTCTATGGCGCATCAGGTTCAGGTGCTGCGCAGCGGTGATACGGTAAATATTACTTTGCCCGACAAATTTATCTTTGAGTTGAACAAAGAGGCCGAGGCTGGGAACCAACTGATGGCAATTCGTTTGCCCGTGGTCATCTCTCAGACCCAAAGTAACATGGGTGCCGAGAAGGCTGGCCTGCGCCAAGGCGACCGCATCCTCGCAGTGAACAGCGACACTACTCCCAGCTACACCGAACTCACACCTGCCCTGCTCAAGTATAAAGGCACGACTGCGACCATTACCTATATGCGTGATGGCAAGACCATGCAGACGCAGGCTGAGGTGGATGGTGATGGCAAATTGGGCATCCAGCTCACCGACCCCACCAAGATTTTCAAGACAACGATGAAGCACTACAACATCTTCCAGTCGGTGCCACGCGGCATCCAAATGGGTTGGGAGAAGTTGTCGACCTATGTTCAGAGCTTGAAGATGGTGGCTACCCCCGAGGGTGCCAAGTCGTTGGGTGGCTTCGGTGCCATTGGCAGTATCTTCCCCGATAAGTGGAACTGGCTGGACTTCTGGAACATCACGGCATTCTTGGCGGTGATTCTGGCAGTGATGAACATCTTGCCCATCCCCATTCTGGATGGTGGTTATGTGCTGTTCCTGCTCATCGAGATGATTACTGGTTGGAAACCCAGCGAAAAGGTGATGAACATCGCCTTGAACATTGGCTTGGCCTTGCTGATACTCCTGTTGCTATATGCCAACATCAATGACGTTTACCGCTTCCTGATCAAGTAAGATGTACAAGAGAGTCATATTAAAGAAAGGCAAGGAGGAGTCGCTGAAGCGGTTCCACCCTTGGGTGTTCAGCGGGGCTATTTCTCATGGCGACGACACCATCGAGGAAGGCGACCTGGTGACTGTTTACTCGCACAACGGCACGCTCATCGGCAACGGTCATTACCAAATTGGCAGTATCGCGGTGCGTATGCTGACATTTGACGACACCGCCATTGATGGGGCATTTTTTGAGCAGCGCCTGCGCGATGCATTACGGGTGAGGTTATCGTTGGGTCTGATGCGTGATGACAACAACGCCTTCCGTCTGGTGCATGGTGAGGGCGATTTCCTGCCTGGTTTGGTTATCGACATCTATGGTAACACCGCCGTGATGCAAGCCCATTCACCAGGCATGCACTTCAGCCGCGACCTTATCGCCCAGGCACTGACGCGTTTGCCAGGCAATCT
>JAEEGL014740796.1_pt1 | contig 15123 bp, 9 predicted proteins | sample 9134231 | NCBI WGS metagenome assembly JAEEGL01 (sample SAMN16246548, study PRJNA631951) | gut metagenome | biome: gut microbiome; feature: rumen; material: fiber-attached | host: Bos | place: Iran: Karaj | collected 2018-10 | reverse complement strand
CGGTTTTGCGGTTTTCTTTCAGATAATCGCTGACTGCGACGAGAAAACCGGATGTGCCGCACGCCGGATCACAAACGATTTCATCCGCACCGGGGGCCATCATGTCGACCATCATGCGAATGATATGGCGCGGGGTGCGAAACTGCCCATTGACGCCGGCTGTCGCAATCTTCGAGAGCAAATATTCATACACGTCTCCGCGCGCATCGTTCCCCTTGACCTGCGCCATTTGTGCGTAAATGGCGTCCATCGCCGTAACAATTTTGTCGAGCATCAGTGGCGTCGGAATCTTAAAAATGGCATCGCCCATATATTTCGAATAAGCGCTGTCTTTGTCGCCATGCAGATTCTTGATGAACGGAAAAACATCTTCCTGCATCGTGCGATACATCTTATCCGCAGGCAAATCGCGAAAAACGCTCCACCTCAGCTGGCTGCCATCGACGGTGCGGTTGCCGATTTCTACCTTTGGGGCGAAAATGCTTATGTGCTTTAGCCCCAGCATACTCGCTTCTTTGGCGTGTTTGCTGTCGGCTTCATCCAAATCGTGAATGAACATCAAATAGGTCATCTGTTCGATGACGTCGAGTGGATTCGTCAGGCCACCGGTCCAGAAAATTTCCCAGAGGCTGTCGATCCTGCTTTTGATTTCACCCGTCACCATCTCTATTCCTTCTCCAAAATTTGGAATCTGCAATTCCAGAATTCACATCGGCATGATCAGAACAGCCGTTTTAGCCGTTTTGACACGCCATGTCATACCACGAAAAACGATGATTACGCCTTAAAATTTTATCCACTGCGTACATCAACGTGGGGCACTCGCCTTGAGACGTGCAGATCGCGCGTCTCTACGGCTCGCTTGCGCGCCTATGCCTGCGGCCAATACGCCACGATGACGCGCCTATGACTGCATCATACGGCGCACAAAAGAGCAGCTGTATATTATATTCGGGCGGTCACACATGGACCATACATGATTTCTCTACAATGCGTGTAAAATGCTGATATTTCTCGATTTACAAGGATCTGTTTTGGTCATTGTTTTATCATAATACTCCCAATAGCATTTTTCATAGCAGTCACCCTCATCGTGGCAGGCTTGTATACAGTCTTCTTCATATTTTTCCTCGCTGAATTAGAAAAACTTTTGATAAAGACTATTTGCCAAGCGACTTTAGCGCTTGTATCGCCGATTCATTTCCCTGGTCTGCAGCCATTTTCAAATACTTTTTCGCCATTTTTTTGTCCTTTTTAACATTTATCCCCTCCAAATACATCACCCCCATGGCATATTGATATTCAGGATCTCCGTTCTCCGCTTCTTTCTTAAACGAACCGACCAGCGACTCCAGGAACTGAATTGCATTTTCATGTCCCTTATCCGCTGCCTTTTTCAAATATCTTGCGGCTTCTATATAATCACGCTCAACACCAACGCCATGGAAATACAGCATTCCCACGTCGTTCAGTGCCGCAGCATTTCCCTGTTCCGCAAGATCTTTCAACTGCTTCACCATTGATGCCAGATCCTGTATCGCCAGATCATACCCCTGTGATGCCGACCGATGCATGTATGTGAAGGCTTTATCCGAATTTATTTCAAATCCTTCACCAGTTGCATACATCACCGCGACTTGATGCTGAGCCTTAGGATGTCCCGCATCTGCCGCCAGAAGATACCACTGTGCTGCACGATGAACATCTTTTTCAACGCCCTGACCATTCCAATACATTGTAGCAAGCATACCCTGTGCCTCGACATACCCTTGTTCAGCCGAAGCCTTGCACCATCGAAATGCCTCTTTCTCATCGGCATTCCCGTCTTTATCCCCAAGACCAACTAAGTACATCGTTGCAAGATGATACTGTGCTCTATATTCCCCTTGTTCGGCAGCTTTGGCTATCCATTCTCTCCCCATTTCCGGGTCTTGTGCAACACCATAGCCATGCAGATAGAGAAGGCCAAGATGGTGCTGTGCCATTGCATCCCCTTGTTCGGCAGCTTTCGTCAGCCAATGCGCTGCCTTTTCATAATCCTTCTGGTCACCGGCATAATCGCCATCCGAATATCCTATTCCCAAATAACGCTGTGCTTCAACACTACCTTGTTCTGCAGATTTAGTTAACCAATGTAAACTTTTCGCCGAATCAGGCTCAACGTCAATATAATAGATACCAAGACGCAACTGCGAATCATCATCTCCCTTCTCTGCTGCTTCCATAATCAACTCAAGGCCCTTATCCACATCACGCTCGACAAATCTGCCGTCATAATAGAACGCGCCAAGATACCCCTGTGCGCGCAAGTATCCTTGCTCCGCAGCACGTGATGCCCATTGGAATGCCAGTTCATCATCGACATCTGTGCCCTCTCCCTTGATATACATCGTCGCAAGATAGTACTGTGCCCCTGGCAATCCCCTATTGGCTGCTTTTTCCATATACTGAAACGCCAGTTTTTCATTTTTGGGCACGCCCAATCCATCAAGGTTCGCTCCAAGGTACACGCCGGCTAGTTTGTATTCCGCTTCTGCAAAACCTTGATCTGCCGACTTTTTGTACCATTCAAATGCCTTTTGTTCATCTTTTGCAACGCCATTGCCTTCCGCGTACATATCTGCCAATTTGCACTGTGCATCTGGCAATCCTTTGTTTGCAGCCTCCAAAGCTTCTGCAAATGCCTTCGATCCTGAACGCTGTACAGAAGACGATTCTGCCGCAGCCGGCTGTTTCGTATCAAAACAGCCACTCAGCCCCAAACACCCACAAATACCAACAAAAGCCAATATCACACCACGAACCGCATACTTAAAAGAAATCATGCTATCCTCCAAAACGCAAACCAATGCATCTGTTTTGTCTAAATAGCAGATTACATAGCCATCATACAAGAAGTAATGGCTGCGAGATAGCGATTCATAACGATTTCCCACATTAAGAAGCCCGTGAGGGCTTCCATATCAGTAGCCCCCGGTTGGTGCATAGCACCTACCGGGGGATCAGAAAATCCACGATTCATAGAACCCCAGCGGGGTTCTATATTAACACCTACGGTGTTCTGATTCAGGGAAATTTGCTATTTTCCCGGCGTTGCCGGTGGCTATTGATTTTAAACATCTATAGCGTTTAGATAGAAATGGCTAAACTGTTACCAATTCATAACGATTCAGCCAAACGTCGCAGGCTGGCTTGCTGCGGTTTAACAAATCTGTGATGTACCTAATAACGCTACCCCCATCATGTGATAGGTGTACGGCATGGTATCGCAAAGCGTGAGCGCCTGTATTTTATAACCCAGTGCTTCGAAATACTGGCATTCCCGGCCGAGCGCAAATGCAGTCGGCGATACAATAATAATACACTTTGCACCAAATTTTTTGCAGTATTCTGCGACCTGTTGGGAGTAAGGCAAGCGGTTGCTGTGCATCAAAATGATATCCGCTCTGCGCCCCGAATAGTATCTTTTGACCAGATAATGATCCGCTGTATCTGTATAGAAGTTTGTATTCTGCCAATTGTATTGTCTGGCATTGTATTGTGCAGACTGAATCGCCGGCCAAGATGCATCAATACCTGTATATTCATGATTCTTAAACAGGCTGGTATGCGTACCGCATCCGCATCCGATTTCGAGCACTTTGCACGAAGGTATCCCGGATATATATTTTTGAATTGTCTCCCGAATCAGATGGGCATTATCGGGATTCACGGGTGTCCATGCGCCTTTGAGCGCATACAATACATTGCCGCAACTGTCGATATCATAGCCATACCATTGATTATCAGACAGGGATTCTGCCGTGGGGTATACATGGGATCCATGCGGCGGCAATGTCTGCAGAATCACGGGAATATCCAGGATTTGTGCGAGTTTTTGCCCGGCACTGCGTACGCATTCGGCATACTCGGGCTGAGGATATAAAACGATGCGTCGATTATGATCATTCTCCAACAGATTCCGGGCTTCGAAACCGATTCGCAAATGCTGGGGCAAATTGAGCGCTGCAAGCTGTTTCTGAACGCTGGTGATCAAATCGTTCAGTTCCGGAACCTGAAGCACACAGCTTTGAAGCGAGATCACCTTATTGTCCAGCTCACCGTTATCCTTGCTGGTTGCGACACTGGCTTCGCAATGGCTCTGAATCTCAAGCAATTCCGGTCGAACGGCGATACCAAGCGTATGGCCCATGACAAGGGCCTCAGCCCGGCAGCGGTAGGCGGTTTGCCGAATCGCCGGTAAAAAAGCGATGTGCTCGGGAAGCGTACAAAACTTCTGTAAAAGCCGAATCCAGTTATCTTTTTTGAACTGCACTTGAGCGCCATAAGCCATGCATTGGAACTGGCAGGCCGGACATTCGCGCCAATACGCGCACACAGCTTCGCACCGATCTGGTGACGTTTTTATCACACCATCCAAAACCGCAAACCGGTGGCGATGTTTTTTATCCATCACTTCATCCAACGGTTCGGTGGCAGATACAATTTCGCCCGGCAATACATTGGCAATCCGGATTCTATGGCTGTCTTCGTTGCATACAGCCAGCCCTTCGCCACGAAACAAAAGCCTGGGTATGGTGTAGATCATGGTTTTGTCCCCAATCGTGGTCATTCTTCTCTACCCAAAGCATCCTGCGGTTCTGGCTTATGGCTTATAGCTTATGGCCTAAATCTGCGGGTAATCACATCTCCTCTCTAAGCTATAAGCCATAAGCATTCCACGTTCACATTGGGAAGACAGCACCAGATTCACTTAGCTTTCTTTACCGGCTGAATGCCCTGCCGATTGCCAAAATCGATGTTACCTGCATCACCGGGCTCTTTGCGAAGCGTCGGTTCATTGCGAAATGCAGAAAACACGATGAGCACAAGCATGCCACAGCCAAAGAATGATCCGCCTGCACGTGGAAAATCGAGAACAAACGCGACAAACAGCGCAATCGCACCAAGGATGGCGGTAACGATCAAAAACAATTTCCATGTCGCAAACTTGGGTGCCGGATTTTCTTCAAAAGGCTCCTCAGCTGGAGCCTGATGTCTTTGTTCTTCGAGGTCTTTTTGCAAACAGCAATTCTTGTATTTCTTTCCGCTGCCGCATGGGCATTTTTCGTTACGGCCAACTGCCATCGTATTTCTCCATTGATAAAACTGAATCAGCGCATGTGCCGATATGGTGCGCCAATCTCGGTGCCGGCGCGCAATTTACCGCAACTCGGGAGCAATGGGAAACGAAAAAACGACACGCCCCAATGGGCCAGGACCAAAGCCACTGCATTTAGATTTGGATTAGATATTGCTTATACCACACTAGCCATCCAATACAGTTGAGTTTTGGTGAAATGGGGTCAGGGGCAGGGCCGTCGCATTCTAAAAATGCTTGGCCGTTCTGAATTCACAAATGCCTCTAAAATACTCACGATTATCGTCCTGAGGGGGGAAATGTCACAACCTGGGGTGGAACGAAGTGAACCCCGGGATAAATGTTGTATTACCAACAATTCGCACGCTGAAAGTGTGCAACCAAAAACAAGAGACAAAATAGAATGCGAAGGCCCTGTGTCTGTACCCTCCGCCCAAGTAAACACGCCATTTGAAAATGTCCATAATCTATCCAGGAATGCCTATGGCCTCCCCGATTAAGCATAACCAAAAACTAGCAATCATCTCAATTCTTATTCTCCAGAAAGCCATCAATATCCTGCCCGGAATTCAGCAGCATTTTTTTGCGAACTCCAGGGCGATAGTGTTCATATTATCCATAGCTTTGGCGATATTAAAATCGTAATTATCATCACCAAAAAGGCAATCAGACACAGATTTGAGTGCAACAAAATCGACCTGATTGCGCATACAGACCTGTGCAATCGCACAACTTTCCATCTCTATAAACAGCGGATGAAATGTATCTGATATCCATTGGGCGCGTTCTCCGCGTTTTGCAAACCAGTCCCCAGTCACCCCTGTGCCACACAAATACGGCACTTGCATTTGATCGAGCATAAACTTTGTCTCTTCAATTCGACTAGCCGGAAATTCAATGAGATTGACAGTACTGACAAGTCCGATAGGATCACCGCATCCCGTTGTATCGACATCGTGCTGTATGAATTTATCAGCGATCATCAGTGTCCCGATTTCTACATTTCTGAAACAGCCAGCGACACCAACGTTTATTATGAGATTGGGATGATACAGTGATATACACAGCTGTGCAGCCATTGCAGCATTGACTTTGCCAATACCTCCGACAAAAGCCAAAATATCATTTGTAATTTTATAGAAACTGACACCTGCCACTGTCTGTATTTGAATAGAAACATTATCCCGAAGCAATGACTCGATTTCTTTAGGCATCGCATAATATAATGCAATTAATCTTTTCGCCTCAATCTTTGTAAGCGAGTTCGTTTGCGTATCAATATTGGCGTCTTCCGGTATCGCTTTTTTACATCCAACTAACAGCGATACAGAACCAAGCGCTGCTGCACCAGACGCAGCGCCCATTAATTTCAATATTGTTCTTCTGGATATTTTTTCGTTCATCTGTGTAAAACCTTTGTGTGAGAAAATCTCGCCATCACAGACTTCGACACCATTGACAACAACTAAAACATTTTATGTGTTGAATAAAGCCCAAATTTCCGGCCGTGCGTATCACAGCTCCAGAGACGCGCCCACATGGGCGCAACCACCAGCACCTTGTGGGGGGCTTGAGATTAGCCGTGAATGAAACCAACGGCTCGGTGCGCGCTTCAACCCACGAAAATTAGACGCGCCACGCAGGGGCGCAACCACCAACGCCCATGTGGGGCGCTATATGCGTAGCCGGGCGTATCGCAGATAGCACGGCATCGGGGGGCGCGGCGTATCGCAGATAGCCGCGCTGGCCGGGCGTATCGCAGATAGCACGGCATCGGGGGGCGCGGCGTATCGCAGATAGCCGCGCAGGCCGGGCGTATCGCAGATAGCACGGCCAAACACAAAATACACACGTATTTGATTGTAAAACTTGAATAAGGGATGAAATCAGGCTAAACCGTTGCGCCGATCTGTCCGCGCGACGGGTCGTATTGTATCATTTTGTATTTAACAGATTTCGGGGAATACCTGAGTGGAAGCAGATAAGATAGAAATGTCGGGCACAGAGGACGCCAGCCCGAACATACCAACGCCCGAAGAATGCGTATCGGGCGACTACGAGCTAGCCGTTGAAAAGGAGCCAAAGCGCGTGCTGACCGGGTTTTCGGCGATGATGATCGTCGTGGCGAGCATGGTCGGAACGGGCGTTTTTACAACGTCGGGACTGCTGTTTGACGTGCTGGATCATTCGGCGTCGTCGATTTGGACGATTCTGATTGCGTGGCTGATCGGCGGCGTGGCGGCGTTTTTCGGCGCAATTTCGTATGCCGAACTCGTGGCGATGTATCCGCGAAATGGCGGTGAATATCAGATTTTATCGAAGGTTTTTCATCCGGCGATTGGATTTGTGGCGGGATGGATTTCGCTTATCGTGGGTTTTTCTGCGCCGATTGCATCGACAGCGATTGTGTTCAGCGAATACGTTGGCCAGACTGTGCAAATCAGCGACACGCAGATAGACTACAAATTCTGGCTGGCATTTGTGGTCATCGTGCTGCTGTCGATCATTCATGGCGTGAAAGTGACATTTGGCAGCGCGGTGCAAAACTTTTTGACGGTGATAAAAGTGCTGCTCGTAACCGGATTTATCGCTGGCGGCATTTATCTTGGCGATTTTTCGCATCTCGCCAATCACTCGGCCTCGCAGACGGCCTCACAGATTCTGACGCCCGGATTTGCGACAGGCCTGATTTTGGTCACATACGCATACACGGGATGGAACGGCTCGGTCTATATTGCCGGCGAAATCAAGAATCCATCCAGGGCACTGCCAAAGGCGCTGGCGCTCGGAACCGCACTGGTCACATTGATTTATCTGGCGTTAAACACGGTGTTTCTGATCTCGGCGCCCATCAGCGAGCTGCATGCGGCTTTGAAAAATGGCGGAGAAAACGGCAACACAGTCATCGGCGCAATCGCAGCAAAAGCGTTGTTTGGCGACGGCATTGGCAACGCATTTTCCCTTGTCATTGCATTCCTTTTGCTCAGCTCACTGTCAGCCATGATCATGGCGGGGCCGCGTATTTATCAGAGCATGGGCGAAGATTATCGGGCATTTCGCTTCTTAACGCATCGCAAAGGCAATTCCGGGCCATTCTGGGCCATTGCGCTGCAGGCCGTTATCGCCATTATCATGCTGATGACCGCGCGATTTGACGAACTCATCACATATATGGGGTTCACGCTGTCGGTCTCGACGGCACTCACCGTCGTCGGCGTTTTCGTGATGCGCCGCAAACGCCCGAACATGATTCGCCCCTACAAATGCTGGGGTTATCCGTTTACACCGATCATTTTCATTATCCTGTCGCTATGGATGGTTATCTTCACATTTATGGAACGCCCATCGGTCGCTTTCGTCGGCGCGGCCACCATCCTCATCGGCATGCTTCTCTACTTCATCGTCAAGCCGTTCAACAAAAATGCGAAAAGTGCACCCACTGACAGTCCGGATTGATTGTCAGACGACAGTTTTTCGCGTATAATTTTTGTGTTTTGTGCGCGGGCTATGGCGTAAACGCCATACGCCCTGCGGCCCGTGCTATTGGCTGCGCCAATACGCCCGGGCTTGTTGTACCCGCAGTTTGGGAGAGATGTACGAATGATTTTAGATAACCAGATGAGCTCTGCGCTCTGTGCCGCACTCAAAGATGCACAGAACCTTGCACAAAAAAACAAGCAGGAAAACGTCGAAATTGAACATGTTCTGCTGAGTTTGCTAGCCGTAGACGGCAATGTTTCTCGGCTTTTCCGCGATACGGGCATGGATTTGAACTACCTGATTCGCCGTCTGGAACGCGAAGTCGAAGGTTTTCCCAAATCGTACAAGACGAATCCTGCGACGGCCAGCAACAAGCTCGAACAGGCGTTGCAGTTTGCCTTTGAAAATGCCCAAAGCAATGCAAAAACATACGCAGAAACCTATGATTTCGTCGCTGGTGCCATCCGGGTTCCGACTGGCAGCGCATCGGTCATGCTGCGTTCGATGAATATGACGCCGCTATCGATTCAGGGTGCAATGATGCGCATCGGTGCGCAACCCGAGCCAGTAAATACGGGGTTTTCGCCGTTTAGCCAGGGCTATGGTGCTTCGGGAACAGCCTTTGGATCCCCGGCAATGAACTTCAATGCGCCGAACAATTTCAATGCGCCGAACAATTTTAATGCGCCGAACAATGCCTACAACGCGCCAGGCAATTTCAATGCGACCAATGTTCCGAACAATGCGTTCAATAATGCGCCGAATGCATACAATGCGCTGAACAACGCGAACAATCCTGCGAATCAATCGTACAATGCCAACAACTATAATTACAATCAACCTGCCCAGAATCAGCCGGTTTATGGCGGTGGTGCAGCAGCTGCAGCAGCGCCTGTTGCTGCGCAATCGAATCAACAGATGCCGCAGATGTGGCGTCCGCTTTCGGGCAATCTGCCCAATGTGCAGAAACTCACGACCGATTGGACGCTTCTCGCAACCCAGGGCCGCTTAAAACCTTGTCTTGAGCGAGATCTCGAAATCCGCCGCATGATCCAGATTTTGATGCGCAGAACCAAGAATAATCCCGTCATCGTCGGCGAACCCGGCATCGGGAAAAATACGCTTGTCATGGGCCTGGCACAAAGAATCGTTCGCGGCGAAGTTCCCGACCGATTTAAAAACGTTTCACTGCTCAAACTCGATTCGACGACCGTATTTGGCGGCGATGATTTCCGCAGCGGCTATGAGGAATGCTTCAAAATCCTGATGAACGAAATCACCAACGCCAAAGGACGCGTCATCCTTTATATTCCGCGCTTGTTTGCGTATGGCCGTCGTTCGAGCGATCTGGTCGCTGTATTGTCGAAATATCTGTCGCGCGGTGATCTGCTCGTTATCACTGCAGCAAGCGACAAAGATCAGAAAAAAGCTTTCGAAGATCAGCCGCTTTGTGCACCACTTTTCCATCCATTCACACTCGAAGAACCCACGGTTGAAAACGCGACCCAGATGTTGCTTGGCATCAAACAGATTTTCGAGGTCCATCATGGCGTACCCATTTCGGACGAAGCGGTTGCTGCCGCCGTATCGCAGTCAAAGCGCTATATCACGACGCGCCATCTGCCCGATAAAGCGGTCGATCTCATCGACGAAGCTGCCGGAAAAGTGCGTATGGAACTCGATTCGATGCCAGCCGGCGGCGATATCATTCGCGACCGCATGAACGATTTGCGCACCGAAATCTCGATGCTCGCCCGCACGCCATCCGAAAAGAACAATGCGCGCCGCGCCGAACTCGAAGCCGAACTCGTTCAGAAATCCACCGAACTCGAAAACTTCAAACGACAGTGGCAGGAAGAAAAACAGGCCATCGCTGAAATCACGGCCATTAAATCGGCCATCGAACGCGCCAACATCGAGATGGAGCAATACCGCCAGCGCGGCGATATCCTCGGTGAACAGAACATTCGATATGGCAAAATGCTCGATTTGAATACCAATCTCAAATCGCTCGAAGCAAAACTCGAAGGACGTCCAAGAATCGTCAAGAATTCTGTCGGCCCCAACGAAATCGCCGAAACCATCGCCACCTGGACCGGCATTCCCGTTGCCAAAATGCTCGAAGACGAAGTCAAAAAACTCCTCGCCATCGAAGAAAACCTCGGCAAGCGCGTGATCGGACAGGATCAGGCTGTAAAAGCCGTTGCTTCGGCCGTTCGACGTTCCAGAACCGGGCTCCAGGATCCCAATCGACCCATCGGCAGTTTCATCTTCCTCGGGCCTTCGGGCGTCGGTAAAACAGAATTGGCCAAAGCTCTGGCCGAATTTCTGTTCGACGATGAAAGCGCTATCGTGCGTCTCGATATGAGCGAATACATGGAAAAACATGCAGCTGCAAAGCTTATCGGTGCGCCCCCGGGATATGTCGGCCACGAAGATGGCGGCGTGCTCACCAATGCTGTAATGGAAAAGCCCTATTCTGTCGTACTCTTCGACGAAGTCGAAAAAGCGCATCCAGATACGTTCAACGTCCTGCTCCAGCTGCTCGATGATGGGCGCCTCACCGATTCCAAGGGGCAGGTCGTCGATTTCAAGAACACCATCATCGTCATGACGAGCAATCTCGGCGCGAAATTCATTCTGGAATACATCCGCACCGATCCCGAAATGATGAAAACCAAAGTCATGGAAGCCCTCGAAAACCACTTCCGACCGGAATTCCTCGGACGTATCGACGGCAAGATCATCTTCAATTCGCTCACCAAAGATAATATCCGCAGAATCTTTGGCCTCCAGATGAAGCGCATTCACAAACTGCTCGACAACCGTGGTCTAACGCTCGAAATCGACAAACCAGCCGAAGACTTCCTGGTCGAACAAGGCTATCAGCCCGAATTCGGTGCACGTCCGATCAAAAAAGCCATCATCGATTACATTCAGGAACCGCTCTCGACACTGCTTTTGGCCGAGAATTATCCCGAAGGTGCTGCAATTACCGCAACCTATAAAGAAGGCGATGATGCACTCACTTTCGGCAAAAGACTGCCACAATAATTTGTGACATAGATTCAGAATCATCCTTTGCAGGCTGTGGAAACGCGAAATTTCCACAGCCTGTTTTTTTGTATCAGGATTGACTGCAGAATATCACATATTCCTTTGACGCCTTGCGCGCATCGCGCTAAAAATATGTTGCAGATGTATCGTTATCAAAATAGATACATCGAATTTCGAGCAACATAAAGGCGACATAATGGCAGAACAAACCGCCTATGGGGCTAAGCCCCGGCAAACTGTATCACAGCACATCGTTGAATTCGTTTCGGATGCCGGCGAAGGCGCTCAAACCGCAGGCCAATGCCTGGGGACAGTGAGCGCCAAGATGGGCAACGGCATCTGGACTGTTGAAATCATTCCGGCCGAAGTCGAACCGCCGCGCCGTTCGCGAGCCGGAGCCTCGGGAAACCGCGTGCGCATCGGCAGCGGCACCGTTACCAATGCCGGTGATCAGGCAGATCTCGTCGTCGCATTTAACGAACAGGTGCTCTATTCGCGGTTCGATGTCGGAGCCATGCGCAATGGCACCGTCATTTTGCTCGACAACAAATGGGAAACCGTTGACGACCCCGCCATTCGCAAGGACTTTGCCGATGCTGTCGCAGATTTTCGCAGTCGTGGAGCCGATATCCGCTTTGTCCCCATCGAAGCCGAAACAAAAAAAATTGTTGCAGATCCACGGCATGGCAAGAACATCTGGTCGCTCGGCATGGTCTGTGCCATCTACGATCGCGACCTCAAACTCGCCGAATTCGAAATCACCCGGAAATTCGCCAAAAAGTCGCAAGCATTGGTCGACAGCAATCTCAAACTCTTGCATGCCGGATACGACTGGGCCGCACAAAATCTGGATTTGCGCTACTCAATACCGGCGCATCGCGCCCCAGAACCTCAAATCGTCGTCAATGGAAACATCGCCATTGCGCTGGGCATTATGGCTGCCGGTATCGAAGTCTGTTCGATGTATCCCATCACGCCTGCGACCTCAATTTCGCATTATCTGGCCGATGCATTCCCGCGCATGGGCTGCGTCGTGCATCAGGCCGAAGACGAAATATCGGCCATCGGATTCGCGATTGGAGCCAGTTTCGCTGGCAAAACGCCGGTTACAATCACATCCGGACCAGGATTTGCGCTCAAAAACGAATTCATGGCACTTGCTGTGATGGCCGAATTGCCACTGGTCGTCGTCGTCGTGCAACGCGGCGGTCCGTCTACCGGTCTTCCAACCCGTGTGGAACAAGGCGATCTGCTGTCGGCGCTGTATGCACAACCCGGCGATGCCCCAAAAATCGTGATGGCACCTTCGACACACGAAGAATGCTTCCACTACATCATCACAGCGCGAAAACTGGCCGAAACATTTAGAACGCCAGTCATTGTGCTATCGGACGCGAATCTTGCAACTGGCCAGCAGCCCATTCCACGCCCAAAGCCCAATCCAGCCTGGTTCGCGCCCCCCATCGATTTGTCCGACTGGGACGAAAATGTGCCCCCATTCGACTGGGACGAAACCACAGGACTCTCACAGCGCCCCGTCCCCGGCCAGAAAAACGGCAATTACATCGTCACCGGACTCGCCCACGACAAATTCGGCCACGTCGCTTATGAATCGCGCATCAACGAAATGGCCCTTGCCGCACGCAGCAAAAAAATCGCCACGCTTCAGCACGCGCTCAAACCACCAGTCGTTCACGGCGATCCCAATGGCGGTGAACTGCTCGTCGTCGGCTGGGGATCCCCTCGCGGCGCAATCGAAGAAGCCGTCGATACCCTGCGCGCCACAGGTCTCAATGTCTCCAGCATCACGCTCAAATTCCTGTCGCCACTCGAACCCGGGCTCAAGGAAATCTTCAGCAAATTCAAGCACATACTCTGTATCGAAATGAACTATTCCGATCCCGCTTCTTTCGGCGACGCACGCAGATACTCACAGCTCTGCACCATCCTTCGCGCACATACCCTCTGTGATATCGACTGCTGGTCACACGTACCCGGCATCCCGCTCACGCCAAAAGATATCGAAAAAGCAATCATTGAACATGTCGATAAAACAAGGCTTTGAACACCTGAATAACAATAATCTATATATTTGCTCGATCTGAAGCCTGAAAGGGAGAGTGTACAGCCCGGGGTTAAGCGATAGCGTAATCCCGGGGGATCAGAAATAACCTCAGATTACCACATTGATACTTGGATTAAATATTGCCTTTCCTATGCAAACCCGTCCAAACAGTAAAGTTCAGGAGAAATGGGGATGGGGCCCCATTTCAGCCAATGCAGGCCATGGCAGAATTTATGACTATGGCAGAATATAAACAATATTGAGGATTCCAAAGGGCTTAGCCCTTTGGCGGGGTCTGGGGCAGAGCCCCAGAGATAAAGGAAAATAAAATGAATATGACAGACTGGACGCTTGAGCCGCACATGCGGGAATTCGAGCTGGACGATTACCTTGGCGCAGCCGCCCGCTGGTGCCCGTCATGCGGCAATCATACGGTGCTCAAATGCTTACAAAAACTGTGTAAAGAGCTGAATCTGCCGCCCGAAAAAACAGTCGTCGTCAGCGGCATCGGCTGTTCCTCGCGCCTGCCTCACCACATGGGCACCTACGGATTCCACAGTCTGCACGGCCGCGCGCTTCCTGTCGCCAGCGGCATTCGCGCTCGCCGTCCCGATTTGAGCATCTTCGTCGTCACCGGTGACGGCGACTGCTGCGCCATCGGTGCCGGACACTGGCTCCACGCCTTGCGCTACAACATGAAAATGACCGTCCTCCTCATGGACAACAACATCTACGGTCTCACCAAAAAACAGACATCCCCCACGACCCCCGCGCACACCCGCACAAACACACATCCAAACGGCGCGCCGCTCGATCCGCTCAATCCGCTCGCCACCGCCATCTCAATGACAAACGCCTCATTCATCGCACAATGCGTCGACTGGCTCCCAGAACACCTCTATCACACGCTGCTGCGCGCACACGCACACCCCGGCCTCTCGTTCATCCGCATCCGCCAGCGCTGCCCGCACTTCATGAAAGGTCATCTCGACGACTTCATGAACGACCCGCAAAAACTTCGCCTCCTCACCGACGCTCGCGGCGTCGATCCCGGATCCCTCACCGACACATACCCAGCACTTGCCCACGATCCCACACAATTCGAGCAAGCTATGCGAATCGCCCGCGAAAATTCCCCGATTTCACTCGGCCTCATCTATCTCAACGAAAGCGCCATCCGCTACGACGAATTCACGCAACGCGGCCTGATTACATCCGAAGAAGAAAAAATCGCCGCCATCGAAGCCGAGCTCGACAAATTCGCCATTGTATAGTTTTATATAGTATTTTTTATATGTTGCCGTGCTATCGCTGCGCGATACGCACGGCCAGAGACGTTTCACGAAACGTCTCTACTCGCCTTGGCGCGTGTCACGACTCG
>JAEEGL010248457.1_pt1 | contig 15123 bp, 12 predicted proteins | sample 9134231 | NCBI WGS metagenome assembly JAEEGL01 (sample SAMN16246548, study PRJNA631951) | gut metagenome | biome: gut microbiome; feature: rumen; material: fiber-attached | host: Bos | place: Iran: Karaj | collected 2018-10 | reverse complement strand
TCATTTAACCACCGAAGACAGCGCCGGGAGAGGATGCGGAGTCAGGATGAGGCGCTGTCTGGCGAAAAAGTTAAGCGAAAAATGAGCGTGTCGCTTAACTTTTACCTCAATTAACCACCGAAGACAGCGCCGGGAGAGAATGTGAAGTTAAGACACCGCGCAAAAATGTTATATTTGTAAATATTTCACGGAAACAGGAAAAGAGCCATCTTTCAATAGATATTGTAAAAAAACACAGGATGTAGTAAGATAAAAACAGTATAAAAGAACGGAGATGCCGAACATGTCGATTTTTAAAAAAATAACAGAATGGTTCAGAAAACGATTCGGGAAAAACGGGAGCAATATCCCGGATCCTCGGATCGATATTGACTTCGGCGACGAAGGAACGGACGGAGCGGGAGAAAACGCAAAAGAAAACGCAAGCGGTATTGTCCGGTTCAGATACAGCTATAACGGATCGATCGGAGGAGATTCATTCACGTGGGAAGCCGACAGGACAGGCGACGCTCCGGTGATCAAGGCGGAGGAAATGATCTATCCGGAATACGGCGAAATGACGGAAAAGATCGATAACACTTTTTTCGGAAAACTTGAAGAGATCTATAAAACGAACAGGCTCGGAAGATGGAACGGATTTAACAAATACAACAGACACATACTTGACGGCTCGGGCTTTTCGCTCGAGATCGTGTTCTCTGACGGGAAGAGAATGAGCGCGCACGGGTCAAACAGTTTTCCGGCCGGGTACAGAGATTTCCGGGACAGTCTGGACGCCCTGTTCAAGCCGGAGATAGAAAAACTGCACGAACGCGAAAAACAGAAGATCATTGACCGCGGGATCGAGGGCGAACTGGATTCGATCCTGGCGACGTTCATACAAAAAGGCACGTCCGGGAGAGATAGTTACGAAATGCTTTTGATGAAACAGGGCATCAGAAACTGCAATTTCGACGTGAAGGTGAGATCGGTGAGCGGAGAATTTATTGCCCCCGGCGAATACCAGATCTACCGCGACGTCCCGGACGACGTCATAGATTTCAGCGCGTTCGACAGGATCGTGAAAAAGCACGGACTGATCCGCTGGTTAAACTATAACGAGTCGGCGCAAGATTACAATAACAGCGAGTGGTTCCAGCTGTCGCTCGGATTTGACAAGACCACCATCAACGCGTGCGGCACTAAACATCCGGAAGGGTACGACGCGTTCAGGCACGAATTTTTAACTGAACTCTCCGCGGCGATACGAAGAGTTCAGGAATACAGTGAAGAAAAGAGTGAATGAACTCTATAAAAGAGTGAGCGAACTCTATATAAATATGCGGCGGATCAGATCTCTTCCTGCGTAAGCGACCACAGACCGCGTGCCTGGAGCGCAGACTCGGAAGCGGAAGTATTGGCCACGCGGAAGATCATTACGGCGCGGGAACTTCCTCTCAGCGAGAGACACGAATACATGTACTCAACGTTTACGTTCGCATCGGTGATCGTCTGAAGCAGTTTGTTAAGACCGCCCGTTTCGTTCGGGATCTCGAACGCCAGCACCGGCGTGAGGCTGGCAACGAAACCGGCATCTTTCAGTGCGTTCATCGCCTTCAGCGTATCGTCGGCTATGATGCGGGCAATGCCGAAATCCTTTGTTTCCGCGAGTGACAGCGCGCGCATATCGATTCCGGATCTTGCCAGCTCAGCGGTCAACTGATTCAGCATTCCGGGCTTGTTTTCAAGAAATACAGAAATTTGTTTTACACTCATTTTGAAACCTCCTGATGCGGCTTTTTCCGGCCTGGATCATATCTTGCGCCTGTCGATGACGCGGACCGCCTTGCCCTCGCTCCTCGTGATCGATTTCGGAGCTACGAGCGAGACCTTTGCCTTTATTCCGAGCATTGACAGCAGTCCGGATGCGAGGCGGTTCTGGCGTTCCGTGATATCTCCCAGATTATCGGTGAACATTTCGGGCGTCATTTCGACCAGCACGTCGAGCGTGTCGGTATTATTTACGCGGTCAACGACGATCTGGTAGTTCGGCGCGTATCCCTGGTTGAGCAGCACTGTCTCGATCTGGCTCGGGAAGACGTTTACGCCTCGGATGATCAGCATATCGTCGGTGCGTCCCTGAGGTTTGCGCATGCGTACGTGCGTGCGGCCGCAGGAGCACTTTTCGCGTGTGAGCACGCATATGTCGCGCGTACGGTAGCGGATCATTGGAAACGCTTCTTTATCGAGGCACGTAAATACGAGCTCGCCCTGCTGTCCTTCCGGAAGCACTTCTCCGGTGTCCGGATCGATTATTTCGGCGTAGAAGTGGTCTTCATTTATGTGCATGCCGCGCTGTTCGGAGCATTCGAACGATACGCCGGGGCCGGAGATCTCCGTGAGCCCGTAAATATCGTAAGCCTTTATTCCGAGCGTTTTTTCGATGCTCTGCCGCATCTCCTCGCTCCACGCTTCTGCACCGAAAATACCGGCTTTAAGCGGGATGTCGTCAGGGCCGTAGCCCATCTCTTTCATTGCCTCCCCGAGATACGCGGCGTAGCTCGGAGTGCAGCACAGGATCGTCGCTTTTAGGTCCATAATAAACATGATCTGGCGCTCCGTATTTCCTGAGCTTGTAGGTACGGTGAGGCAGCCTACTTTATGCGAACCGCCGTTCAGCCCCGGGCCTCCCGTGAACAGGCCGTAACCGTACGATACCTGGCAGACGTCTTCGTTCGTGCCGCCGGCTGCGACGATTGCTCTCGCGCAGCATTCCTCCCAAAGGTCAATGTCGTGCTGCGTGTAGAAAGCGACAACGCGTTTTCCGGTGGTCCCGGACGTTGACTGGATCCTCACACAGTCTTTCAGCGGTTTCGCTAAAAGGCCGTACGGATATGCGTCCCTCAGGTCCGATTTGGATAAAAACGGCAGTTTTTTAATGTCTTCAATAGTTTTGATGTCGTCGGGAGTAACTCCCGCTTCCTGCATTTTTTTACGGTAGTAGGGGACAACGTCCCACACACGACGTATCTGTTTAACTAGTTTTTCGTTCTGCATGCGGACGATTTCTTCCCGCGTGGCACATTCGATTTCGGGCTGATAATATCTTTCCATGCTACCTCTCCTTCGCGCGGCTTGCGTCCTGCCTCCCGTTTTTCAAAGGCCGGTCTTTTAGCAGGTCCGCCGCTTGATAATATTATATATTATGTGAAAGTCCTTCGCAAGAATAATCGATCTGTGGAAATATTGTCCGGAACGAAGAAGACGTTCAGGAATGCGTGAACGATGCGTCTTCTTTCCGGCGGCAATTTTATCGAGCAGCTCGACGCGATTATCCATTTGCCATTCTCTTTCGCTTTGTGGTAAAATTAGAACGAACGGCGAAAGGCGGAGCGGATCGAAAGGAGACGGCATCAGATGTTCATTGTAAACACAGATCATATTGAAGGAAAGAAACTGGAAATGCTGGGCCTTGTAAAGGGCAGCACGGTTCAGTCCAAACATATCGGAAAAGACATTGGCGCGAGCTTCAAGTCCATAATCGGAGGAGAACTCAGATCATACACAGAGATGATGGACGAAGCGAGGCAGACGGCGACGGAAAGAATGACCGCAGAAGCTCAGGCTTTAGGAGCAGACGCGATCGTAAACGTACGGTTCACGACCTCTGCGATCACACAGGGAGCCGCGGAAGTCATCGCTTACGGAACGGCCGTAAAATTTATCGGTTAACAAACAAACGAAGCGAGCGGCGTTGTCCGGGCAGAAACAGATAAAGAATGCTGCCGGCTGTGACGATATATTAAAAGGACTGAACGGAGAAGGCGTTGACGGCTCCGTCCGGCCTTTTTATGTTTAAAGATCAGGTCACGATGATAGAAATATCTAAATTCGGAGAAGAAGCAAGAGAAGCAATAATAAAGCGCGGGATAAGGCCCGAAGATATCGTCATATTCACACAGACGGATCTCACCACGGAACTTGACCACGCGGCGGTTTATATTGTCCTCACGGAAGAAAAACTATTCGTGATAGAGGGCCAGGTAAGGATATCCGGAAGGCCGGGCAGTATGAGCAAAGAAAAGCGCGTTTCCGGGACATTCTTCGAGACGGGATACCGTGAATACGAAAAAGAAAAGCTTAAAAATCCCGGTGTGGAGGAGCTCATATCCGCGGGATATCTGACGGCTGAATACGACGGAAACACAGTCAGGATAGCGGCTATGACCAGGACCGCCATGCGGGACGTCAGGCTGTTCGTTAAATACGCAGGAAAATATCTGGAGGACGGCAGCACAGAAACCGATCCGGAAGATTTCAAGGACGACAGATTCTGCCCGAAATGCGGCAGGAGGTACCCCGATCCGGCCAGGAAGATCTGCCCCGGATGCATGGAGAAATCCAAGATTTACAAGAGGCTGCTGAAATTTTCTGTAAAATATAAATGGCAGATGATCGCGGTACTGTTATGCATAACGGCAATGTCCGCGCTGGGCGTTATTGCCCCGTACGTATCGACGTCATTCTTCTACGATAAGGTATTGACGCCGGGAAGCAGCTGGTTCGGACAGCTGGCGTTCGTGATCGCGCTGATAGTCGGTCTGAGGCTGATAAGTACGCTCGTAAGTTCATTGACCGGCGTGATATCCGCAAGGATCTCGGCATACGTAACGTACGACCTTAAACGAACCATATTTTCCGCTATCGAACGGCTGTCGCTGTCGTTTTTCACGGCCAGGCAGACGGGCGGCCTGATGAACCAGATAAACAACGACGCTAACACGATATATTGGTTCTTCTGCGAAGGCGTACCGATGTTCCTGAAAAACGTTGTCCAGCTGATTGCCGTATTTATTATTATGTTCGTGATGAACCCCGCACTGGCAGGCTGCTCAATAGTGATCATGCCGTTGTTTGCGTACGTGATATGGCGCATTTACAGACGTATGAGGACGCTTCACCAGAGGCGGTACGCAAGTTCGAGGTCAATGAACAGTACTCTTTCCGATGCGCTTTCGGGCTTCCGCGTCGTCAAATCATTCGCGCGTGAGAAGGAGGAGACCGCCCGATTCGACAAACGGTCGCGGCGCCTTGCAGGTGACAGCAGAAACGTGACGATCTTCAACAATACGGCATTTCCTTTCGCGTCGTTTATAATGTACCTTTCGAATATCATTATATGGGCGCTCGGAGGATGGATGGTCATTTCGGGCTTCGGCGCGATGACCTACGGAAAACTGATGGCGTTTATAGCGTACGTGGGGCTCATGAACGAACCGATGTTCATGTTCGTAGATATGATATACTGGTTTTCGGACTGCACCAACGCTGCGGGAAGACTGTTCGAGATCGCAGACGCCGAGCCGGACGTGACAGAATCTGAGCATCCTGCGCTTCTGGGCGAAATGAAGGGAAAAGTCGAGTTCAGGAACGTGGAGTTTTCGTACGATAAGGCGCGGAAGGTGATCGACGGTGTTTCGTTTACGGTGGAGCCGGGCGAGACGATCGGTCTGGTCGGACATTCCGGCGCAGGTAAGAGTACTCTTGCGAACCTGCTCATGAGGCTTTACGACGTGAACGAAGGCGAGATACTGATCGACGGGGTCAATATCCGCGACCTTTCCTTTGACGAGCTTCGCAGAAACGTCGGGATCGTATCGCAGGAAACGTATCTGTTCGTAGGCTCGATCGCTGACAACATCCGGTACGCACGCCCGGAAGCGACGTTCGAAGAAGTATTGACCGCCGCACGGATATCCGGCGCGCACGACTTTATCGTTAAGCTGCCTGACGGATACGATACGAAGATCGGATTCGGCTATAAAGACTTGTCAGGAGGAGAGAGGCAGCGGCTGTCTATCGCACGGGCCGTATTGCTGAACCCGAAGATCCTCATACTTGACGAAGCGACGGCGGCAATGGACACGCAGACCGAGCGCCGGATCCAGGAGGCGCTCACCGTGCTCTCAAAAGGACGCACGACGATAATGATCGCACACAGGCTGTCAACGCTGCGTGACGCCGGGATGCTAATCGTCATTGAAAACGGCAAGGTGCAGGAGACGGGGACACACACAGAATTGCTTACGCGCAAAGGTGTTTACAGTAAGCTGTATACCCTCCAGCTGGAGGCTCTTAAAAATATAGGAGTGGAAGAGTGACGATGGACAGAGCGCTTACCGACATAGTAAAGATCGATTATCTTGAGCCCGAAAAAGCGGAATTCACTGCAAAAAACGGGTTTATCGCACTGAAATACAGATGGACCGACGAGCCTGAAGTGACCGGCGAGTCTGAAGAGACCGGCGAGTCTGAAGGGAGCGGCGGGGCTGAAGAGGCTGAAGATGAAAAACGCGGCACGAAAGAGTATGAACGCGTATTCCTCCACCGGTGCTTCCCGAACGAATTGATCGAAGAATACGTATCGGTGCTTGACCGCGACGGGAACGAAATAGGTATGATCAGAAAGATAGACGACTATCCCGAAGAAACGCGGGAACTGTTAAGAGCGGAACTCAGGCGCAAGTACCACATTTACACGATCGTTTCGATCGGATCGGTCAATGAAAAGTACGGTTTTTCATACTGGAAGATCAAGGACAGCGAGGGCGAGCGCGATTTTACGGTTAGGGATACTTACAGGAGCATCAACAGGATCGGAACGGACAAGGTCACGATAACCGACGTTGACGGCAACAGATTCGAGATCCCGTCACTTGAGGCGCTTGACCGCAGGAGCAGGAGAAAGATAGAGCTGTATCTGTGAGAGTGACGCTTTATAGGCGCCGCTGAGCAGAGCAGGAGAGAAACGATGAGTATCATAGGACGCGTATACAGAAAAATATTTAAAAAAGAAAAGCGCAGAACACCCGGAGAGATCCGGCGTGTGCTCTACGCGTCGCTTGACCACGCAGATCTTGAAGGAGAGCTGATCACCGCTTTTACGTATAACGTTGACAACGACGGCGGCAGCGCGGACGGTGCCGTTCTGATAACGGATAAGGCGGTGGCGGTTTACCGCGATAAAAAAGAGATCGCCCGCTACGTCATTTCGGAGTGTTCGCAGTTTGAATTCCGTTCGCTGGTGGGTTCGTGCGAGATATCCGTAACGGACAGCGAAGGAGAGCATATTATTTGCCGTGGCGACAGTTCTAAAAGCGATATGTTCGCTAAAAACACACGAAGACTGGAGCGGCTTCGCGAGACAGGAGAATATCTTGACGACGAAACGCTCGACATCTACAGAGTGTGTCCGAAATGCGGGCGGAAAATACCGAAAGGAATGGCGAGCTGCCTTCACTGCGCAGATAAAAAATCGATGTTCAGAAGGCTGCTGTCAATGGCTAAGCCTTTTCGCTGGTACATTCTTGCTTCCGCGCTGCTGTTCTTCGTAGGGTTCGCGGTACAGCTGATCGGCCCGTACGTGAATAAACTGCTCGTTGACGGCTATATAAACAACGCTGACGCGAAGGCTGCGGCTGCCGTGGGCGGTCAGGCGTCAGGTACGGTTCTAAGGGGATTTTTATTGACGATACTGCTGATGGTTGCGCTTCGTGTGGCGATGTATATCGTCAACGCGCTGAGGAACCTGTCGGTAATGCAGGCCGGAACAGGGTTTATAATTGACCTCCGGAGAAAAGTGTTCGAAAAAATACAGGAATTGTCCGTCAGGGCCGTTTCAAAACGCACGTCCGGAGAACTTATGCGCCGTGTGACCGGCGATTCGGCTCAGCTTGAGAATTTTATTGTCGGACAGCTTCCAAACATAATAGAGCAGACGGTGCTGCTGGCAGCCATTACGGTGATACTGTTCGTCTATGACTACCGTCTGGCGCTCCTGATACTTATTCCGATGCCGGTATGCGTAGCAGGCTGGTCGTTCCTGCGCCGTTTTTATCACCGTATATATGCCAGGCAGTGGGAGGCGGAGTCGCGCACCGGTACCGTGCTGTATGATATTTTTTCCGGCATCAGGGTCGTAAAGGCGTACAGGACCGAGAAAAAGGAGTACGACCGGTACGATAAGGCTGCGTTTGAGGAAAAAAAGATAGCGGTCAAGAACGAAACGGTGTTCAATATGATAGATCCGATGTTCGGGTTCGTTATGAATCTTGGAGCGATGTTCCTGCTTTATTATTCCGGCTCGCGAATACTGGGCGGGACAATGACGCTGGGCGACGCGGCGATGTTGTCATCGTACGTTTCGCTCCTGTACGGTCACATCGGTTGGGTGGCAAATCTTCCGCGTATCCTTACGCGTTCGTTTACGTCGATGGTCAAGATATTTGACGTCATCGATGAGAAGACGGACGTGGCTGACGCGGCGGAGGCGGTCAACGTTTCGATCCACGGTGATATCGACGTTGAAAATCTGACGTTCGGTTACGAAGAGGGTACCGACGTGCTTAAGAAGATCGACCTGCACATCCCCGCGGGGAAGATGGTGGGTATCGTCGGACGGTCGGGCGCGGGTAAATCGACGCTTATTAATCTCATTATGCGTATGTATGATCCGGACAGCGGGAGGATCTGTGTCGACGGTGTCGATCTGCGTGACATTTCGCAGAATTCGCTCAGGTCCCAGATCGGGGCCGTGCTGCAGGAGACGTTCCTGTTCAAGGGCACCGTTTACGACAATATAGCGTACGCGCTGCCCGGATGCCCGAAAGAGAAGGTGTTGTCCGCTGCAAAAGCGGCCGGAGCGCATGATTTTATCATCAAACTGCCTGACGGATACGATACGGTCATAGGGGAGAACGGACATACGTTGTCCGGCGGGGAGAGGCAGCGAGTGTCTATCGCGCGTGCGCTCTTGCGCGACCCGAGGATACTTATACTGGACGAAGCTACGGCATCTCTTGACACCGAGATGGAGAAAAACATACAGGATACGCTTCAGAAACTGATAAAAGACCGAACGACTATAGCGATAGCGCACCGCTTATCCACGCTCCGCAACGCCGATTTCCTTGTGGTGCTGGATAAGGGCAGTGTGGCCGAATCGGGCACTCACGAGGAACTGATGAGGAAGAAGGGGATCTACTACGGGCTCGTTATGGCTCAGAGGCAGATGTCCAGCCGCAGGCCCGGACAAGGAAAAACGCATAGCGGTCAATGAAGCGTGGCCGATCTGCGATGATCTGTTTGAAATAAATATGAAATAAATATATAAAAAACGGCGCCCGGAAGTATCCGCTTCCGGGCGTCATTATTGATCGTCAGTCAGATCGTCAGATCATAAGATCATAAGGTCGTCAGGCCGTCGGGCCTTTGCGATCATTTCGATTCATTCTTTTTCTTGCTTTTAACTACTATGATTGCGATCACGGCTGCGATGACAACTACACCCGCGATGATGCCGATGATCAGACCGGGATTGACCTTGCCGGAAGTATCGTCCTTCGGAGCCTGAGTTGCCTTGTCATCGGGCGTATTCGTCTTGGCGGGGTCAGTGTCCGGAGCTTTTGTGGCGGGAGCGTCCGTTTTTGCGGGAGCTTCAGTTGCGGGCTCGGTGGCAGGAGCTTCGGTGGGTTCGGCGGTAGGAGCCTTGGTGGGCTTTGTCTCGTCATAGTCGTAAATAGCCGTGTTTCTGAACTGAAGTCCTTTGAAATCAGAGGAGAAGGTCAGATCATCAAGGCAGAGCAGCCAGTCTCCGAACAGTGTCGGGTCAAGATCCGCTGCTCCTATGTATATCGGCTCGGTTTCGTAAAGCGTCCATTCATCGTCAAGGACGTCAACATATTCAGGTGCAGGGCGGAACATATTGTTATTACCGTCGGGAATGGAGAAAAGCATATCGCCTTCAGCAACGTCACCGTAAAGCTCAGCCCAGGAGCTGCCGTTGCCATCCCAGTTTCCGGTTTCGCTGTTGGGGAAAGGCAGACCTCCGCTTTTGGGATTTACCGCACGGAATACCAGGTGTACGTTTGAAGAAGAACCCGCGTTTGCAAATACGCCTTTTATCTCGAACGTTATCACTACGGTCGCGCCTCTTTTATCTCCGATGAGAGTCTTGATGTCTTCAAACACTCTAAGATTGGGAGACCACCAGCTGTAGGAGTTATCGGGAATATACGTTGTCACGGTAGTCCCGTCGACCTCTTCCTCTGTTATCGTTCCTTTGAAGAAATCATCCGTCCATTTGTGAGTGAGATAGTTGGTCGGTCCTGCGGGAGCTTCAGAGAAGGACGGTATCGCGAGGAATGACGCGAACATCAGGATCGAGAGTACCAGTGCTGTAATTTTTTTCATATTTTTTCCTCCTTTAACTGTTATACGAAAAAATGTGCCGAAATAGTTTGTCGTGAAATATCTGCGATCAGTGAAACTGATCTTATAACTGCTGGATCTTGCGGATCTCGTCAAGATATCCGTATCCGTGAAGGTCGTCAGGAAGCAGATAGCTGCCCTCAGTCCACTCGTTCCAGCTGTTGACCGTGATGAGGGGCGGATCCTCCGGGTGAGCGTCAGCATATCTGCATGCCCGGCGCATTGCCTCCCCGAAGATCTCAGGTGTGTTGTTCAGGAACGTACCGCCGGTGTATTCGAGGAAGCGCGGGGATGCGTCCCAGCCTACAGAAACGTGCGGGTAATACGGGATGCCGTATGCGGAAGGAACTGCTTCCCATTCTTTGCATACGTCTTCAAGTGCTTCGGCGTACGGGCGTCCGGCGCCGGTGAAGTGTACGTACTGGTAGTGTGTTATGCTGTCGAATCCGAGTGCGTTGCAGATCGACGGAGTGGTCGCCGTGCTGTGGTTCGCTGTTACGGGGTGGGTGAGGACGAGCTGAAGGTGAAGCCCCGGAAGCCCGGCCTTTACACACATTTCGCGGAATTCGTCCAGGGCTTTTCGCGTCTCGTAAATGCCTCCGAGCCCTTTTCTTAGTGAACTGCATTCGTAGATCGAAAATACGGGCTTTCCGTCAATGGTGTAGTAGAGCGGATCGAAGAAGTAACGTTCTATCAATCTTTTGCATATGATGCGGAATTCATTTATGTCCTGATCTCCTCTCCACACCGGAGGCTGAGGCTCCGGCAGGAACTGACGGTCAGCGTTGCGCTTATCCCACGTCATGCCTGCGTCGTGGTTCGCCCACATCAGGTAGAATTTTACGCGCGGGTCTTTATGTGCTGCGGGGAGATATCCGTCGTTCAGGCAGTTTTCCAGGAACGGTCTGCGGTCGTACCAGTACCAGTCGTAAATAAAGACGTTGACTCCGTGCGTCGCGGCAAGGTCGATCTGTTCCGCCATCGTGGCCGGGTCTGCTTCGTCTTTATATCCGAGAAGCGGTCTTCTGGGCCAGTCGTGTCCTTCATACCTTGCGCCTGCCTGCCTTACGGTCTGCCATTCGCCTTCTCCGTCGGGCCAGAAGATGCGGTTTCTGATCTCTTTACCCGTATATGACGGCCATATGTAGGCGGCAATATCGTATTTCATCTTCTACCCTCCTGCCTGTGTGTGTTTGAGTTTTGTTAAGTGAAATTCTACCACTTCGCAGATACGAGGTCAACATCATTTTTTGCGTGGGAAAGAGCATTTGCGAGTTTCGTGCCTGCGTCCGTTCCGATGCGCGCCAGTCCCAGCGCACTGAAATGGCCACCGACGAAAGGATTCATTGACGGCGGATCATAGTAAAGCGAGGCGGCGATATCGGTCAGCATCATAAATCTGCTGTTTTCGCGGCATATCTCATCCTGCGCGTCCATGATCTCTTTATCGCGTTCATCGCACGTGAACCTGCCCACCCGGATCAGGCAGAATCTATCGAGCCCGATCGTCGAACGAAGCGCGGAATCGATCGCGGCAAGTTCATCCTTATATTGACCTTTAGACTTACCTATAATAGCGTCGCTTTCGCCCTGCAGCCAGACCAGAAAAACGTGCCCGGGGACGATACCGGCACGAACCATACTGTCCCTTGCCATCAGCGCTTTATCTGTCAGCGCCTTGTAACCGGAAGCACCGGGGAGCCAGTAGCCGAGGTCTGTAGATCCTTTTGCAGCATGTACCGCAACGATATTCCTGCCCGAATTGACCGTATATGCGGCTGCGAAAGCCGGAAGCAGCGTAGAATGACCGTACGCGGCACTGCCAAGAGCATTGCCCTTATGCCAGGAATCACCCATCCAGTCTTCATAAGCATACCCCGGTCTCCCGTCGTATCCTATATCTTCTCCCGCCGGATCTTTTAAGGGGACAAGTTCGTCCGTAAGCTGCCTGTATTCAAGCGCCCCTTTCACGCTCCGGGGGGTCAATAACTTTTCGCTCTGCCCCTGCATGTTGCTCTGGCCGCTGAATATGATGAGGTCGGTCGCCGCTCCGATCGCCGGACCGCCAGCGATCCCGCGCTTAAGATCAGTTCCGCCTTTTTTGTACCGTGTAGATCCGTTCATTTTAAACCCGCCTCCGGAATAATAGTGAATTCGCAGGATATCAGCGTTATCTCTATATTCGATTGTAGCACCAGCCCCGGTAAATGACAATGAATATTTGATCCCGGCGCCTGTTGGGCAATTTGCATATTTTTAAAGCCGCAAATTTCACATTTAAAGCTATTTACAATCGGCAGCAAAAGTGATATCATTTAAGAGCGTCAATATGATTTGGCTTACCTTTTATAGGAGGAGTATCTGTATGGCAAGTGTTGTACTTAAGAACATTTACAAGAAGTACCCCGGCGGTGTTACCGCTGTTAATGACTTCAATCTTAACATCACCGACAAAGAATTCGTTGTCCTCGTCGGACCTTCCGGATGCGGAAAGTCTACCACCCTGCGTATGATCGCGGGCCTTGAGGAGATCACTTCCGGTGAACTGCTGATCGACGGAAAACTGGTTAATGATATTGCCCCCAAGGACAGAGATATCGCGATGGTTTTCCAGAACTACGCTTTGTATCCGCACATGACCGTGTTTGAGAACATGGCATTCGGCTTGAAACTTCGCAAGACGCCCAAGGGCGAGATAAAGAAGAGAGTTACCGAAGCTGCCAGGATACTGGAGATCGAACATCTGCTCGACCGTTCCATCAAGGCGTTGTCCGGCGGTCAGAGACAGAGAGTTGCGCTTGGACGTGCTATCGTCCGCGAACCCAAGGTATTCCTGATGGACGAGCCGCTGTCCAACCTGGATGCTAAGCTCCGTGCACAGATGCGTACCGAGATCATCAAACTCCACCAGAAACTCCAGACTACTATTATATACGTTACGCATGACCAGACAGAGGCTATGACGATGGGTTCCAGGATCGTCGTTATGAAAGACGGTTATATCCAGCAGGTCGACAGCCCTCAGGTGCTTTACGAGAAACCCTGCAACATGTTCGTTGCCGGATTCATGGGCAGCCCGCAGATGAACTTCATCAACTGCCGCGTTGAGAAAGAGAACGGAGACATCAGGCTCCGCATCGGCCGCTGGACGATCAAGATGCCCGAGGCGAAGGGCAAGATTCTCGAAGAGCTCGGCTATCTTGATAAAGAAGTCGTTATGGGCGTGCGTTCCGAGCACGTGCACGACGAGGCGATGTATCTCGAAACATATAAGGATTCGCAGGTCGAGCTTCCGATCGACGTTGTCGAGCTGCTCGGTTCCGAATCGCTGCTTTATATGATGCTCGAAGGATCGCTGTTCATTGCCCGCGTAAAACCGAGATCGAACGTTTACGTAGGCGACGTGATGCGCTTCGCTATTGACCCGAACAAGGTCCACATCTTCGATAAAGAGACCGAGAATACCGTTATTAACTGATGACGGCACGGTGAATATCTGATCTGAACTTAATATCCGGACGCGGTAAAATGCGTCCGGATTTTTTGACCTTCGCAGTTACTGTTTTACCTGGAATACGGAAAGATTATGATGAAATACACTAATCCAACAGAATACGACGTAGTGATTGCCGGCGCCGGACCTGTATTCAGAAAGGAGCAGGAATATGAGACTTGTGACAACGACCGCCGATCTTGCGCCGTATTATCCGGACCGCAGCGTTGCCGCGCCGCTTGGCGGAATGCGGGAGACCGGTTTCAAATATATAGATCTGTCGCTCTATAATATAGTATATAAAGGGTCGCCCTGGATCGCGCCCGGTGACGGATGGAAGCGCGAAGTGGAGGAATGCATAAAGAACGCCGCACGCGACGGGCTGGAGTTCTGTCAGGCGCATTCGCCGGAGGGAGAACATTTCCGCGAAGGAGAGGCGCGAGACGCATTGATAACTGCGACCCGACGGTCGATCGAGGCGTGTGCGATGCTCGGGATACCGCATACGGTCATTCACGCTGCCGGGTGCGGTTCGGACGAATCGGAGTTCCGCCGCAGAAACATCGGCTTTTACCGGTTGTTTGAAGAGGATGCCGAACGGTTCGGGGTGGATATCCTCGCTGAAAACAGTGCGAGCGCCTGGAATCCCGAGTATTTTCTGCGCACCGGAGCCGAAATGCGTTCGTTCGTGGAGGAGGCCGGTATGGCGCGGCTTCACTTATGCTGGGACACGGGGCACGGAAACGTTCAGGGGTGCGATCAGTACGGCGACGTGCTGGCGATGGACAGCGAGCTTAGGGCTCTCCACGTTCAGGACAATTACGGGGACGCCGATTCGCACGTTATGCCTCTGGCCGGTACGGTCAATTTCGACGATCTGATCCGCGGGCTGATCGAAGTCGGATATAAAGGTGATTTCACGTTCGAGGGGTCAACGACTCTGCGCCTTCCTTCGTCCTGGCCGCATTACCGCCGCAACGTTAAGCCGGGCGATAAGCTGGCCGTTCCGCCTCTTTCGTCGCAGCAGGAAATGATCCGCGTTATGCACGGAATAGGCGAGTGGATGCTCGGGAACTACGGCCTTCTTACCTGACGCCTGCGGATTCGCCGCTTCTTGCTCTTTGCTGTCAATAAAAAGCAGAAATTAGCAACAAAAAATCTTTAAAAAACTGTTGACACCAAAAGCGGGCAAGAGTATAATGGCAAAGCTGTCGCTCAAGAGAGCACCTGAAAAAAGGGCCTCGGACAGCAACGGAACCTTGAAAAAAGAACAGCGTAAAAATAACATGTAACTCGTCAAAATTTGAGTTTAAGAGCAAGAAAAGCTCGTTAAAAAATCACAAGCCAGTGCACCGGAAGGTGCTAAAGTAAAAGAGCTAAGC
>JAEEGL016503951.1_pt1 | contig 15124 bp, 9 predicted proteins | sample 9134231 | NCBI WGS metagenome assembly JAEEGL01 (sample SAMN16246548, study PRJNA631951) | gut metagenome | biome: gut microbiome; feature: rumen; material: fiber-attached | host: Bos | place: Iran: Karaj | collected 2018-10 | reverse complement strand
TAGACGAACAATTGCGTTCGTCTTATTTATTATATTGGTGAACCACCATTTTCGTTTTTCACTTTCCGCCTTCGATCTTGAGAAATTAAGCATTCATCGATATTTTCAAAATCTGGGTATGGGTAAAAATCGGGTAAATTTGGAGATCTTCCACGTAGGCCAATAATGATTTTGTTCGGATATACAATGACATAGTTAATAAAGTGTTTTGCGAGCTTCCTTCTGAACTCCTCATCATCTTTATGTCTGTTCCCAAGAAGATATGACAAATACGACTTAACATCATCTATGGTTAACTTATCAGTACATTCGTTTCGAAGAGCATTTATGTGCATGCCTATTTTATCCAATTTGTCGTTTAGCTTTTTAATTTTAGCAACGGCAGCTACTGCATCTCTAGTTGTAAGCCTATTTAATTGTTTGTCTATTGCTGCTGATATATCTTCCTTTTCTTTTAGCAAGTCTTCTATACCAAGTTCGCAATCTATAAGTTCTTGATGTCGCTCGAATAGTTTGTTAGCCATCTTATCTATTATGTGTGGTTTTCTTAGAATATTCTTTAATGCTCTAAATACAACATCTTCAAGAAGTTCTTTTCTTATAGCTTTCATTCCACAAGTTGATTCTCCTTTCTTGTGGTTCTTACAAGCGTAATAATAGCGCATCACTCCCGAGCCACTTGTCCCACTAGTTGTTTCCATTCTACGCTTGCAGTTGCCACAATATACTTTTGGCATAAGTAGATAAATAGATTTAGAGTAATCTCTATTGTAAGGGCGTTGTCTATCTAGTTTTATAGTTGGCTTTTCTTGTTGAGCTTTATTCCAAGTTTCTTCGTTTATTATTTGTGGATAGATGTTGTCATATACAATGCCGCCGAATTCATGTAGCCCTGTGTAACTTTTGTTATGTAGGATTTTATTAATTAGAGCAGCATAGAATTTCTTGTTTGTAGGGTTAAACGATTCCTCAGAATTTAATATATAAGCGATGTCGTTGTTTGAATAACCTTTACTAGAGAATTCGAAAATGGCTTTAACTACCATTGATTCTTTTTCGTCAATTTGCAAGTGTTTATCTACAAGCTTATATCCAAATGGAGGTTTGCCAGAAGTGAAGATGCCTTTCAATCTACTTTCATGATTTCCTCTTTTAATCTTTTGAGATAATTCAGCAGAGTAGTATTGAGCCATACCTTCTAATAACGATTCAAGAATTATACCTTCAGGGCTATCTGGTATTAATTCGGTTACGGATATTAGCTTCTTGTTGTTTTGCTTAAGAATATGTTTGTTATTTGCTGATTCGAATTTGTTTCTTGAAAATCTATCTAGTTTGTAAACTAATACAACATCCCACTTAGTTTGTTGCGAATCTTTTATCATTCTTTTAAAAGCAGGACGGTTTTCTGTTGTGCCACTCATAGCACGATCAATATATTCAGAAACAATTTCCATATCATGGTCTTGTGCGTACTTTTTACAGTAACGCATTTGACCTTCAATAGATTGTTCATTTTGTTTGTCGCTAGAGTATCTAGCATAGATAGCAGCTTTTATCATATCTAAACTCCTAATTAAGATGAATTTGTCTTTCGACACCTCAAAACCATCAAAAAAGGAATGAATTGGTCAAGGGGGAAAAGAGACTGAACCTTTACCAAAAAGGGAATTTTTGATAACTCCTTTCCGAAAGACAAGTTAAACTTGTATGTTTGTTTAGGGAATTATATAGTATCATAAATTTCAATAAAAGTGAACAAATGTTCGTTTTTAATAACAAAAGTGACATTTTTGTCTTTAAAAAAGGGGCAATCTTGACAAATAGAATATTATTAAATTACTCTTAATTTAAAGAGTAACGTAGGATCTTAATGACGATGGCTAAAGAAAAAACAAATGAACAAAAAGAGTTTTATGATAGTTTATTAGACAAGTATGGTTGTAAAGGGGTTCCGCTTTATAAAGTAGATTGGTTTGCCAGAAATAACATCGTTCATGATATGTTAGAAAAGTTTCCTGATTATAAGCTATTTGAACAAAGAGGATTTGATGCTCAAAAAAAGAAATTTTTTGTTGTTGAATTCTCATATGACAAGGTAGAACAAAAGCAATGTATAAAGCGTATTTTTTTTGATGACTTTGAACGCTATTTTGATTATTTAAATGGTGAAATAATTGAGCAATCATGCTATTGGGGATATACATTTTCTGAAGAGGAGACAAATAAATATAATCTAGAGAAAAAGAACCTTAATGATAAGGCGTTTATTTCATATAACATCGATGACACAATAGAGTTGATTCAAGAAAAGAAATATAATTTCGAAGTTCAAATGACAAATGCGCAAATATATATAAGCTCATTTGGCGCAATAAAAACCGTGAAAGATGTTGAGAAATTTTTAGATCATCTACCTAGTGAATATGGAAGAATAAGATATAGTACAGAACGTTTTTTGCCGCAATTAATGCTGTTAAAAGGGGATTCGATAAAGCAGCCAATGATTGATTATTTTACAAAGAATGGGAATAGTTTTGTTTACTGGGTTCCAAATATTATAGAAATGTATGGATTAGATGTAGCAGAAAGTATCGCAAATAATTGCAGTTTTGGAGATTATGCTCCGATTACAGTAAAGAAAAAGCAGAGTACAATTAATAAAATTATCAAGAAATATAAAGAGCCATTTGTTAAGAAAATAAATGCAGGATTTAATGAAAGAGAAGTATTGTATTATGTGACAAATAACTATTATGCAGTAGATTCTGAAGACTGCATTATGACTAGCAGACAATATTTTTTAGATTTTTATGATTTTGCTCGATATTTAGATTCGGATTTATCAGGAGCAGATTTGTTTTGCGCACCTGTTGAAAAGAACGATGTATTAGCGTTTAAGACAAACTCTGAGACAAAGTTTCCGTATGAAACAAAGGAGTTAAGCGTAAATACAACTAAGTATTACAAAGATGATGAATTTGTTGTGGAAATTGAGAGCAAGACAAGAGAAGGAATAATAGTTGATAAAAAGAAAAGAACGTTTAATTATTTGTGCGATTTTGTATATTACTTAAAGGGCGACTTATCTAATGCTAACTTAGTCGAGTGTCCAGGTGTAGAAGCAATAGCCTGGAGTAAAGATTGTGTTTTAGATAATATTAAAATTTCAACAAGTGCTGCTATTTCGTTAGGTATCCAGGAAGAGACGAGTTTAAATTTTGATGATGTTTTAAACTTTGAACCAATTGAAAATAACGAAGCTGAAACCAGTAAGTATTTGGAAGTGTTGCATGAATTTGATGAAAAACTTAGTACAGACAAAGAAGTATATTATGTTACAGATCTTCATTTATTGCATAGAATTAAAAATAATAAATGCAAAACAAATGTAGAGGCAGATTCCGTTATACAAAAACAAGTAGATTTGTTATTGCCTGAAAGAATCAATGATAGAATATATTTAATAGGTGGTGATATTGCTAGCGATTTCGATGTTTATATGCGCTTTATAGATAAAATACAAAGCAGTAGCAATTTGTCGTGTTCAGATGAATTTTTTGTTACATTAGGAAATCATGAATTATGGCCTTTTGAGCAGTATCCGTTAAAAGACACCATTAAGATGTATAAAGATTTATTATCTTCAAACAGGATTCATTTTCTTCAAAACAATTTATATTATTCGGAAACACATTATTATTCCACAACGTTTAAAGAAATCACTGAGCAAGAACTAAAAGAAATCTCTATCGAAAAACTGAAAGAGATTACAAAGCGATCTAGCATTATAGTGTTCGGAGGCATTGGGTTCAGTGGGTTCAACAGTGTTTATAATGCGGATATGGGATTTTATAGAAAAGCTTTGAATAGGCAACAAGAAATAGAAGAAACAGAAGAGTTTTATGATTTATATTGTAAAGTATCAAAAGCACTGATTGGTAAAAATGTTATAGTGCTAACTCATATGCCATTTTCAGATTGGTCAAAAGAAGAAAATAGAGTTCCAGGATTTGTTTATGTCAATGGACATGATCATAGAAACTATTTTTTCGACGATGGATCAACGAGAATATATGCGGATAATCAAATTGGATATCAGCCAAAAGATATTGCTATTAAAAAGTTTTATGTTGATAATACATATAGTGTATTTGCAGATTATAGTGACGGAATCCACGAGATTTCAAAAGCAGAATATATTGATTTTTATAGGGGAATAAATACATCGGTAACTATTAATCGTGAGTATCGCTATTATATGTTAAAACGCAATAAAACATATATGTTTTTGGCGGAGAACAATAAGGGGCAATTGCTAATTTTAAGCGGAGGTATGTCAGCAAAAGCCGAACATGATTTACAATATTATTATAAACATATGGAAATATATAATAAGCGAATAACAGATTATATGAGAGATTACTCAAAGTTACAAGAAGCAATAGCAAAAGAAGTCAAAGAATTGGGAGGAGATGGGACAATACATGGAACAATAATTGATTTAGATTTCTTTAATCATATTTATGTTAATCCGTTAGATAAATCAATTGTGCCATACTTTGCTACCGCAATGACACGTAAATATGTTTATAAAAATGTGGCATCTCTTATGAAGTATCAATGTCCAGAACTGTTTGACCGCTTATCTACTATATCAACAGAAGAGAAGGATTTGATTGTATATGAGAGAAAGAATGAAATCTCGGAAGAAACTATTTTCGTTAGGGATACAACAATGTACAGGATGTCTAGGTTGGTATGCAATTTACAATATACATTCAATTATAATGTTATTCGAAAATGGAATGATGAGTTGTTAGAGTCTTCTAAAACAGATAATGGACAGTCTATATTCTTAAGTGTGATAAATCAAAACGGAATAGGAAATACATAGTATTATGGATTTATTGTTACTGGTTTGATAATATAATAATGTAGCTATTGTTGTATTTATATGGATAGCGAAGGAGAATAATTTATGAATATGCAGTGTGCAGTAAAAGAATTTGTTGAAAAACAAGACAGTGGGCTATATTTAATTGATATGCCTACAGGAACAGGTAAGACTTTTGGAGCTAGATCTTTCATTGAAGATTTTATTATAAATGGCTCGAAAAGGATTAAAAAGATTTACTATATTACCCCATTAAAGAAAAACATTAATGATATTTATGAAGAATTAAAAGGGAGCTTTGAGGAACAAAATAAGCTTCAAGTTTTTAATGAAAACGTTCTATGGTTGAAGCCATATGTAGACGGAATTATTGATAATTGGTCAAGTATTAAGGAAGAAATACCACTTGAATTAAGAAAAAAAGACAGTTATAAAAATCTTTCTACGGCAGTACTTGGATATGAAACTGTGTGCAAAAGTGAGCTAACTGTTGCAGCTCAGTTTAAGCAAGATATTATTAGGATGGAGCAAGAATTCAGGTCTGATTTGAAGAGTGTAATTGGTAGATATAAAGATAAAAATATTTTAAACACAAAAGAGTATTCTTGGGTAAAGAAATTATATCCTTCAAGTATTGCTGAATATAGAAAGGTTGTTTTCCTAACAATGGATAAATTCTATTTAGGAAATGACCCAATTGTTGGTAACTCATATAGGTTTATTGCCGCAGATTTAAAAGATTCTTTAGTATTTATTGATGAATTTGATGCTACAAAAGATACTTTGCTTAACCAAATGATTAAGTATAGTACAACGTATAAATTGGATTTATTTAAATTGTTCAGAAACATTTGCTCAGCTCTTAAAAACAATCATTTCCCAATAAGTGTTTTTTCTATGCCAAAGAACATTGAAAAAAACGGAACTTCACTTGAGAGTTTTAAAAAATTGCAAAAAGTATTTTTAGAAACAGATGATAAGTATAATTTAGCATATATGTTTAAATTAGATAATCCAACAAGCAACGAAAGATGTTTCTTGTTTGACGATTATAAAGTTCATACAATTACTAGTGCTAAAGATAAAGAAGCGCACATTGTTTTTGAAAATAGTAAAGAGAAAGAACAAAACATAATAAAGATATCTAACGAAGCAACAAAAGAAACAATGTTCAATAGTTTATTGTTCTCGATAAAAGGAGCAATAAGTTATTTTGTTCAATATTGTGCTACGGTAGCAAGAAATTATAAAGATTATTACGATGAAAGAGCAAAAGAAACCGGAAAAGAAAAAATGGAAATAGAACAATCAATTTCAACAATATTGGATCCATTTTCACTTGACGATGATATGACTAAAACTCTAACTCAAATGATAATCGATGATTATAATATTCCGAAAGAGAATAGGAAAGTTAATATTTTTGAAGACGATTTTTATTTGAAAGGGTTTAGGTTTTATGATTTTAAGGACGACGTTTCTCACGATACGTCAACAAAAATAGAGACGTGTTTTATGGATAGCACCCCTGAAAAATATTTATTGTCGTTATCATCAAAAACTAAAGTCGTAGGGTTGTCTGCTACTGCATCAATTAAGACCGTAACTGGGAATTACAATTTGGAATATTTAAAAGCGCATTTGAAGGAAAACTATTATATCCCAAGCGAAGAAACGAGAATTGCGTTAAAGGAAGAGATTAAAAGCAGATTAAATAGAGATAATACAAAATCGACTTGTATTAAAACCGTAGACAAGGAAGTATTTGAAATAACAGATGCCGTAGATTTGTTGTTTAACGATGCAGGAATAAAAGAAATTGCAGAAAAGAAGTTACAACAGTATGGCACAGAATTTGGCAATAAAGGATTTGATTTAAGAAGATTCGTAAAGGTATTACTTGCGATAAAACATTTTATGTTAAATCATAAGGCTAAGTCCATGTTAGTTATTACAAATAAAAATATTCGTAAAGAAAATGAATTATATTCAATTTCAAGTATTGAATCATTTATTCAATTAATACAAGATGAGTTATCTTGTTCTCGTCCACAGGTATTTGCTTTGTATGGTGAGAGCTTTGATTCTCAAAAAGTTGCATATCAAGCCGCATTAAAGAAAAAGGAAAAAGTAGTTTTGTTTTCTAGTTATCCAGCCGTTGGTACAGGGCAGAATTTGCAATATCAAGACGAAGAAGAAGGCGAGGAAGATATTAATTACTTATACATTGAAAAGCCAACTCACATCATTATGAAATCTGAATATTTAGAAGATGAAGAATGCTTATTGAAGTTTATTTATCAAATATCTTCTATGAGAGAGAATAATGAATTAGTTATTAAAGACTACAATGTTCTATTAAATTATGCGTTAAAGAAATATTCTGGCGGCAAAATGGTGCAACCAAGGCAAATTACTTATACCTACAATACAAAGTCGGCAAACAATCATGCTGTGAAAATATTAATACAGGCAGTTGGAAGAATTTGTAGAACAAAACGCGATATAGATAAAACAATATGCGTTGATGAAGAAATATACAAATCTCTATCATTTGAATTTTTAAAACATGAAGATATTGTCATGAGAAAAGAGTTTGAAAAACTTATGGCAGATGGAACTTGTCAAAAAATAGATGGCGAAGAATATGATTGTGCTAGAAGCATTAACACGGCCAACAACAAAAATGACAAAATAGGCGTTAGATTAGATCGATTATTAAGTGACAGTGTTGAAACTTGGAAGGACGAAAATATTAAGATTTGGAAAGCAATGAGAGAATTCGTTTTAAAACATCCAACCATCGACGATGTTGAATTGAATTCGGTTAATTCTGGCGAATATGATTTTTCGGCATTATATTTTCATTCAAGTAATGGCAAAAAGATATCGTCATATGTTTATGATAGAGAGAAGCGAGAGATCTCATTTATAAGTGCGAAAAATAATACAGGAACTACCTATGGAGCAGCAAAAAGCAAGCTTATAGAATTTATGCAAAACGCAGAGCTGAAAGCATATTTTAGCAGCGAGGGTTATGCAACAAAGTTTGAGCCTGCGGATAATATTTTGCTACCAGAAGTGCTAGAAAGAATTTATCAAGGGGCATTGGGCGAGGTCGTAGGAAAGTATATATTCGAAAAATACCATGTAGAGTTAGAAGATATTTCTGATAATAAAGCTTTTGAAAAATTTGATTATCGTTTAAAGAAAAATCCAAACGTGTATGTGGATTTCAAGAATTGGAGCGATACTTTTGATAAAAACTTTGACGATGAAACTAAGAAGGTTAAGAGAAAACTTGAATTGGTTAATGGTAAAAAAGCCTTCTATATCAATGTGTTACATAATGATTTGTTAATTAAGCCGTTAGAATTTGTTACCGGCATATCAACATTGATGAAAGTTGATGGAAATATGGTTTCTTTTTTAGATACAAATGATATCAAAAAGATAGTGGAGCTTGTATTAAAGGAGGTGCCAAATGATTAATATTAATAAATTAGCAGTTACCTTTAATAGAGAAGCAATCGATAAACAATTTGATTTTTTCTTAATAAAGACAAACGAAAAGTTTATTCCACGTGGATCATATGTTTTAGATAAGCCAATTCAAAGTTTTAAAGCAAGGAGTCTTGTTTTTGAAAATGGTCGAAGCGCATTTGTAATGTTTAAGAAGAATGCGATTAGTGAACACGAATTTGCAAATACAATAGAAGATGAAACTATATTAATACAACAGATATATACGAATGAAATAAAAGATTACATACTGGCACGATTGTTTTTGTATAGTTTAAATAATTACGAGACAGAAGAAGCCTCTTTTAATAACATTACAGGGAAATTATATTTACTTTGCCCAGAATGGATAAAAGCTAAGAAAGGGTTTAAATGTTTAAATATAGACATTAATAAAGATTTCTGCATTTCTGCCAATGCATGCTCTTTTAATAAATTATCGTTGTTTAAGGACAAAAAAGTACAAGGGAAAGATTATCCGAAGTACTCTCTAGAAGGAAAGAATTATTCTTTGAAAAGAGAGTTGCGTTACGATAACAAAGATGAGGTGTTTGTAAAGAAAGCATTGTTCGGGAAGAAATGTGAGATTCCGTTTTTTACGCTAAAGCCTGCTGATATCAAAAGAACAAAAATATACTTTATTTACAAGACTGTAGAGTTGCTTAATAACAAATATAACGATTGTTTAACGGCAAGTTTTTGTCAGATTAATAGAGATAAAAGTATTGAAAAGTATAAAGACGAGAACTTTATGGTTAGAGCGAATGCGGTTGTCTCTAATATGGGAATAAATTTTGTTAATTACGTTACAGATGAATGTTATCGCTCGGAATTTGAATCAATGGTTAATGCTTTCAAAGAAAGGTATCCAGGAAAAGTTGCCATATCAGACAATGTGAATAAGAACGTGTTAAACATTGCGTTTGCGCATAATGAGGCTTATTACATAGAAACAAAACAAGAAGACCCTCATAAAAGCATTCAGCCGGATATAGTAACGCAATTTGTTACGGTCGAAGATTCCGTTGAGAAAATAATAAAAGACAACGAAGCCATAATTAACACAGTTATTAAAGAGCTTTGTATTAAGAACGACATTATTAATAACAAAACAATTACGTTGGATAACTGGGATTTAAAGAGTGATGTAATTATTGGTAAAGAAAGAGAAGATGCCCAATATTATATAATTGTTCATCCAAATGGAAGCATTGAATTTGAAAGCAAGAAAAATGATTTTTATAAATTCTCGGATGCTAGATTAAATAAATTAAACAACATTTTGCTAGAGACGAGCAAATCCGAAAAATTGATATTAATGTATGGGGAAAACATAGGCATAATAGAAAAAACAGAAATGTTCGCTATGCCATCAAAAGATTTGCTATTTATGGACACAATTAGTAGATCAAAAGAATCGAGAGAGAAATATTTGCTTGGAGTTACTGATGTAAATCTACTAAGCATGGGGGATGGGCATTACTTTAACGCTGGATTAAAAGGTCATGGAATGAATACTCCAATACCAAAAGCGGCAGCAATTTACAAGATAGAGTACATTCATGGGGCTAAATTTTTTGAGGAAATGTTGGAAACAATGAGTGTTTCATTTGTTAAGTACAATCAATATACAGTATTGCCATATCCGGTTAAGTATTTAAACGAGTACATTTTGTTAAATGCGAGAGATTAGAGGAGCGTTATAATGGAAGATAAAATAGAGCTGTTTAAAGAAAGCATGCCATCGTTAGAATCTTACTGGAGATCAATTGTTTTGTTTGGCAATAATGTTGCTTCTTATAAATTTGCTCTAGCAAAATCACTCATAGAACTTGCCCCAAAAGGAAAGAGTGAAATAACGTTAGAAACACTTGCTGAACCATATTCTAGGAATATTTGCGAGCATTTAAAATTTGCGCCAAAGCAAGCGACAAGTAGCAGCAGCAAATTTTTAGAAGCATGCAAAAAATATAACGATGGCGATATCTCTCATGATGATTTGATTGCAAAAACAATTCAAAATGGTTTCACGTACGTTATAGATGCCTTTCACATAGTGAATAATCACAAATTGCCAAAGTCGTTTTATATAAAAGATTTTAGCGATATAGGGAAAAAGATTGTTTTAACAGACGAAATATACAAATTGGTGGAATTGGGCAATATGCAAAGTTTAAGGCAAGAAGCCGAATCAAGATGGAATTTGGTTGAAACAGCGTGGGAGATTGGAGTAAGTAGAAATCTTTTAATCAATTATGACGATGATAGCGAAGGCTTATTTATAGACGATAGATTGAGAAGAAAAGATGTAACTTCAGTAAGAGGAGCATTAAATGGTTATCAAAAGGGGAAGTGTTTTTATTGCTTTGATGATATAAAAGTAGGCGGAGATGATAATGATTGCGATGTGGATCATTTTATCCCGCATACGTTACAATCGAAAGTAAGAGAAGTTAATCTTAATGGCGTTTGGAATTTGGTTTTATCATGTAAAGATTGTAATAGGGGTCTTGAAGGGAAAATGGCTTTAGTGCCAGATATAAAGTATTTAGAAAGACTGCATAAAAGAAATGAATTTTTAATTAGTAGCCACCATCCACTAAGAGAAACAATTATTTGTCAGACAGGCAAAACTGAAGAAGAAAGGCGGGTATTCTTGCAAAAAATTTGGGATTTCGCCAAAGAGAATTTGATTCATACGTGGAGCACAAAAAATAAAGGGGAAGAGGTTTTCTAATGAATAACACTATTAAGTATTATGATATAAATGCAAAAGAATTTGTTGAAACAACCAAAAGCGTTGATTTTTCTGCATTGCAAAAGGACTTTATGTCTCGGGTAAAGAAAGGTGGGCATATTGTTGATTTGGGATGTGGCTCCGGGAGAGATAGTAAAGCATTTTTAGAGAATGGTTATTCAGTAGAAGCAATCGATGGCTCCCAAGAACTATGTAAGTTAGCAAGCGAATACGTAGGAATGCCTGTTAAATGTATAACATTTCAAGATTATATTCCATCTCAAAATGCAGATGGCATTTGGGCTTGCGCTTCTTTGCTGCATATTAAATATGATGAAATAAAGGATGTTGTTGAGACGCTATCACGGTATTTGAATAATAATGGTTGTTTTTATATGTCTTTTAAATATGGCAATGCTGAATGCGAAAGAAATGGAAGGTTTTTTACGGACATGAATGAGGAAAGAATCAAAAACTTGCTAAACGGAACTAGTTTGGAGATTAATGATATATTTATTTCATATGATGTAAGGCCAGGACGAGAAAAAGAAAAATGGATAAACGTTTTTGCGAATAAAAGACAAACTAATAATAAAATATCGCAATAGAAACATTGAGGATGTGAGGAGATTATATGGCAAAAGAAAATAATATCTGCTACGAAGAGAGAATCACAGCTTTCATAGACATTATGGGCTTTTCGGATTATGTTGAGAATGCCGATTGCGAGGCGGTGTATTCGCTAGTTAATAAGGCAAGCAAAGTAGAAGAATTGGTTCGAAATTCAAAATCACATGGCGATGATTTGGGAGTCGAAGTTACATGCTTTTCTGATAGCATTGTTATATCTGTTGGGATAAAACGAAAAGAGGCATTCTCTAATCTGTTAACGATGGTGCATGTATTAATCGAGCGATTAGTAGAGCAGTCAGTTGCCTTTCGAGGCGGAATTACAATTGGGAAATTATATCATAACGCAAATATGGTGTTTGGCCCAGCAATGGTTGATGCATATAATTTGGAAAGCAAAAGCGCAGTAAGCCCACGCATAATAATGAAACAGGAGGTGCTTGAAAAAATCGAATCGACAATTGATGATAGTTTTTATCGTAGCAATAGTTATTTAAACAAAATATTTAATATTGACGGCGACAGGTTCTTGTATTTTGATTACTTCAAGTTATTTAACTCTAATGGCATCTCATACAAAGACGATAGAGCGTTATATTTAAAGCAATTGTATAGAATTATTTCTATTGGGCTAATGCATCCAGAAATTTCAGTAAGAATGAAGTATTATTGGATGGCTAATAAATTTAATAATTTGATCGATTTGGATATGTTCAACGTACCAAAACTGTTTTTGAGTTAGCATAATTGCTTTAACTTTTCTGCGTTCGTGAAATTGTGATTTAGGTTGTTTTGAGCACAATATTTGTGGGCTATGTGTCGATTAAATGCCTAAAAATTTCCACCATTTACAAAAAAATCTACAAATACCAAAATTGAGAAAATTTTAAATAATGTCGATAAACACTACATAATTTAAAAAATCACCGAATCTTACAAAAGCACAAAATTCAGGTGGAAAATTGCATAAAATAGCCATTTTTTAGCCAATTTCGCGAAGTTTGATATGGATAATTTAGTTTTTTAGAACTTCCAAGAGATTTTTTGACAAATTGTGAATAATGTAGGTTTTATCGAGTGAAATCAAAATATTTGAGCAAGAAAAAAGGCACTTTATAGTGCCAATTTTATGGATAAAATATTTTTTTGTTGGTGAACCTACGTTCTCCTTATTCCTAAATCGTCGTTTATCTTGAGAAATCAAGCATTTATCGATGTTTTCAAAGTCTGGCTCAAGCTCGTAATCGTGTAAATTTGGGGAATATCCACGTAGTCCAACGATTATCTTTGACGGATAAATTATGACGTATTTAATGAAGTGTTTTGCAAGCTTCCTTCTAAATGTTTCATCATCAACAATCTTATCTCCAAGAATGTAAGATAGATATGCCTTTATTTCTTCTAGTGTAATATCGTCAAGTTCTTTGTTTTTCAACCTGTCAATTTTAAGATTTATCTCTTCTAGTTGTTTGCGAAGCTTTTCTATTTGGGTTGCAAGCTTTGCGTTAGGATTATTTATTACGATATTGCTAAGAGATGCAACTGTGTTTTCAATATTCTCTTTGTTTTCTATTAGTGCATATATTTTTGGATTATCATAAGCAAGTGTTTGATGCTTTTCGTATAATTTCTCAGCCATCTTGTCTATGATTGTTTCTTTCTTAAGGATATTTTTTAATGCTCTAAATACAACATCTTCAAGTAGTTCCTTTCTAATATATTTAGTCTTGCATCCAGTTTCTTTTTTCTTTTTGCAGCCACACGCATAATACATAATGACTTTTCCTGTATGGCTAGTGCCACTAGTTGAATTCATTCTACATTTACAAGTTCCGCAAAATACTTTAGGCATTAATAGATATGGGGAGTCTGAATAATCTCGTATATTTGCTCTTTCATAGTGTTTAGTTTTTGTAGGCCTATCTTTGTGAGCATTATCCCAAGTTTCTTTATCTATTATGCAAGGGTATATTTTGTCGTAGACATAACCGTTACATTCGTGGATCCCTGTATAGTTTTTGTTTATAAATATATTCTCAACTAATTTCGTATAGAATTTCTTATGTGATGGATTAAATTCTTCTTGTTCGTTTAAGATATTAGTAATATCTTTGTATGAATATCCTTCGCTAAATAGTTGGTATATTGCTCTTATTGATACAGCTTCATCTTCGTTAATAACAAGATGTTTATTTACTAAGTCATAACCAAAAGGTGGATGACCAGTAGTGAATATCCCTTTCATTCTACTTTCATGATTTCCTCTCTTAACTTTTTGAGATAATTCAGCAGAGTAGTATTGAGCCATACCTTCAAGCATTGATTCAAGAATAATACCTTCTGGGCTATCTGGAATATACTCAGTAACTGATATTAGTTTCTTTCCATTCTTATTCAAGATATTCTTGTTTGCTGCAGATTCATATTTGTTTCTTGAAAATCTATCTAATTTGTAGACTAAAATAATATCCCATGCTTTTGTATGGGAATCTTTTATCATATTTTGAAATGCAGGTCTATGATCATTCGTACCAGTCATAGCTCTGTCTATGTATTGATTAACAATAGTCAGATCGTGTTCTTTCGCATATTTAGTGCAATATGTTATTTGACCTTCGATAGACTGTTCGTTTTGTTTATCTGACGAGTATCTAGCATATATAACAGCTTTTTTCATCTATTCTATTCTCCTTTGTAAGTAAATTTTGTCTTTCGACACCGCTCAACCATCAAAAAGGAATGAATTGGTCAAGGGGGAAAAGAGACTGAACCTTTACCAAAAAGGGAATTTTTGATACCCAAATTCCGAAAGACAATTTGAGTCTATCGTTCTTAAAGGTGAGTTTTCGTGGGACTAAACTGGTATAAAAAGTGAGTTTTTAGTGAGTAAAAAGTGAGGTATTTGTGTATGGTTAGTTATTAGTCCACCAAAAGTACACTATTATTACACTTTCAACTCACCTTTATTCCCCATTTACTTCCTATTTAACTCACCTTTACTACCCCGTAATCTCCCTTTTTGCTGTTGTAGGATTAAGTCACGAGGTTGATAGAAATGGAATATGAAGTTTTGATATTAAACGAAGAACAATTAGAAGAAGCAATTGAGAAATTGTTATTGGAAGATAGTAAGGATCTATTGAATTATCTTTATACAGAAATGATTAACAGTAAGTATATTAAGAAGAAAGCTTACAAAAACAGGGTAAAGGCCAAAAATGTCCTTATATCAAGACAACAGTAAAATTTTACATTAAATTTATTGACACAATACATAGTAAGAAATAAAATTTAATTGCAAAAGTGAACAAATGTTTGCTTTTGTGAATGAGGAGAGG
>JAEEGL013692607.1_pt1 | contig 15124 bp, 11 predicted proteins | sample 9134231 | NCBI WGS metagenome assembly JAEEGL01 (sample SAMN16246548, study PRJNA631951) | gut metagenome | biome: gut microbiome; feature: rumen; material: fiber-attached | host: Bos | place: Iran: Karaj | collected 2018-10 | reverse complement strand
ATACAGAAACAGCAGGAAAAGAAGAAAGAACTCGAAAACATAAAAAAGAATGAAAATCAGAGGAAGATAGTATGACCCGTGATTGACAAATCCCACCGGTTAGGTCTATAATAAATCGATTATGAATGTTTTTGAGGAGGCAATTGTTTTGAAAAAGTTTACAGCTAACGAGCTTAGAAATGCTTGGAAGAAATTTTACATCGACCGCGGGCATGTTGACTGCGGAGCCGTTTCGCTTGTTTCTGACGGTTCAACAGGCGTTCTTTTCAATGTTGCGGGAATGCAGCCGCTCATGCCTTATCTGCTCGGAAAGAAACATCCGATGGGTACAAGACTGTGCAACGTACAGGGATGTGTCAGAACCAATGATATAGATTCTGTAGGCGATAAATCTCACGGAACATTCTTTGAGATGATGGGGAGCTGGAGCCTTGGCGATTATTTCAAGGAAGACAGATGCAAGTGGAGCTTTGAGCTTCTGACCGAGGTATTCGGGTTTGATGCGGATCACCTTGCAGCAACAGTATTTGCGGGAGACGAGAATGCTCCCCGTGACGAAGAAGGCGCACAGTGCAGGATCAAGTCGGGATTCAAGCCCGAAAATATTTACTATCTTCCCAAGGAGGATAACTGGTGGGGTCTTGAATTCGGTCCCTGCGGTCCGGATTCCGAGATGTTCTATGTTGCCGATGTTCCTCCGTGCGGACCCGACTGTAAGCCCGGATGCCATTGCGGCAAATACACCGAGATCGGCAATGATGTTTTCATGCAGTATGAAAAGCATCAGGACGGTTCTCTTACACCTCTTGAGAAGAAGAATGTCGATACAGGCTGGGGACTGGAGCGTAACCTTGCATTTTTAAATGGAACCGATGATGTATACAAGACTGACGTTCATGCGCCCGTTATAGCATATATTGTTGAAAAGTCCGGCAAAAAATATGAAGAAGATGAGAAGCTCACCCGTTCGATGAGGATCCTTGCAGATCATACACGTACTGCGGTAATGCTGATCGGTGATGAAGCCAAGCTCGTTCCCGGTAATACCGGAGCAGGCTATGTTCTTCGCCGTCTCATACGACGCGCGGTTCGGCATGCACGAGCATTGAATCTGACAAAATACAATATTCTTGATATTGCTGCGATCTATATTGATATTGTTTACAACGAAGCATTTCCCAACCTTGCAAATAACCGTCAATTTGTACTTTCAGAACTCTCGAAGGAAATAGAGCGCTTCGAGAGTACACTTGAGAACGGAATGAAGGAATTCCGCAAGATACTTGACCGTGCCAAAACAGCAAGTGCCAAAACGATCGAAGGAAAGGATGCGTTTTACCTGTATGATACCTTCGGTTTCCCGCTTGAACTGACAGTTGAAATGGCAGGAGAGGAAGGCCTTTCGGTTGATGAAGAAGGCTTTGGCGAAGCAATGGAACAGCAGAAGCAGACCGCACGCGCGGGAAGTGCATTTGCCCAGAAGAATACCACAAACATTTTCGATGACCTTGATGCAGCGATAATAAGTGAATTTATCGGATACGATACTCTTACCGCACAGGAAGATATCACGGCTCTTGCCAATGAAGAAGCTCTTACGGACTGTGTCAGAGAAGGTGAACGCGCAACTCTGATAGTTGCAAAAACTCCTTTCTATGCGACAATGGGCGGCCAGAAGGGTGATACCGGTATCATAAAGACCGAAAGCGGTACATTTAAGGTTGAAGAAACCGTTAAGATAGCGGGCGGACGTATCGGGCATGTTGGCGTTGTCGAGTCCGGTTCTATCTCAAAAGGACAGTCTGCGACTCTGTGTGTCGATAAGGAAAAACGTGCGATGACCTGCAGCAATCACTCGGCAACACATCTGCTCCAGGCCGCTTTAAGAGAAGTTATCGGCAAGGAAGCACATCAGCAGGGATCCTATCAGGATACCGAACGTACAAGATTTGACTTCTCATACGGCAAGGCAATGACAGCTGACGAGCTTGAAAGAGTTGAAAAGATCGTCAATCAGAAGATCGCCGAGAATCTTCCCGTAAGAACCGATGTCATGAGCATAGAAGATGCTAAGAAAACCGGTGCTATGGCACTGTTCGGTGAAAAATACGGCGATACGGTCCGTGTTGTCAACATGGGAGATTATTCGGTCGAACTCTGCGGCGGAACACATGTGGCCAATACCGGTGTTATAAGATCGTTTAAGATATTATCGGAATCCGGTATCGCAGCCGGTACAAGGCGTATTGAAGCCATTACCGGACAGGCGGTGCTCGATCATTACAGAAAGATAGAAGAAGAACTGGCAGAGGCCGCTAAAGCCGCCAAAACAGAACCTGCCAACATTCTTCGCAGGATCCTGCAGATGCAGGATGAGATCAAGGCTCTCTCAAGTGAAAACGAGAAGCTCAAAGCAAAGCTTGCCAACGCTTCACTTTCCGACAGCGCTTCTAAGGCTGTAAATGTAAAGGGCGTTAAATTAATAGCAGTTAAGGTTGATGATGTCGATATGAACGGACTCCGTAATCTCGGAGATCAGTTGAAAAACGAGATCGGTGAGGGTGTTGTGTTCATCGCATCGGCATTTGCAGGAAAAGTCAATCTGCTGGCTATGGCTACCGACGGCGCTATGGCAAGGGGTGCGCATGCCGGTAATCTGATCAGGGAAGTGGCTCCGATTGTTGCCGGTGGCGGCGGAGGAAGACCCAATATGGCGCAGGCCGGAGGCAAGGACGTTTCCAGGATCGACGAATGTTTAGCAAGTGTTTCAAAGGTTGTAGAAGGGCAGATCGTATAATCCATGGCGAAAGAAAGACTTGATGTACTTCTGGTTAACCGCAGGCTTGCCGATTCACGCGAGAAGGCAAAGGCTATCATAATGGCCGGGTGCGTGTTTGTCAACGGACAGCGCGAGGATAAGGCCGGATCGATGTTTCCCGATGATGTTTCGGTGGAACTTAAGGGAATGTCGATGAAATATGTAAGCCGCGGCGGTTATAAGCTGGAAAAGATGATCGAAAAGCATGGGATCGATCTTGAAGACATGGTCTGTATAGATGTCGGATCATCTACCGGCGGATTTACGGACTGTATGCTTCAAAATAAAGCACTCAGGGTGTATGCTATCGATTCCGGCACCAATCAGCTTGCATGGAAACTCAGAAGCGACAGCAGGGTCATTTCCATGGAACAGACCAACATCAGGTATGTAACACCGGAAAACATCGGTGAACAGGCTGATTTTGTTTCTATCGATGTTGCGTTTATATCGCTCTTAAAAGTCCTTGAGCCTGTAAGCGCCCTGATGAAACCCGGTTCGCGTATTGTTGTTCTGATCAAACCGCAATTTGAGGCCGGAAGAGAACAGGTCGGGAAAAAAGGAGTTGTGAGAGATCCCGAGATACATAAACAGGTTATCGAAAATGTGATCTCATACGCCCTGACTCTTGGATTCAGTGTTTATGACCTTGATTATTCGCCTATCAAGGGGCCTGAAGGCAATATTGAATATCTTGCATACATGTATTTTAACGACGGAGAATGCGTTTCTCCGAATTGGGGCAAAATTGTAACTGATACGGAAAGAAGAATCATCTCAGATGTTGTTACGGAGGCACATAATTCCCTATGAAGAGATTTTTGGTTGTAACAAACCGGAATAAGGATCGGGATCTTTCGGTCACAAATGATCTTATCAGGATCATTTCCGAGCGCAACGCCACGGCCGGCACCGATCCGGACAGGGATTATGACTGCTGTATCGTATTGGGCGGAGACGGTACTATAATCAGTACCTCAAGGCTCCTCAACGGAAGGAATATTCCGATACTCGGGATCAATCTCGGACATCTCGGTTTTATGTCTTCTGTTGAGAAAGACGACATTGCTCGTGCGGTTGACCTTTTGATCGGCGGAGATTATCTGCTGGAAGACAGAATGATGATAACTGCCGGTATATCGCGGAACGGAATACTCGCGGATCGCGAATATACGGCGCTGAATGATGTTGTCATCAGCAGACTCGGTTTTTCCAGAATGATCTCTACACGTGCATATGTAAATGATGCATTGGTAAATACTTATTTCGGTGACGGGATCATCGTTTCCACACCGACCGGCTCTACCGGTTATAATCTGTCCGCAGGAGGACCGATAGTTACGCCGGAAGCGGAGCTGATGGTGATCACACCGATATGTCCACATTCCCTGAATATGAGAAGTGTGGTCGTGGGTGCCAATGATCAGATCAAGATCACAGTTGATACGAGTCGTGACGATTATACCGGAAAAGCCATTATGACTATTGACGGTCAGGAGCCTATTGAGCTTGAAAATGAGGACATTGTTGAAATAAAACGTTCAACAAGAGTTACGAAATTGATAAGGTTCAATGATCATGGTTTTTCAAAGTCCTTCATCTGAAACTTTCCGACCAGAGCTAGAAGGAGACAAAAAATGAAGACAGCCAGACAAAGTAAGATCATTGAACTGATCGAAAAAAACGACATTGAGACACAGGAGGAGCTTGCAGGACTTCTGATCCAGGCAGGTTTTAAAACAACTCAGGCAACGATATCAAGGGATATCCGTGAGTTAAAGCTTACCAAGGTTGCCGCAGATAACGGCAGACAGAAGTATATCATGATAAGGAGCGGAGAATCACAGGTTGCCGAGAAGTATATCCGGGTCCTGTGTGACGGCCTTGTTTCGATAGATATGGCTCAGAATATCATTGTCATCAAAACGGTTTCGGGTATGGCAATGGCAGTGGGCGCAGCCATAGATTCGCTGCATATAGAAAATGTTGCAGGCTGTATAGCCGGTGACGATACGGTAATGTGCGTTGTAAAGACCGTGTCCGATACCGAAAAAGCTGTAGACAGGATCAAGAAATTTGTTGCGGCCAACCGCAAATAAATAAGAAACTTATATTTTTTACCGGAGGTTTTTATGTCAGGACATTCTAAATTTGCGAATATCAAACACAAAAAGGAGAAAAACGATGCTGCAAAGGGACGTATCTTTACGCAGCTCGGCCGTGAGATAGCGGTAGCCGTAAAGGAAGGAGGTCCCGATGTAAACAATAACAGCAGGCTTAAAGCGGTAGTAGCCAAGGCCAAAGCCAACAACATGACCAACGACACTATCGAGCGCAGCATCAAAAAAGCCGCGGGCGATGTAGGAGCCGTTAATTACGAAAAGGTTGTATATGAGGGCTACGGTCCGAGCGGAACAGCGATCATCGTTGTGGCGCTCACCGATAATAAGAACCGTACGGCAGCCAATGTACGTAACGCTTTTACCAAGGGCAACGGCAATGTCGGGACTCAGGGCTGTGTAAGCTACATGTTTGACGAGAAGGGCCGTATAATCATCGACAAGGAAGAGTATGAGGCGGATCCCGACGAGCTGATGATGATGGCTCTCGATGCCGGAGCGGAAGACTTTTCCGACGAAGAGGATTCATATGAGATCATCACTTCTCCCGATGATTTCGAGACCGTAAGGGAAGCTCTCGAAAACAACAAGATTCCCATGATTGAGGCTGAAGTAACTATGATACCCCAGACCTGGGTAGAGCTTAAGGATGATAACGATATAAAGATGATAACGCGTACTCTAGATCTCCTTGACGAGGACGATGACGTGCAGAACGTTTATCATAACTGGGATGAATGATCTAAGACAGATGCAGATAAAAACGGGGCAGGAGCCGATGCGGATCCTGGTCCCTTTTTTATTTTATATGGGTAAAGCTGCTCATGTATCGGTTGTGGGTTTTATATATGCATGTCGGGTTAGTCATGTACCGGTGCTGTAGTTGCTGCTTCCCGCAGTTCCAACTTCGAAAAAAACCACGAAAGCAGGCTCCCGGAATTGTCCTGCGTGTGGCCTTTAAATAGCAACTATATGACTTGTCCAGAACAAATAATAACTTGCCTGCCCGTGTCTTTTATGTTAGAATGTAGACGCGGAGAGTACATGGAGGTAATGTTATATGTTATCAAATGTACATGTAAAAAATTTTGCTCTGATCGACGAGGCCGATATCACTTTGGATGATAATCTGAATATCCTCACCGGAGAAACGGGTGCCGGCAAGTCGATCCTTTTGGGTGCCGTGAATCTTGCACTCGGCTCACGCGCGTCCAAGGATGTTATCCGTCAGAATGCGGAATACTGTCTGGCGGAGCTTACATTCACCCGCTTAAGCGATGCTGCCGTAGCGGCGGCTCATGAGCTTGGGATCGAATGCGAAGACGATGAGATAGTCGTAAGCCGAAAACTTTATGAAAACGGCAAGAGTGTGATAAGGATCAACTCGGAGACGGTTTCCGCAACTGCAGCGAAAAAACTGACGGGCGAGCTGATCGATATTTACGGACAGAATGAACATATCAGTCTTTTGTCATCATCGAAGCATCTTGAGATCATTGACAGATTTGTCGGGGAAGAAGCCGAATCTCTGAAAGCAATGATCAAAAGCGAGTATGCCGGATACAGGAAGCTTCGTGATGAGTATGACGGACTTGAAAACGATCCTGCAAGAAGGGCGAGGGATATTGACAGACTGAATTCGGAGATCGAAGAGATAGAGGCTGCCGATATCAGGGAAGGCGAAGAAGAGAAGCTTAAAAGCGAACGCAGGATCCTTATGAATGCAGGGCAGATATCGGAATCACTTAACTATGTCTGCGGTCTGCTTTATGAAAATGACGGATGCAGCGACAAGATATCATCGGCTATAAGATCTCTCACACGCGCCGAGGCTTTAGATGAGTCTCTGGGTGATTATCTTCAGGAGCTTAATGAGATCGACTCGCGCATGAGTGATGTCTACAGGGAACTTAAAGATTATCTTGAAGGTATGCCCGAGAGCGGAGAAGCGCTGGAAAGGACCGATGAAAGGCTTGAGGTCATAATGAGGATCAAGTCCAAATTCGGTAACAGCGTACAGGAAATAAAAGATTATCTTGAAAATGCCAGGGAAGAGCTTGCCAAGCTTCAGGATTTTGAAAATTATACGGAAAAGCTTAAAAGCCAGGTCGACGCCGCATTCGACAAGGTGATGCAGCACAGCAGAAAGCTGTCGGGGCTTCGTGTTTCTGCAGCCGAAGATCTGTCTAAGGATATTATCAGGGCACTGAAGGATCTGAATTTCAATCAGGTGTATTTTGAGATCGGATTCACTCACAAGGATGAACCGCATCCTGACGGGATAGATACCGCAGAGTTCATGATCTCACTCAATCCCGGAGAGAATCCCAGAAGTCTGAGCAAGATCGCATCAGGCGGTGAAATGTCAAGGATCATGCTTGGGATCATATCCGTTTTCTCAAAACGCGAGACCATAGATACCCTGATATTTGATGAGATAGACGCCGGTATAAGCGGTATTGCCGCTTCGAAAGTAGCCGACAAGCTCTGTTCGATAGCCGGATCGCATCAGGTGATCTGCATCACACATCTTCCCCAGATCGCAGCGATGGCGGATGCTCATTTTAAGGTGGCGAAAAGTGTGGAAAACGATAAGACTGTCGTGCATATCGGAATGCTTGAGGAAAAGGGCATCATAGACGAGCTTGCGAGGATACTCGGCGGAGAAGAGGCTTCAAAGAGTGTCATGAAGGCTGCAGCCGACATCAAGAGTTCTTCGACTGCAAGGAAAAAAGAGCTCAGAGGCTGAATTTGAGTTGTTTATAACCATATTTATACAAAATTACACGGAGGAAGACGTCCAAATGAAGAATGTTTTGTTTATTGCTTCGGAATGCGTACCCTTTATAAAGACCGGCGGACTTGCGGATGTTATCGGATCCCTGCCCAAGTATCTTAACAAAGAGGAATTTGATGTCAGGGTCATTATCCCCAAGTACGCATGCATCAGTGAAGAGTACAAATCAAAGATGCAGTATCTGAATCATTTTTATATGCAGCTGGCATGGAGGAACCAGTATGTGGGTATTCTTGAAGAAGAATACGAGGGCGTTAAGTTTTATTTTATAGACAATGAGTACTATTTCCAGGGATGGGGTCCTTACGGAAATATTTACGAAGATATTGAAAAATTCGCATTTTTCTGCAGAGCTGCGCTTTCGGCCCTGCCGATCATCGGATTCAGGCCCGATATCATCCATTGTCATGACTGGCAGACAGGACTTGTTCCGGTATATCTTCATGATACTTTCCAGGCAAATGATTTCTTCCGCGGAATAAAAAGCATCATGACGATCCATAATCTGAAATTCCAGGGCATCTGGGATAAGAAGACCATAAAGGATATCACGGGCCTTTCGGATTATTATTTTGCACCCGACAAGCTTGAAGCATACGGTGATGCCAATTATCTGAAGGCTGGCATCGTATATGCCGATTATGTCACAACGGTAAGTAAGAGTTATGCGGAAGAGATCAAGTATCCGTTCTACGGCGAGGGACTTGACGGTCTGATGAATGCCCGTTCGAACTGCCTGTGCGGTATCGTTAACGGACTGGATTACGAGGAATACAATCCTGAAACGGATCCCTTCATTTACAAGAATTATTCACCGATGACCTTCAGAAAGGAGAAGATCAAGAACAAAAGGGCTTTCCAGCAGGAGCTTGGTCTTGCGGTTGATGACAGAAAGTTTATGATCGGTATATGTTCTCGACTTACCGATCAGAAAGGCCTTGATCTTGTCGACTGCGTTATCGAAGAGATCTGCGCTGAGGATACACAGCTAGTGGTTCTCGGTACGGGACAGGAAAAGTATGAGAATCTGTTCAGGCATTTTGCGTGGAAATATCCCGACAGGGTTTCTGCCAATATCTATTATTCCAATGAACGTTCTCATAAGCTGTATGCCTCCTGCGATGCATTTCTGATGCCGTCGCTGTTTGAGCCCTGCGGACTGAGCCAGCTGATGAGCCTTCGCTACGGAACGATCCCGATCGTTCGTGAGACCGGAGGCCTGAAGGATACCGTATATCCGTACAATGAGTATGAAAATACAGGTACAGGCTTCAGCTTTGCCAATTACAATGCGCATGAGATGCTGGCAACCATAAGATACGCCAAGAGCGTATTCTTCGATAAAAAGCGTGAGTGGAACAAGCTTATTGACAGAGGAATGGCACAGGATTTCTCATGGAATAATTCCGCCAGACAGTATGAAGATCTGTATAACAGACTGATCAACTGATCAGGGCAGGAGCAGGCATGCTTTTATGATCTGCTCTGGATATTTGCTCTTACACCAATATTATTAAAGATTTCCGCAGAAAAGAACTTCTGAGACTGTTTTTAAGATACAGAATACATTTTAAAAGACCCGTTTGGCTGAACACTCGGAAAATACGGATTCTGCTAAGATGTATATGTTTTGGACAGCCTGGGAAGTTCTTGTTTGCTTGTATGGATAATTTGTTTCCCGGAGGTTAAAAATGAAGCTGAAGGATCTGCTTGCAGGATTAAATTACAGATTTATGGAAGGAATGGATTGTCCGGATTACGATAAGGACATCAGTGCGCTGTGTTTTGACAACAGGGCGGAAATACCGGAGGATGCCGCTTTTGTCTGCATTTCCGGGACTAAATACGATACACATGATTTTGCCGATGAAGCCTTCAGAAAAGGTGCTGCCTGTGTTATCGCAGAACATGAGGTTGACATAAAGTATGCTCCGGAAGACAAGGAGCTTACGGTCATAATCGTAAAAGACTCAAGAAAAGCCCTGTCGATCCTTTCTGCCAACTGGTTCGGGAATCCTTCAAGATCGCTGCTTACGATAGCGATCACGGGAACCAAGGGTAAATCGACAACCGCCGGCATGATACGTTCGATCCTTGAAGAAGACGGACACAAAACCGGTATCATAGGAACTCTCGGTGTCGGTATCAAAGACAGATATATCCACACCAACAATACGACGCCGGGACCTTTTGATCTTCAGAAATATATGCGTATGATGGTGGATGAAGGCTGTGATTCGCTTGTTATGGAGGTTTCATCGCAGGCATTGAAACAGTCGAGGACTGCTGCGATCGTTTTTGACTACGCCCTGTTTACCAATCTCGAACAGGATCATATCGGCGAGAATGAACATGCGGATTTTTCCGAATATATGCATTGTAAGAGCCTGTTGTTCAGACAGTGCAGACATGCCGCAGCCAATATGGATGATCCTCACTGGAGGGAGGTTACCCAAGATTTCGGTGCAGGAAGAAACAACAGCGGAACATTTGGAAACGGAACCGGTTCCGAAGATAACACCGTATGCGAAGTTGAAACCTTCAGTGTGGATGAAAATAATGAAAACGGTAACGGCAATGCAATCTACGCCCGAAATATAAGATTTACCAATGATCAGGGAGAGCTTGGAATCGAATATGATGTGAAGGGTGCGTTTGAAGAACACATAAAGCTCTCGATCCCCGGACGATTTAACGTATATAATTCACTGGCTGCGATCGCTGTCTGCAGACACATAGTAAAGGACAGGAGCAGCATCACGTCGGGAATATATAAAACCAATGTTCTTGGAAGGCTTGAACCAGTGAAGATCAGTGATCGTTTCTCTCTGATGATAGATTACGCGCACAACGCGATGGCACTTGAAAGCCTTTTAAAGACTTTGCGTGAATATAATCCCGGCAGACTGGTATGTTTGTTCGGGTGCGGAGGCAACAGGGATAAGGAACGCCGTTATGAGATGGGAGAAGTAAGTTCAGAGCTTTCCGACCTGACTGTTGTTACTTCGGACAATCCGAGGTTCGAAGAGCCTCTTGATATCATTAACGACATCCTTTCAGGTTTGCGGAAGGCTTCGGGAGGGTATGTTGTCATTCCAGACAGACGCGATGCGATCCGCTATTGTATTGAAAACGCCAAGGACGGGGATATGATAGTTCTTGCCGGAAAAGGGCAGGAGGACTATCAGGAGATAAAGGGTGTTAAGTATCATATGGACGAGAGAGAGATTATCTCGGATATAGTTAAAGATCTTAAACTGTAAACGATCCGGGTAAGCCGGGATTAAGACGGAAAGGAGGTAATCGCATGTATGCCGATATTATAGTAGATATCTCAGCCGAAAGTCTGGACAGGACATATCAGTATGAGATACCGGAACGGCTTGCGGACAGGGTCAGACCCGGAGTCCCGGTCATTGTTCCTTTTGGCAGGGGAAGCCGCACGATCAGCGGATATGTTGTCGGCATATGTGACAAACCCAGGATCGATCCTGAGAAGATCAAACCAATTACATCCGTTAAAGACAGGGAGAATTCTATCGATTCACGAATGATCGCCCTTGCATGGTGGATGAAGGAGCAGTTCGGATCAACGATGAATGATGCGCTTCATACCGTTATTCCGGTCAATAAAAAAGTTCGTGAAAATGTTTCAAGGCTTATTATCCCGCAGGAAACTCCCGAAGAATTAAGGGCACGGCTCGGTGAAGCGATACGCAAAAAACATGTCGCGAAGCAGCGGTTTCTTGAGGAGCTGCTGAATGCAGGCAGACTGGACTATAATCTTACAACGAAAAAGCTGAATATCTCGGCATCTGTAATCAATAAGCTCGAAGAAGAAGGTGCGATAACCGTCAGGACCGAACAGGTATATCGGAATCCTTTTTCACAGACCGACAGGAGCGGATTTGTAAAGCCTGTTCTGAATGAAGAACAGCAAAAGGTCGCGGATACGATCATTTCCGAAATGTCAGATCCCAATGAAAACAGGCGGGATTATCTGATACACGGTATTACCGGAAGCGGTAAGACAGAGATCTATATGGCTGTCATAGATGAGGTCCTTGCAAAAGGCAGACAGGTCATCATGCTCATACCCGAGATATCGCTGACTTATCAGACGGTAAAGCGTTTTTATATGCGATACGGGGACAGGATATCCATCATAAATTCACGTTTGTCGGGCGGCGAAAGATACGATCAGTATCTGAGGATAAAACGCGGGGAAGCCGATATCTGCATAGGGCCGAGATCCGCTCTGTTTGCACCGTTTGACAGGCTCGGTCTCATCATCATGGATGAGGAACACGAAGGGAGCTATATTTCCGAAAAAGCGCCGAGATACAGTACGAGAGAGGTTGCATTTAAAAGGGCGAGAATGGAAGGGGCAAGCGTGATCTTGGGATCCGCAACGCCTTCTCTTGAAGCTTATACAATGGCAAAAAGCGGCAGGATCCGGCTTTTTTCCGTCATGAACAGAGCCAACAACGCTGTCCTGCCTGATATACATGTTGTCGATATGAGACAGGAATTAAGATCACGCAACCGCAGCATATTGTCACGCAAATTGCAGGAGCTTATAAACGACAGGCTGAACAAACACGAACAGATCATGCTTTTCCTGAACAGACGCGGATATTCGGGCATGATAAGCTGCCGTGAATGCGGACACGTGATAAAATGTCCGCACTGCGATATATCCCTGACCGTCCATCAGTCCGATAACGGTAAAGACGCGAATGACCGGACGATGGTATGCCATTATTGCGGGTATACCGAGCATTTAGCTTCAGTCTGTCCGAAATGCGGATCAAAGTATATCGGCTCCTTCGGTATAGGAACGCAGAAGGTCGAGGAACAGATAAAAGCAGCATTTCCCGAAGCTGTCGTATTACGTCTTGATGCGGATACAACAAAAAACAAGAACGGTTATGAAGAGATTCTGTCCCGTTTTGCCAATGAAGAGGCAGATATTCTTGTCGGAACACAGATGATAGTCAAGGGGCATGATTTCGGAAAATGCACTCTGGTTGGCATACTGGTGGCCGATATGTCATTGTTTTCTCCCGATTTCAGGGCAGGAGAACGTACATTTCAGCTGCTTACACAGGCTTCCGGACGTGCCGGGCGCGGGAAGCTGAAAGGCGATGTGGTGATCCAGACCTACAATCCGGATCATTATTGTATCAAAACAGCATCGGATGCCGATTATGAAGGCTTCTACGATGAGGAGATGTCATACCGCCGTATCATGGATTATCCGCCGGCAAGATGTATGCTGACCGTTATCCTTGAATCGAAGGATGAGCAATATGTGATCGGCAAGTCAGAGGAACTTGCGGTACTGATCAAAAATGAACATTCGGATAAAAGGCAGTTCAAACGTATCACAGGACCTGCAGACGCGCCGCTTTATAAGGCCGACGATCATTACAGACGTATGATAACGATTAAGTCCCAGGATTACGGCCTGCTTGTAAATATAAAGGACCGTGTGCAGGAATGGGCGGATTCGTTCACACAGGACCCGGCCGGAAAGAAGCTGCGCCTGGATTATGTTTTTAACTGATCCGCATTGTTGTTTTTTTATTACTGTTATTGTATTATATAATAGTTGTTTTGTTTGGTCCGCTGTATTTTCACAGGATGATACGATCAAACCATCGATTCCCGGGATCGTTTTGCGATGATGTGTACCGGATCGCAGAGAACACCGGATCGGTGCATTATACAACAGTATGCGGATCGGACAGCTTTTACTGTTTATGATATATTTAAATGTAAGTACCCGGAGCGGAATAATGCTCGTATAAGAGATATCATGGAGGTTTTATATGGCGATAAGAAAGATCAGGGTCGAAGGAGATCCGATACTCTACAAGACATCAAAGGAAGTTTCAGCAATGACGAACAGGAACCGTGAGCTTATCGAGGACATGCTCGATACGATGTACGAAGCCAACGGTGTCGGTCTTGCGGCGCCTCAGATCGGCGTATTAAAGAGGATAGTAGTGATCGATGTATCGGAGGAAGGCAATGAGCCTATGGTACTGATCAATCCTGTAATTGTTGAAAAAGACGGTGAACAGACCGGATCGGAGGGCTGCTTGAGTGTTCCGGGCAAGCACGGTATCGTCACCAGGGCAGAGCACGTGATCTGCAGTGCGCTTGATGAAAATATGAAGGAGCGGAAGATCGAAGGGACCGGACTTCTTGCCAGAGCGATACAGCACGAACTCGACCATCTTGAAGGAGTCATCTATACTTCCAAGGTTGAGGGCGATCTGATGGAAAACGGTGAAGAAGATTGAAAGAAAGGTGATCATATGCGCGTAGTATTTATGGGAACACCTGAAATAGCGGCCATGGTGCTTGAAAGCCTGATCGGATCGAAACATGAGGTTGCGGCTGTCGTAACCCAGCCCGACAAGCCGAATTCCAGGGGAAATGCCGTTATATTTTCGGCAGTAAAGCAGCTTGCCCTTGAGCATGGCATACCGGTACTGCAGCCTTTAAAGGCTTCGTCGGAGGAGTCTGTCGCAAAGATTGCGGAATATGCTCCGGATATCATCGTTGTTGCCGCTTACGGACAGATCTTAAAAGAGAATCTGCTTAATCTGCCCAGATACAGATGTATAAATGTACATGCCTCGCTGCTCCCGAAATATCGCGGAGCTTCGCCGATACAGTGGGCCGTGATCAACGGGGACGAGGAAACCGGTATTTCCATCATGTATATGGAAAAAGGACTTGATACAGGTGATGTGATCCTGCAGAAAAGCCTGAAGCTTGCCGAAGACGAAACAGCCGGAAGCCTTCATGACAGACTGGGACAACTGGCAGGACCTGTTCTGCTTGAAGCCATGGATCTTATAGAAAAAGGTCAGGCAAGACCCGTTAAACAGGATGATTCTCTGTCAAGCTATGTTTCTATGCTCGATAAAAGCATGGGTGAACTTGATTTTACCAAGACATCCGAAGAACTTGAAAGGCTTATAAGAGGACTTATCCCGTGGCCGGGGGCCTATACCAGGATCAACGGTAAAATGCTCAAGATATGGAAAGCGGTGATCGGTGATGTTGAGGGATTGAAGCCCGGCGAGATCTATACCGCAAAAGTCGGGGAGCTTTATATCGGAACCGGCAACGGCAGCCTTAATATACTTGAGCTGCAGCTCGAAGGAAGAAAGAGGATGTTTACATCCGACTTTTTGAGAGGTTTTAAGGTATGCTAAGTGCAGAAAGAGGATGTTTACATCCGACTTTTTGAGAGGCTTTAAGGTATGCTGAGATGATATCAAATATCACGCAAAGGAGGGCAGATCTTAGGATATGGAAACTGATCGTAATGCAAGAAATACTGCCCTGACCATATTATGCAGGATATTT
>JAEEGL013677987.1_pt1 | contig 15124 bp, 10 predicted proteins | sample 9134231 | NCBI WGS metagenome assembly JAEEGL01 (sample SAMN16246548, study PRJNA631951) | gut metagenome | biome: gut microbiome; feature: rumen; material: fiber-attached | host: Bos | place: Iran: Karaj | collected 2018-10 | reverse complement strand
TATCGAAAGATTTTTATTGACGAAAACGATAACGAAAACGAAAATATCGAAAGATTTTTAAAACCACCATTTGTCCATTCACAATTCACATGTGTCAATGCGTTATTGTGTTAATGCGTGAATGTGTTATTCTTTTAAACTTTTAACCTTTTTAACTTTTAAACTTTTCAACGTAAATGAACCAACCTTCTGAACGATCAAAACGTATTATCCGAACCAGTGTTGTCGGAATCGCGGCCAATGTGATGTTGGCTGCTTTCAAGGCCGTGGTGGGGTTGCTGGCAAACTCGGTGGCCATAGTAATGGACGCCGTGAACAACCTGAGCGACGCACTCTCCAGCGTAATAACCATTGTTGGCACCAAACTCGCCGCGCGTCCCGCCGACCGCAAGCATCCCTTCGGTTTTGGACGCGTTGAGTATTTCAGCGCCATCATCATCGCCGTTATCGTACTCACGGCGGGTATCACGTCGATGATCGAGTCGGTTAAGAAAATATTCGACCCAACGGAGCCGGAATACACCACGGTGACGCTGGTGGTCATAATTGTGGCCATTGTGGTGAAGCTGCTGCTGGGCCGCTATGTGAAAAAACAAGGTGAACGGCTGGAAAGCGACGCTCTGATAGCCTCGGGTTCGGACGCCTTGTTCGACGCCATCATCACGCTGGCGACTCTCGTCTCGGCCGGCATCATGCTGTTGTGGAACGTCTCTATCGACGGTATCCTTGGCGCGCTCATTTCGGTGGTGATTATCAAAGCCGGCATCGAGATGCTGGCCTCGCCTGTCAACGAGCTGCTGGGCGCGAGAGTGTCAGACGAACTGGTACACAGCATAAAGGAAGAGGTGATGGAGTTTGGGGAGGTGCATGGTGTGTACGACATCATCCTGCATAGCTACGGACACGAGGTGATGATTGGCTCGCTGCATATCAGCGTCGACGACACGATGGACGCCTACCGTATCCATGGACTGACACGTCGCATAGCGGAAATTATGTACCAGCGGCACGGCATCATTCTTACCGTTGGCATTTATGCCGTCGCCACCGGCGAAAACCGCCGCTCCGAATTTCAGAACATCATTTTCCACACCCTGGGGCAGCGCAAAGATATAGTGCAGTTGCACGGCTTCTACTGGTTTGAAAAGGAGAACACCGTCTCTATCGACGTCGTCCCCGACATCAGTGTTGTGGACGAACAGGCATTCTGCCATGAGCTGATAGCCGAGCTGCAACCCCTAATGCCCGACGTACAGCTGAGCATAGTTATCGACCACAACTACAGCGAATAGAACTATCAAACTTAACTTTAACCTTAACTTTAACACATGTGAATTGGGAAAACTCTCTAGTTATATGCGTGGATTCCGCCAAGTAGAAAGTTTACGCCAAAATAGGTGATGATTACGCTGAGAAAGGCTAGCAGGCAGTAGAGGTGGAACGCGCGAACTCCTGATTGTGTGACTATTTGATTGCCTGAATATTTTGACGTCTGATAAAGGGGGATGGTGTAGACTATGAGGGTAATGAGTGCCCAAACCTCCTTAGGGTCCCACGACCAATAGTTGCCCCACGAGATATTGGCCCAAACTGCTCCGATGATGATGCCCACTGCCAGCAGGGTGACTGCCGGATATAGCAGCAGAAGATTCATCCGGCGGAAGGATTCTCCATCCCGAACAAGACCTGCAACGCCGCCCATCATCACAAAAAAGAAAAGCGCGTAGGAACACATGATCACCGCAACATGCAGAGTGAGCAGCGGTGAATTGAGCACCGGCATAAGGTTCGTCACAGGTGGGTTGGCGCCGCTCATCATGGCCACCAACAGGCAGAAACCCATGGTCATCATACCCGCAGGCAGAGCCACCGGATGACGTCGACAGAGCAACAGTGCCACGATACCTATAACCAGCGCCATAAGATTCATACTGTCGAAACCTCCCGCCATAGGGGCGTGCCCGCCAACTATCCAACGAAGGATGAATATCAATAGCAGAAAAGCCGTCAATGCCGTCACCCACACTGTTGAAACAACACGCGTCCACTTTTCCTGCCTCTCTTTGCGGATAAGTAAGTAGGCGAAAAACAAGAGTCCTATGGTAATACTCGTCATCGCCAGCCAGCGACCAGTAGTCAGAGCATTGTAGAGCCGCTCGGCGCCTATGCGGAAAGCTGGCAAACGAAAACGTTTTTCCTGATACTGACGAGTCTTGTCGAATGCCGTCTCCAACGCCTCAAAGTCGCCCTCCACCACCAACTGCTGGAAGTATCCGAGACTTTGACGTACAAAGAGGTATTCGTCGGAGTCGACGCTGAGCGGCAGGTTGTCGTTCTGGCTGTACCAGCCGAGCGTTCCGCTACTATCAGCGATGGGATAGAGCTTCAACATTTTGCCAGACAGCAGCATGCGCACCAGGCTTTGCTTTTCGGCGGCGGCCTTAAGGTTCTTATCCGTAGCGGGACCCACGCGAAGAGTGTCGAGGAACATCAGTTGCGACATCGACGAACGACTGTCAAGTCCCAAGCTTCCGGCACCTTTTATCTTTATGACCGGTTCATCAACCCACTCGCCATAGTAGAAGAGATATCCGCTGAGCACCTGCTCACCGCTTAAACCATGGTAAGTGGCGCTGCCAGTGAGCTTGGTTGTAAAATCCTTTGCAAGTGTCTGAAGCGGGCACACCCGCCCTTTGTATAGCACATACATCTCTCCCATTTTCGAAGCGGTGGACTTGGGAAGTGTGCGGGGAGTGGCGTTTGCGGCGATAGGCAGAAACATCACGAAGACTATAGCGACGCCACGTAGCAGTCTGCGAAACGGTCCGTTTTTGGCAACAAGCAGTACAAGAAGTCCACAAACAAGCAACGCGTAGCCGCAGTAGGTCACGCCAATTCCCCAGGGGTCGTATGCCACGCTGAGCGTAGACGAGCCGTCATCGCCATAGTCCTCTTGATAGAAGCGGTAGCCTCTGTGGCGAAGTATGTTGTTCATCGAGATATCGCGCAGCTCACCATCGACCACCACATGACTGACAAAATCCATCGGCGTATGTGTCCCGGCATACGGAACCACCTCAAAACTCTCCAAAGTGATAGAAAAAGGCAGAGAGAATGTTTCAGTCTTTGAATGTGTCAACGTGGCTACTTGGAAATTAGGGACCCCCGGCTGTAGCGTCATACTACCATGCTGCCCAATCCAGGTGGTAAGCGCGCCACCCAACAGAATGACGGGAACCGAGGCGTGAATCAGCAACGACGCAGGTCGCCTCCACACCCTGCCTTTAATTATAGCCACAATGGCTCCAACAGCCACCAGCGCCATCAAAAGTATAAACCACCACGAACAGTAGAAGTGTTCGCCAACCCATTCCGCACCGCGGTATTTCTCAAAAATAGTGCCCGCAGCCATTACAGCGGCCACCGAAGCCATCGCTATCACGCTGACTTTCTTTGTATTCATCTTCATAAGCAGATTTTTTTTTCTGCCGCAAAAATACAATCCTTCCCCCACCCGACCAATAGCCAAAAGTAGTGATTTTTTCGCCATATGGCATATTCTGATGTCAGAAGCTGTATTTTAGTTTCGCCCACACTTCGGAGTTGTGGTTGTAGATGGCGAAAGAGCCTTTGTCTCCATGAAACCAGTCGTAACCTAAAATGACATGGAGCTGGTCATTGATGGCATAGTCGGCGCTGAGGCGGTTATAAACGCCACCGTTGGTGACGTCGATATAGGCGAAGTCCTGCAAGATTAGTGTGTTGTTCAGTATCTCTTTGGAGATACGCAAAGTGGATAGTCCCGTGTTGCGATGCTCGCCCCATGCCACATATTTGTGGGCATACTGCGCCGAGAGCGACCAACCACCCGAAGCATACCAGTCAATACCAACAAGGAGGTTTGAGGAGTTGGCCAGCGGCACCTCACCGCTAACCACCGAAGGTTGAACCTCGTCAAGGTATTCGGCGGCTTCGCCCCTTATCACAAACTGCCCTACGGGAACCGACAAGTCGGCTCCCAGCATCGTCATGCGTCGATAGATACCCATACCCGAGCAAAGCACCGGCATTTTGTTCCAGGTTCGGAGTGCTGAAAATGAGAAGTCGGCTCCCCTAAGGAAAAAAGAAAGACGTCCGCCATATTCCATATTGCTGAGTTTCTGTCTGGGTTCAGCCTCGATAGGGATGGGACCTACCGACCAGGGATTGGCGGCATCGGTTGGTAACTCGAAAAACGAAGGTACGGGAACGGCAATAGCCTCGAGACACCACTTGTCGCGCGAATAACGCAAACGCGCCGCACCGACAGGTATACGGATGTCGTCGTAGTCTTGTGCCAAGAATTCGGTATAATCCATTGGCGAGATAATATCGGTGACCCTGAGGCCGTCGGCAACACCCCATACAATAATCTGACGACCGGCACGCAGATCCCAGTGGCCGCGGGACAAGTAAGCATAAGCCTCGCGTAGTTGCAAGCCCGTGAGGTCCTTCAATATAGCGTTATAAACCATGTTGGCCGAAACAAAAGCGCCTGCATCGCCTTTCCCGATAGTCATTTCACCGCGCAAGCGGGTACGCGACGACATCCATTCGTAAGGTTCTTCTGTGCGCAGTGCGTGATAGGTGTCCACAAACCCCTTCACTCCGACGCGGAGCGAATCCTCGTCCTGTGCTGAGACAGGACGAGGAATGAGGCATCCGAGAAGTGCCAGAAAGAGAATCCGTTTCATAAGCCTTTTTCCAGTTTTGCAACGGTGAAGAGATTCTTGTCAACCTTTATGTTGTACTTGGGGTTCTTCACGGTTATGATGGTGCTGTGCTCTGTCTGCACGTTTCTCATCTCCATCTTGAGTACGGTCCAGAAACCCTCAACCTGCTTAACCTCGTTGATGGTGAGCACGCGATGCAACTTGTTCAGCTTGTCGTAGTATTCCACATAGATGGCCGTCATGCAATCCTGCCTGATCCAAGAAACCTTACGACTGTATATTTCACGCTTGTCGACGGGTACCGACTCGACAACCCAGCATTTGTGGCCGTCTTTCGTCTCCTCGCGAAGCAACTTGTGGTTATCTTCATCAACATTGCGCGACCCCATATCGTCGTAGGTTAAGTCGGTGCCCATGAAGTAGTCGGTCTTCGACGATGATCCGCTGATACGGCGTGTCTTCTTCATGGCAGGCAGATAGAGCCACTTGTCATCGTCCTTACCCATCTGATCGTAGTCGAAGGTTAGGAACCCTGTGCCCTGCACATCGCCGGGATAGGTGAAGAACATGATTTTCTTGGTATCTTTGCCTTCGTCCATCGCCCATGAGGTTATTTTACGTTGACGTGAGGATCCATTCTTTTTCTTGAGTGTCAGTTCCATCTCGGCATAACGAGTATCGCCGTCGGGACGGTTCTTTACCTGCTGGACTATATCGCGACCTGTGAGCTGCTGTGCTTGGGAATAAGAAAATTGAAAATTAATAATTGAGAACAGAGCTGCAATTAAAATTACTTTTTTCATTGTTATTGTTTTTATTGGTTAGACTTTTCTTTGCCAAAGACTTTGCACTTTGTCACCAGAATCGGTGTCACGAAGAGGTCTGCCGCCAATGCCGAGAGGATGCCGATGATGGCCATCAAGCCGAAATTGACACACATAGTGCAAGCCGACGAGCAGAAACTGGCGAAGACCGCCGAGGTGATAATGGATGTGATGAAGATAGCGACACCAACCACACGAAACGTTCGACGGATGGACGTCCGGTAATGCCGTGTGCGGTCATACTCTAACTTTGAGTGATTTATGAAGTGGATAGTGTCGTCTACAGCCATACCCAACATCATGGGCAACAGCGTTGCCGTCATCATGTCAAGCGGAATGCCCATCCATCCCATATAGCCACCTACAAAGATGGCCGGCATCATATTGGGCACCAATCCGATGAGACCAACACGGATGCTCTGGAATGCTATCATCAAAATGATGCCGATGATGAGAATGGATATGACAAACGAGAGCATCTGGCCACGTACAAGATACTGCATCATGGTGACGAACTGCGGGATATTCCCTACCACGGTGATTTTGGCTTCCGGAAAGAGATTCTGCGCATCGTCCTGTATTTGCGCCATCTCGCGTTCCACCTGTGCCGAGTTGAAGTCTGATATTTCCACCATAAGGCGGAGACGGCGGTAGTCGTAGTCAATCCAGTATTCCGACTCCGTGCCGCCAGCATTTTCATATAGCACCATCATCTGCGCCACCTCTTCCTCTGTATCGGGAATGCGATAGAAGAGGGTGTCACCGTTGTTCAAGGTTTGATTCAAGTCTTTTAGTATATCGAGAATCGAGGTGGTGCGCTTCGTCAGATCATAACCAGCCACCTGCTGCTGCAGCTTGTCCAAACGCTTCAGTTGGTCAGGTTCCTTGGCCAGGTCATCATCGTGGAGTTCTACAATTAGGTCGTAGGAATAGAGCGAGCCTAGCTCCGAACGACCCACATCGACCACCTCCTTAACGTAGGGCACGCTGATACCCATCGTACGCTCAATGTCAAATGCCGCCTCTATCTTCCATAGGCCAATGCAGAGAAAGGCCGCAATAACAAGGAAAGCAACGCCTATCTTCTTGGGGTTGCGCAGCACTACGTCGCTCAGCCTCACCATCATCTTGCTCCATCGGGTATCACTCTCTTCGGTGAAGCCCTCCACAGGACATTTGTTCTTGCCAAACGACAGCAACAAGGGGGTGATCAACAGCGACGTGAGCAGCACAAAAAGCACGCTCATCGAACTTACAATGCCTATACAGTGCATTGGACGGATTGGAATGACAAGGAACGACAGCAACGACACCAAGGTGGTGAAACCGCAGAAGAACACCGACCATCCAATCTCCGTAAGGGTCTCGACGATAGCCTTGCGCCGTTGGCCGTGGATACGCATTCGACCACTGAAATAGGAGAAGATATGGATGTTGTAGGCAATGGCGACGGCAAACGACAAGATTGTAGGAATCATCAACACCGTTGAGTCGACATACATCTGGGTATATCCCGCGATGCCGTAGGTGATGAACAAACCGCCGACGACAGACACCAACGGAGCCACAATACCCCTCCACGAACGTGTCATTATAAGCATCACAACAACACATATTATGATGGCAATACCCATCAGGCGTCCCATCTCCTTCCCTATATATTCCGTTTTACAGTGTGTAACGTATGGCATACCGGCACCTCGCGGATTCAACGATGCATATTCCGACTTCTTGATGATGTGCTCCACCTCCTCACCCGTGATAATGTCAGGCGCTACTGTGCCTTGTTGTTTCCACACGCTGTCTTTGGGGAAGGCGCGCAACTTGACCATAATCCATGAGAGGTCGCCCTTTTCGGAAATCAGCTTGCGAGCTACATGGGGCTTGCTGTAGGCACGGGCACGGATGCTGTCCATCGCCGCCGTGCCGTCGTCGGGAATCTCGTCAGGCACTATCTGCTCTATGGTCATCCCCTCCTCACTGCCCACCATGAATTCAATGTCGGTAAGCGAGGTCACTTTGTCGGCATACGACAAACTGTCCAGTAGTTCGTTCGTCAGGGCTCGCAGTGTGGTCAGGTGTTCCTTGGTGAAATGGTCGTCGCACTGTGTCAGCACGCCTACATAATAGTCGTTGCCAAAGTGTGACTTGAATTCCTCGGTCTTTACCAACATCGGGTCGTCCTCAATGAAATAGTCGTCAAACGAGGTCTCTTTCACCATACGTTTCATGCCCACCATGGATAGGGCAATCAGTACGATAAATGCGGCTAGTGTCCACCAGCGGACACGAAGAAGTCTTTCGGCATACCTGCCGAAGAAGTTGTTGATTTTTTCAATTCTCATTTTACATAATTTTATTGATACATACTTATTTATTCATTATTTCTCTCCAGCCGATAAACTCAAAATGTACATAATCCTCCACGGCATTCTCTATCTCAGCAGGCGTCAGCTGGTGCTTGATAACTTCCAACATAAAACTGAACATCCACACAGTGTGGACATGGTACGTGAACGGTGTCCTAACCATGCCCGTTTGCGGGTGCTTACGCTTGTAGTCCTCCATAAATACCACCACCTGGCGGGTGCATTCTTCCGTATATTCGTCGATAAAGTTCTCCAGCGACGACCCTTGAGCCTTGTACAAAAGCAACTTCATCTCGTCCTGGTGGTTGCCAATCAGCCTAATATACGCCTGCATGTGCTCCATCATCATCTCGTCACTGCCACCATCAGCATACTTCTGGAATTGGTCGTGATACCTCGTATTGTGATGCTCGCGCAGCATTCCTTCCATCTCGGCAATCAGTGGCATGACGATATATCTGAACAGCTCATCCTTGCTCCTGTAATAATTGTATATATTGCTCACACACACATCCGCGCCACTGGCAATGTCGTGCATGGATGTCTTCATAAAACCTTTCCGCAGGAAGACACCTTTGGCGGCGATAGCTATCTGATCGTGTACATTTTCTTTTTTTATCTGCATAGTTTATCCCCTTCTCAAAAATGAACGATATTCAAAATTGTTCATAAAAAGAAGAGGACTTACGCTTTGTAAGTCCTCTTCGTTTTCAAAAAACAGATTTATAACAACTGAATATCATCATAATTAATTATTTTCAGCTGCTTTTAAATAGCGTTGATAAATTTCACCACAGCGTCGCGGTCAGCTTTGCTGAGCTGGCGGAAGCGCTCCACTGTCCATCTGGCGTCGCTTTGTCCGCCTTCGCGTGAGCATCCGTGCCACATGATGGCTTCTATGACGTTGCGGGCTCGGCAGTCATGCAGTCGGTCGGCATGGCCGGAGCAAATAGGCGCCAGGCCTCGTCCCCACAGTGGTGTGGTACGGCACCATCCAGTGCGGATATCGTTTTTCATGAAGAGACGGTGCTGCACCATATCGGTATAAGGCCATATTTTTTGGTGCGGGTAGCGCGGCAGGCGAACATCACCATCGGCAAAGAATCCGTTGGGATCGGTAAAGCGGTCGTCGCCGGTCTCCCAGCTGGGACGGTGGCACGAGGCGCAACCGATCTCACGGAAGAGCTGGCGGCCGCGCTGCACGGTCTTGTCACTAAGATTGCGTGCTGCGGGTACGGCCAATCCACGGTGCCACACCATGAAGTTGACATAATCCTGATCGCTCATCTCTACAGGCAACTCAGTACTGGTAAGGTAGTTGTAGATGTCCTGCTGGACATTGCCCGTCTTGTTCCACTCAGGGAAATACTGGTAGAACTGAGCCTGCACCTCAGGATCTTGTGAGGCGGCGGTGGCGTAAATAGTGGGATCTAAGCTGAGATAGTGCTTGCGGCGGTCACTGCGGGTAACGTTAGTGATATTCCAGATGGCGTTGGCACCGGCAGCATCCTGCAGAGGCCCGCGGCTGAGAGCGTAAGTAAAGCGCTTGGGGTGCGTAGTGTTACCGTAGAGCGACGCCCAGTCGCCTCCAGCCCATATAGCTGGATTAAGGGAGGCACCGGCATCCTGCTCACGCTGGTATTGCGCCTTCAGCGAATCGTCTGGGATGGCGTCAAGGAGGCCTGTACCATAGATGCCAATAGTACTCTCGAGGCGGAATGCCAACTGGCCGTATGGCGTTGACAGCGGAGCGTAGAATGCGTCCTCGGGGATGGTTACTTCGGGATAGATGAGGTCATATGTCTCACCATCGGGGAAGGTGTTACTCCAATCATCGGTATATGGCAGCCAGGCGATATTGATTTTATTCTCGTCAATGGAGGGTTTAAATGGCGTCACCGCCTTAGTTTGCGGCATACCGGCTACTGAGCTCTCATAGGCGTTGGTGGTACTGTTGTACACCACCAGCAAATAGCCGTTACCCCAGTCGTCGGCACGGTAACGCTCCATACGGCGACCATGGCCATAGCCGGGATGGCAACTCTCACAGCTGGATCGCACATATAGAGGGCCTAGACCGTTGAAAGGCGGATTGTTCTGGGTGACGGTGTGCTCGAAGAACATCTCGCCATACTTAAAGGCATTGGTCATGCCTGCCTGCTCAACAGCGGGCGTGGGGTCTTCGTAGGCCGATGCGCTCTGGTTGAAGGTGGTGCCGAGTAGACCGCCTGCGTAGGTTTCTTCACTGACACCGGGCTGTGGTTGCGGTGTCGGCTCCTCTTCACGATTGCATGCGGTGAAGTTAATCGCCATCGCAGCAGTTGCTAACAGTATTATTGACTTTTTCATATGCATATCTCTTTAGTTGTTTCTTATTGCATCAATTGCCTCGCTGAGGGCGTCACTCAATTCAGCACATGCTTCCACAGCTTCACCATTGGCGGCATCGCTGTAGTGCAGCGCGAATGGAGCGGGCATGGCGTTGATTTTGGTCAGTGCGTAATCTATGGCATTTGTCACCTTGCTGTCCAAACCTGCGTCAAGCCTCTTTAGGTAGTTGTGCAGCGACTTGTTGCTATCACGCTGTCCTTCAACGCCTCCCATATACGTATTTTGGATACTTATAACGTTGTTGCGGAAATCGGTGATGGACATATAGCTGTAGGGACTCTCGATATAAGTGATATCCTCACCGTGCCAAGCGGCGTAGATCTTGCTGCTGCCAACCTCATCGGCAATGTCGGAACAGCCTTGAAGTATGGCCATCAAAGCAGCGGCGCGTGTGCCAAATGTGCTGCCAGCCTTACCGGCGTTCTTCATATTCTCGCCGTAGCTGTAGTCACCACCTGCCACGGTGTATTGCATCTCAAGATCGTCAAGTTTGGCTATGTGGGCAGCGGGAGCGGCATCACCAAGCCAACCCACCTCAAGCTGGTAGCAGCGGTTGCGCAAGTCACCGGCTACAGCCACCACATATTTCCACTGGTCGGCGGTGATGGCGCTGGCGCTACGTGGCTGACCGTCGCGGAACAAGATATACTCGATGCCGTGGAATCCCAGCAGGGCATTACCAAGACGCTCTCCTGCCACCACGTCACCATCCTCGGCATCAAGAGCTTCCAGCATGGCGGGACTGTTCATCAGGGTATTGAAAGCGTCCTCGTCAAGGGGCCAGCTGTCAATGTGGGGGTCTACGCCATAGTCGCCGGCGGCACCGAAGAGAAAAGCCTCACTCCTCTCCCACTGCTCTCGCGCGGCGAGGAAAGTCTCGCAAGCCTGTCGCACACCGGCATCGGTGGGATTGGCCTTGAGGTCGACAAGTTGGTTGGCTAATTGTTCGGCATTAGCCGCCAAAGCGGTATATGTAGGTGCCACTGTGTTGTCGACAAACTGATTAATGATAGTCAGCGCCTGCTGGTCATCATCTACGACATTGTTGTTTTCTCTCTCGCACGAGGCGAGAATCATGGTGGCTAATACCGCCACTGCTAATGTTTTTAACAGATGTTTCATTGTTTTATATGTTGATAAGTTAATTTGTTGATACGTTGATATGAGTAAAGGTTAAAGGTTTAAAAGTTTAAGGGGTACAACAGCCAAAGGATCGCGTGGAGGGGCCTTGTGCGTGGCCGTCCCGTTTATTATCGTTTTCGTTATAGTTATTCTTTTACTTTTTAAAGAATCCAGCCCAGGTGATGCCAATGGCAAAGTAGGGCTCATTGTTGTATTGGCTGGCCAGTAGGCGCACACCCCCTTCGGCCTTGATAGCGATCTCGGGCAGGGGATAATAGTTCACACCCGCGCTCACCACCTGACGATTGGCCCACTCCACATCCGCCCATCCATCGGCAGGCACGAAGCTGTCGTAATGATCGTATCGGCAGAAAAGGTACAAATGTTTGGTGTCCAGCGTCTTTTTTCCGAATATCGCAAACAAATCGACTCCAACCTCATGTGAGATATCATATGCCGACTGCCCCACGGCGGTGTGGGGATAAGGATTGCCTGTCATGGTGGTCTGGTTTTTGTTGCGGGTGGAGATTAGCGAAGCGTCGCCAAGAAATCCATAGTCAATGTTTCCTCTCACCATGAAAAAACGGTTTTTGAAAGCAAAATCGAAACAGCCTATCAGTAGGGTGCCCGTGGCTCCGTAGTATCGTGATGTCTCGGAATACTCTGTCGTGGTAATGTCATTACTGAAGGTGTTGCCCACATATCCACTCAAACTCAGTCGCAAGCCTTTGATGCCAGACCAGTCCACTCTGGCGGCACCTGCCAGGCTGTTGGCCGGACGGAACTCATAAGGCGAGGCGCTACCATTGTGCACCCAGCCGGCATCGTTGAAGAGGTTACTATTCAAGGCTGGCAGCAGCTGGACTTCGTAACGCCAGTTGCCGGCACGGCCCCACAGGCTAACGCCGGTCTCTTGCCATGTGCACGGCATAATGGTATTCTCGCCCTCAGGACGATAGAGGCCGAAAAACTGTGTGGGCAAATGGTTGTTGTTGGTCATTCCCACAGGTACAACTATATGTCCCGCGCGCACGTTCATATATTTATTGAAACTTTTCTGCACCCAGAACTGTTCCAATGCCACCTCTCCGCCACGTTCAATTTCCTGCTCGAATTCGCCAGTCTCCTCCGTTTCCTTTTCTACAGCGGCTTCCACTCCACCATGCTCGAACTCAATCTCGGTGCCGACGCTCCATCCGTGCCCGAAGTCGTAGCCAAGCATAACGACCGCATGCGGCAGGTCGAGTCGTCCGAATCCATTTGCATCGGCATAGCGGGCGGAATGTGAATAGCGGAACACATTGTCCGAATAAAAATGACGGCTGTAGACAGCCTCTCCATAGCCGCCTATAGCAAGTCGCGAAATGCTGTCTTTGGAAACAGGTGACGCGTCCTGAGCCGACAATATGTCGGCAAAAGCCATCATCGTAATCACACAAACCATAAAGGCACAATTATTTATCTTCATATTATTTTTATTTTTCCAACTGCAAAAGTACCTCCAACAACATGGCCCGGCAATACCCAATAGTGGTGATTTCCGCATCCCGTATCCCTACCAAAAGGCATTAATCACTTTTCTCCATTTCTCCTGACACCATTTAGAAAAAGTGTGTATATTTGCAGCCGCAACGCGATGTCCGGCAATACCGGCAAAGGGCGGTGCAACAGTACTTTGAAAGTTTTTTTCATCGCGGTTTTCCCTTGAAAAAGGGAAACGAAGAGGGAATCACGTGCAAATCGTGAGCTGTCGCGCAACTGTAAATCACCATATTTTCGGCGGGCAAAAAAGCCATTGGGTCGGCAACGACCTGAGAAGGCGCCACGCTGAAGGGTGAAAGCCAGGAGACCTGCCCGGTGAAGTTATTGGCAATGCTTTCGCGTCAAAGGCGGTTGTCTATAAGAATGCGTTTGCACCTTAAGGTCGCAGGCCATGTCTCCTACGGAGCCAGGCAGAATGTGCCAGTGTGTTAACGTGTCTGTGTTTAAATCTTCTTTCCGTCGTTGTGCGTATGCATTGATGAATTGTTGAGGTGTCGATCGTTGAATTGGCATCAACAACAATCGATAAAATATGTCTATCTACATATAACTTATAAACATAATGACAATGAACAGGAAAGAAGCGTCCCAAAGGGGAACAGAACACCTTAGTGTTACAAAACAATGGAGTGAGGAATATAAAAGGAAAGTTTCGAAGGCCGTGGAGGCCATAAAGGATATTCATGACGGCGACTGTGTGGTGCTGGGTCACGCGGCGGCTGTGCCGAAGTTGGTCCCGAAAGCGATGGCCGAACACTGTGAGGATTACAACGATGTGCTGATATTCCACATGACCACATTGGGAGACAATCCGTTGCTACAACCGCGCTGTTACGGCCATTTCCGCCATGTGAGCAATTTCCTCAGCGGCAACTCGCGCGACGCCGTCAACCACCTCAACGGTGATTTTTTCCCGGCATATTTCCATGATGTGCCGGAGATGATAGGCGACGAGATACCTTGCGATGTGGCTGTTTTTCAAGCCACACCTCCCAACGCGGAGGGCTATTGTTCTCTGGGTGTAAGTTGCGACTACGCGCTGGCCGCCATCCGACGCGCGCGCTCGGTCATAATAGAAACCAACGAAATGATGCCTTTCATCTACGGCAACACGATGATCCATGTATCGCAGATTGACCACATCATTCCTTGCGCCTACCATCTTCCCGAGCTTCACTCGGACGTGCCGTCGGAGGTGGAGCAGGCCATTGGCCGCCACTGCGCCTCGCTGATTGCCGACGGTTCGACATTGCAGCTTGGCATCGGCGCCATCCCCAATGCCGTACTGGCCGAACTGGGCGACAAGAACGACCTGGGCATCCACAGCGAGATGTTCTCTGACGGCGTGGCGGCACTGATGCGCGAGGGTATCATCAACGGAAGCCGCAAAACACTGCACAAGGGCAAAGTGGTGGCAACCTTCATTATGGGCAGCCGGGAGCTGTATGATTTTGTTGACGGGAACGAAAACATAGAGCTCTACCCTGTCGACTATACCAACGACCCCATCATCATCGCGCAGCAGTACCGCATGACTTCCATCAACTCGTGCCTCGAGGTGGACCTTATGGGCCAGGTGGCCAGCGAGACCATCGGCATGCGCCAATACAGCGGTATCGGTGGACAGATCGACTTTGTGCGAGGAGCCTCGATGGCCCGTGAGGGCAAGAGCATCATCGCAATGCCAAGCACCGCCGCCGGAGGCACCATATCGCGCATAAAACCGTTTCTCACACCTGGATCGGCTGTCAGCACCACACGTAACGACGTCAACTACCTCGTCACCGAATATGGCATCGCCCGCCTCAAGGGACGCACCTTGCAACACCGTGCCGAAGACCTCATCCGCATCGCCCATCCTGACTTCCGCCCCATGCTGATTGAAGAGTATGAGCGACGCTTTGAAGTGAAATATAAACTCTAACTATTAACTATAACTTTAACTTCAGATACAAACCACCATTTGTCCATTCACCCTTCACACTACATGTGAATCGTGAATTGGTACAAGAGCCGGTGGCTCGCGTAGAGAGGACTTGTGCGTGGCTGCCCCGATATATTTCACGTGTTTGTTGATATGTTGATATGGTGAATTGTGAATGGTGAATGGTGATATGAGCGAGCCGTAAGCGTACCGTTAAACCTTTTAACTTTTAAACTTTTA
>JAEEGL011443099.1_pt1 | contig 15124 bp, 9 predicted proteins | sample 9134231 | NCBI WGS metagenome assembly JAEEGL01 (sample SAMN16246548, study PRJNA631951) | gut metagenome | biome: gut microbiome; feature: rumen; material: fiber-attached | host: Bos | place: Iran: Karaj | collected 2018-10 | reverse complement strand
TTCTGCAAAAGCTCCTTTTTACGCTTATCCTCGGCTTGTTTTTTAAGATATTTCTCTTCCGTTGCCGCATCGGGCGAAACTATTATCTCCCCCGTATGTCCGTCAACAATTATTCTGTCGCCGTCTTTTACCGTCTTTAAAAATTCCTCGCCCACACTTATTACCGCAGGGATATTCATATTCCTTGCAAGTATCGCCGTATGTGAATTTGAGGAACCGAACGCCGTAACAAAGGCAAGCACACGGTCTTTGTCCAAGGACACCGTTTCACTCGGCGCAAGGTCGTCGGCGCAGACTATCATCTTATCCTCCCCGCCCTCCGACGCTTTTGTGTTGGGGTTTGTAAGGCAGGCAATAAGGCGGTTTGATATATCCTTTACGTCTGCGGCGCGCGCCTGCATATAGGCATCGTCCATAGCCGCAAACATGGCAGCAAAATTATCCGCCGTGGATGCCACCGCATACTCCGCATTGACCGACTGTGTTTCTATAAGGTTTGCTATGGATTCGTTGTAATCATCGTCTTCAAGCATCATCATATGCACTTCAAATATCTGGGCATGGGTCTCGCCCACTTCTTTAAGTGCTTTTTCATATATTTCTCCAAGCTGTTCCACCGCAAGCTCCTTTGCTGCCTCAAAACGCTTGAATTCCGCCTGTACATCGCTGACGTGCGTGCGGCGCACCTGTGTATCGCTGCGTTTGAATACCGATACACTGCCCAGCGCAACAGCGCCGTAAACGCCTTTTCCCTTAAAACATATCATAAAGAATTCACCTCACTTAAAAGTTCGGGATCTTACAGATTAGCAGCCATAAACTCCTCAATAGCCTTTGCTGCCGCTTCCTCGTCTTCTCCCTCAACGGTAAAATTAACTGTATCGCCGCATTTTATGCCCATACCCATAAGCATCATAAGCTTTGTGACATTTACGCTTTTGCCGTCTTTTTCAAGAGTTATCGTGCTTGAAAATGTTTTTGCAAGCTTAGCCAAAAGGCCTGCGGGTCTTGCGTGGATACCTACTTCATCCTTGATCGTGTAAGAAAATGTTTTCATAATATTACCTCCTCGTAGTTTTTTTTTTCATTATAGCATATTATTCTTACAAATTCAATGTAAAAGTTTGACTTTCTGCGTTTTACCCAAAAACTGCATTTCAACACTTGAATTTCAGCGGATCGTGAAAAATCTGCGATCAAAACTTTCGGTGACTTGAAGAAATAATGAAATAAAAAAAGGAGTAAGTCAAAATCTTTAAATATTGACCGATATACTGATTTGGTATATAATTAAATCAACATTTGGGTGAGTGGAGAAGTTATAATGAAAGAAATGTCAAAAATAGAACAAAAATTTTCAAAAAAGAAAAAAGTCATATCATTTGAAGTGTTTCCGCTTAAAAAATTGGAGCAGATGGACACGCTTTATGCAACAATAGACCGACTGCGGCTGCTTTTGCCCGATTTTATAAGTGTTACTTACGGCGCGGGCGGTGTAGGTGCGGCAAATACCATAACGGCAGATATCTGCGCAAAGATACAAAACGAGTACAAGACGGACTCTATAGCGCACCTTACCTGTCTGCACAATTCCAAGGCGGATATAGACAGGCTGCTCGAAAAGCTCAGCTCGGACAATGTGAAAAATATCCTTGCCCTGCGCGGCGACAGAAACCCCGATATACCCGAGAAAAATGACTTTAAGTATGCGTCGGACTTAGTAAGCTATATAATGGATAAAAATATGGGCTTTGAGCTGTCGGGCGCGTGTTATCCCGAGGTACACCCCGAAGCGAAAAATATGGCGGAGGACATACTTAACCTTAAACATAAGGTAGATGCGGGGGTAGGCCACCTTATAACCCAGCTTTTCTTTGATAATGATACCTTTTATGATTTTCTGGAAAAAGTGCGGGCCGTGGGGATAAATGTGCCTGTTGAAGCGGGTATAATGCCCGTTACCGATAAAAAACAGATAGAAAAAATGGTCGCAAAATGCGGCGCAAGCATACCCGTGAAGCTTGCAAAAGTGCTTCAGCGCTTCGGCGATAACAGCGAGTCGATGCAGAAAGCGGGTATAGAATACGCCGCAAAACAGATTTGCGGTCTTATGGAAAACGGCGTTGACGGCGTGCATATCTACACCATGAACAAGCCCGAGATAGCCGAGGAGATACTGAGAGCTATCCGTTGACAGATGTTTGGAGGTGGGAATATGGAATATTTTGAAGGATATTTTTGTGCTGTTTTTGCCTAAAGCATATCCAAGGCTGAAAAAAGTTGCGCATAAGCACGCTATGCCTATAAAGGTGTCTACGCTCAGCATATCTGTCACCTCCTCATTCCAAAGGTCTATGTAATAAACTCACCTCGCTTCGGAACAAGGAAACTAACCGCCTACCGTTTTTGGCAGTATTCCCATGAGTAAAATCTTAGCATATTTCATACAATAAGTCTATTGATATTTTATTTCATTTATATTACAAAATACGATTATGGGGAATTAACCATTGAAAAAGTGGAACATTTTATATATAATATATAAGTAAAAATTTGGCTTTAAATTTGATTTATATATTATATATATTGGAGGTTTTTTCTTTGTCCAAGACCGAAAAAAAGGGCGTAGGCTTTGTAAAGCAGGCGGAGATACTGGCGGCGGCAAGCCTTATGGTGCGTGTGCTGGGCTTTTTATACCGACTGCCGCTTACCGACATGATAGGCGACGAGGGCAACGGCATATATTCCGCGGGATTTTATCTTTACAATATGTTTTTGATAATGAGCTCGGCGGGGCTGCCTGTGGCGATAAGCCGCATGGTGGCTGAAAAACTGGCGCTCGGGGAATATATGAACGCTAAAAAAATATTCCGTGTGTCCATGATAACGGCATCTGCGCTGGGTTTTGTGTGTATGCTGATAATGCTGTGCTTTGCATCACAGTTTTGCATGATAATAAAAAGTGAAAGAAGTTTTTACTGTATACTGACTTTGGCGCCTACGGTTTTCATAGTGTCGGTAATGGCGGTGTACAGAGGTTATTTCCAGGGCTTCGGCACAACTGTTCCGACGGCCATGTCACAGCTTATAGAGCAGATATTCAATGCCGTGTTCAGTGTTTTTATGGCGTGGTTTTTAATGAAGTCCATGACGGGCGATAAAATAGCGTGGGGCGCTGCGGGCGGTACTGCGGGTACGGGCATAGGTGCTTTTGCGGGACTTTGTACTCTGTTTTTTGCCTACTATATCACAAAAGGCAGCAGAAAACGCCTTTTTGCCAGGGATGAGGGCGGCTATGACATAGAAACGGGTCCTCAGATATTGAAAAACCTGCTTAAAATTGCAGTTCCCGTTATTACGGGTACGGCGATATTCTCAATGACAAACCTTATAGATATGGCAATGGTAAAAGACAGGCTGTCGGCGATAGGCACATATTCCGACAAGGAAATGGATGCGCTGTACGGTCTGCTCACGGGCAAATATGTCACTTTGACGACTCTTCCCGTTTCTATCTCAACGGCGATAGCGACGGCGGTCATTCCGAGCATAGCATCAAGTCTTGCACTTAAACAGCACAAGGCTGTGCAGGCAAAAGTCGATACGACTCTTCGCCTTACAATGATGATATCCATTCCTGCGGCCGTGGGTCTGGGTGTTTTGGGAAATCAGATACTTATGATGCTTTTCCCAAATCATCCCGAGGGTGGCACACTTTTGAGAGTGGGTGCGCTGAGCGTTATCTTCCTTGCGTTAAGTCAGATATCAACGGGTGTTTTGCAGGGACTGGGCAAAGTAAATGCTCCCGCGTTCAATGCGCTGTGGGGCAGTCTTGCAAAGATACCCGTAAACTATTTTCTGATAGCGATACCTCGGATAAATGTTGTGGGTGCGGTAATAAGCACGACGGTCTGCTATATGATAGCAAGCCTGCTCAATTTCCGCGCGCTTGTCAAGGCAACAAAAGTTGCGCCCGACTATGTGGGCATGCTTGTTAAACCCACCGTGGCAAGTGCGGTAATGGGCGTTGTATGCTGGGGTGCGTACAAGCTGTTTTATATGATACTGCCGAGCAATACCATAGCAACCCTTTTTGCCGTTATACTTGCAATATTCGGTTATATGGCGGGCATGATAGCGGTAAAGGGCTTTGTAAGGGACGATCTGCAAAGCGTTCCCATGGGCGGCAAGCTTATAAGATTTCTTGAAAAGATAAACAGGATATGATGTTTTCGGGGCTGTCGATAAAGTTGACAGCCCTTGTTTTTCAAAATCGGATCGTATAGACGCAAAGCGTCTGTATCGTTCGGTTACAATAATATTTCAAAAATATTTCAAATATAACAAAAAACATTTGCTTTTGAATTGATTTTATAGTACAATGTAAATAAGCGTATTAAACTATTACTCCTGTAATAGCATAAATAATATTTTACGGAGGTAGAAAAATGGAAAAACTTAACAGATCATTACTTACAAACGGCTTTAAATTCAATGATGATTTAAAGATCGGTACAAAGAAAAAGCTTGGTGAAAAGGTTATCCAGTTTGGTGAGGGTAACTTCCTGCGTGCATTTGTTGACTATATGTTTGACGAGATCAACGAGCAGGGGCTTTTCGAGGGCGGTATCACACTTATCCAGCCTATTCCGGGCGGCGACTTTTTAAGAAACGTACTTAACGAGCAGGAGGGTCTTTACACACTTATCGCGCGCGGCCGCGAGGACGGCAAGAAAGTTGCCGCTAAGAGACTTATCACCTGCGTAAACAGATGTATCAACCCTTACGTTGACCTTGATGTTTACAATGCTTGTGCAAAGAACCCCGAACTTCGTTTTGTTGTTTCAAACACAACGGAAGCGGGTATCACATGGAAGGAAGAGGACTTTGTAGAGGACAAGCCTCAGGATTCTTTCCCCGCAAAGGTATGTAACTTCTTATATGTAAGATTCAAAGCATTCGGCGGCGACAAGAGCAAGGGCCTTGTATTCATCCCCTGCGAACTTATTGACGACAACGGCAAGATGCTTAAGAAATACGTTCTTCAGCACGCAGAAAAGTGGGGCTTAGGCGCTGATTTTATCGCATGGATAAATGATGCCTGCGTATTCACAAGCACACTTGTTGACCGTATCGTTACGGGTTACCCCAGAAACGAAGCTAAGGATCTTTGCGAAGAATTCGGTTACGAGGATAACGCTATTGACACATCAGAGATCTTCCATACATGGGTCATCGAAGGTCCCGCAGAACTTGAAAACGAGCTTCCTTTCCCCAAGGCAGGCCTTAAGGTTATTTACACACCCGATGTTAAGCCTTACAAGAAGAGAAAAGTTCGTATCCTTAACGGCGCACATACCTGCTCTGTTTTAGGTGCTTACCTTGCAGGTTACGACATCGTTCGCGACGTTATGAACGACGAAGTATTCTACAAATATCTTGCTGATGCACTCGACAACGAGATCATCCCCGCTATCACAAGCCCCGAACTTACACATGATGACTTAAAGGGCTTTGCGGATGCAGTATTCGACAGATTCAAGAACCCGTTCATCGACCACAAGCTTCTTGATATCTCACTTAACTCTACATCAAAGTTTGAGGCTCGTGTTCTTCATACTATCCAGGAATACTATGCACAGAAGAAGGAACTCCCCAAGATCCTTACATTCTCGTTTGCGGCTTACCTTGCTTTCTACCGCGGTACAGAGATCCGCGAGATCGGCGACGCTATGAAGGTTCCTGTACTTGTAGGCCACAGAGGCGACGAGGAATACTTCATCAAGGACAGCGCAGATGTGCTTGATTTCTATGCTAAGGCTTGGAACGGCGTTGACGTTTCCGACAAGGCACAGGTTGCGGAGCTTGTTAAGAAGGCTTGCGGCAACAAGGACTTCTGGCTTGGTGCAGACCTCAACACAGAACTCGGCGACTTCCCCGCAGTTGTAACAGATCATCTTTACAACCTGCTCAACAAGGACGTTAAGAGTGTTATTGCTGACGTTATCAAATAATTTATCGATTTAAACGATATATTATAGTAAGCGAATTAAATAATTGGACTTAAGCTCGCTTGAGTACAATTATTTATGAGCCCCATCATATCGTGAACGTCCAAATATTTTTGACGTTCACGATAAATAAGAAAATAAATTTTGCCCCTGTTTTTTGACAGGGGCATAACCCTAATAATCGGAGGGCATTCTATGGAGAAATATATTAAAATACATCCTAACGATAATGTTGTTGTGGCTATCCATGACGACGGCATCAAAAAGGGCGAGAGCGCAATGGGCGCGACAGCTGTTGAAGATATCCCGAGAGGTCATAAAATGGCTATTGTCGAGATACCCGAGGGCGAGAATATCATCAAATACGGTTATCCCATCGGCCATGCCACAACAACTATCAAACCGGGCGAGTGGGTACATTCTCACAATGTAAAGACAAATTTAAGTTCCACACTTGAATATACATACGAGCCCAAACTCAATCCCATTCCCGTTACACGCAAGGAGACTTTTATGGGCTATGTGCGTAAAAACGGCGATGTAGGTATCAGAAACGAGATATGGGTAGTAAATACCGTAGGCTGCGTAAACGGCGTTTCCAATGCTATTGTTGAAAAGGCGAGAGCAAAGTATGGCGACAAGGTTGACGGCATTTACAATTTTGTTCATCCCTACGGCTGTTCACAGCTTGGCGAGGACCACGAGAACACACAGAAACTGCTTGCGGGCATGGTAAGACATCCCAATGCTGCGGGCGTTTTGGTTTTGAGCCTCGGCTGCGAAAACAATAATATGAACGAATTCAAGAAAGTTCTCGGCGAGTGGGACGACGACAGAGTAAAATTCTTTATATGTCAGGAACACAGCGATGAAGTAGAGGAAGCTGTTGATGTGATAGGCGAGCTTGTTGAGTACGCTCAGCAGTTCAAGCAGGAAGAAGTTCCCACAAGCAAACTTGTTATCGGCCTTAAATGCGGCGGCAGCGACGGTCTCAGCGGTATTACCGCAAACCCGCTTGTAGGACGTATTTCCGATATAATGGTAGCAAACGGCGGCAAGACCGTTCTTTCCGAAGTTCCCGAAATGTTCGGCGCAGAGACAATTCTTATGGACAGATGCGAAAACAAGGAGCTTTTCAACAAGACAGTCGATCTTGTAAACAATTTCAAGGAATATTTTATCTCCCACGGCGAGCCCGTTGGCGAGAACCCATCTCCGGGTAATAAAAAGGGCGGTATCACAACTCTTGAGGACAAGTCGCTTGGCTGTACTCAAAAGGGCGGTACATCCGATGTCAAGGGCGTTCTTCTTTACGGCGAAAAGGCAACGGCGGACGGCTTAAGCCTGCTTCAGGGCCCCGGTAACGATATTGTTGCCATAAGCGGCATGATGGCAAGCGGCTGTCACCTTATCCTCTTTACAACAGGCCGCGGCACACCCGTGGGTTCGCCCGTACCTACCGTAAAGATCGCTACAAATGACGACCTTGCGACCAGAAAGCCAAATTGGATAGACTGGAATGCGGGCAGACTTATCATTGATAAGGAAATGGACAGCTACGCAGAGGAATTCTTCAAGTACATACTTGATGTTGCTTCCGACCGCGTAAAGACCAAAAACGAAATAAACGGCTACAGAGAGATCGCTATTTTCAAAAACGGCGTTACCCTGTAAAATATCCTTAACAAAGCCGTAAAGGAGATATAATATAATGAAAAGAATTTGTTCTTTGCTTATGTGCGCTGTTATCTGCGCTGCGGGCGCGGTAAATGTGTCGGCAGATATACTTTTGGGCAGCAGCACAAAAACCACAACGCAGATAACTCTTACTTCGCCCGACTGTATTTATCTTGACGGAGCGAGAATGGTAAAAATTGCGCCTTATATGAAATATAAATACGGCTGCGAAGCGCTCTGGAACGCAGAGACAAAGACCGTTGATTTTTATTACAGATCGCCTAACGGCCTGAATGACGGACATATGCGCGTCAAGGTCGGCGCAAGCTATGTCAACTACAGCGGCGGCTTTTCAAAGGCGTATTTCAGGGCAAACGGCGTCGAAAAGGACGAGGCGTATGCCAATATGCCGAATCAGGTCATAAACGGCAGTGTTTATGTTGATGCAAGCGCTCTTTCGGGCTTTGTAATGGATAACAATGTGATATTAAAACCATAATTTTTTAAGGAGGCTTAGTAAAATGGGCTTTATTGACGAAAACTTTTTATTAAAAACAAAAACAGCACAGAAACTTTTCCACGAATATGCAAAAAGTGAACCTATCTACGATTTCCATTGCCATCTGAATCCTCAGGAGATCTACGAGAACAAGAATTTCTCGGACATCACAGAGGTATGGCTTGGCGGCGACCACTACAAGTGGCGTGCAATGCGTTCTTTGGGTATTCCCGAAGAAAAGATCACGGGCAAGGATGTTGACAGCTTTGAAAAATTTGAAAAATGGGCAGAAACTATCCAGTATGCTATCGGCAACCCGCTTTATCATTGGACACATCTTGAATTGCAGAGATTTTTCGGTATTTACGAGCCTTTGACAAAGAAGTCCGCAAGAAAGATCTACGACCAGATAAACGAGCTTCTTGCAAAGCCCGAGTTCAGAGTGCGCGAGCTTATCAAAAAGAGCAATGTTGCAGCTATCAACACAACAGACGATCCTGCCGATTCACTTGAATGGCACAAGAAGATAGCGGCTGACGAGAAAGATTTCAAGGTTTATCCCGCTTTCCGTCCCGACAAGGCGCTCAATATCGACGCACCTACATTTGCCGACTATATCAAGACACTTGGTGCAACAGAAAACACAGAGATAAAGACTTTTGCAGACCTTAAGGCTGTTCTTAAAAAGAGAATGGATCTCTTTGATGAAATGGGCTGCCGTGCATCAGACCACGCTTTCACATACGTTCCCTGCGTAAAGGCAACCGATGCTGAGCTTGACGCTATCCTTGCAAAGGCGCTTTCGGGAACAAAGCCCGAAAAGATCGAGATCGACAAGTACCGCACACAGCTTATGCTCTTCCTTGGCGGCGAGTATACAAAGCGCGACTGGGCTATGGAACTTCATATGAACATCAAGCGTGACAACAACACAAAGATGTTCGAAAAAATGGGTCCCGATACAGGTTTTGACTGTATCTCCGACTGGTCAAGCTGCGAGGGTCTTACAAACCTTATGGATCTTCTCAACTACAATGACAGCTTGCCCAAGACACTTTTATTTGCGGGCAATCCTGCCGACAACCAGGTTATCGGTACTATCCTTGGCTGCTTCCAGTCAAGCGAAGCTGCAAGCAAGATACAGTTCGGTACAGCTTGGTGGTTCAATGACAACAAGGACGGTATGGAGCTTCAGATAAAGGCTCTCGGCAACCTTGGCGTACTTGGCAAGTTTGTAGGTATGCTTACAGACAGCCGCAGCTTCCTTTCTTATCCTCGTCACGAATATTTCAGAAGAATACTCTGCAATATCATCGGTCAGTGGATAGAAGACGGCGAGTATGACAGCGATATAGAATTTGCGGGACAGATAGTAAAGGATATTTGTTATAATAACGCGGCTGCATACTTCAGACTTTGATAAATATTATCACAACTTTTCAGCAATATTACCAAAAATGCAATTCTTTGTTAAAATTGTATTACAGGGGCTTTGTTTCAGCAAAGCCCTTTTTTTGCGGGTTCTGCACATATCTGTAAATTTAAGGTAACAAAAATATAATTTTTTTGTAAAAAAACTATATTTTCACTTGATTTTATTTTTTGGTTGAGTTATAATTATACCAAACAAAAGGGGCTTTTGATATATGGGTTATAAACATTGACCATATGTCAAAGTTTCTTTATACCGCGGCAGTTGGGCTCGGATAAGGGAACAGCTGCGGTTTGTGTTTTATGGCGTTACTGCCATTTAACTCACGATCCAAAAAATAAGGAGGAAAAAAAATGAAAAAGAATTTAAGAGTATTTGTAAGTTCTTTCATGGTCGGCGTTATGACCGCAACAAGCACAGCCGTACCCGGTTTAAGTGCTGTAGCGGCATTTGCAGCCGAGGACGAAGTGGTTGACGAGGTAGAAAGTTCCGCAGCCGTAGAGGTTGTAGAGGAAGAGACCGACACAACAAGCAGTTCTTCAAGCAGTGACGAAGCTGTTGAAGAAGCAGAGGAAGAATCACCTGTTCTTGTAGCAGGTACAGCATCTTCCGCAACAAGCGGCAACTTACTTGCTGCATGTGACGGCGATTTCGCAGCAGGCGATACTATCATTTCAAATGAATATTTCACAGCTACGGTTCCCGCATCACAGGAAAAGGGCTTAAAAAAGGTTGCAGATGATCCCGCAGTTGCTGATTTCGAGGGCAAGGAATATGCTTCTCACTATCAGACAGGCGGTACAAACACAGCCAATACAAGTCTTGACGGTACTATTACGGGTACATTCCGTGAAGCTATCGCGTTTGACATTACTAAAGACGGTACACTTTCTATCGACTGTAAGGTAAATGATACAAAGGTAGCTGCTATCGTTACAGGCAACGACACAGACGGTTATACAACAGTAGGCGATGCTATCGTTGACAATAGTGCAGCAGAAGCTCCTACATTCAATACACTTACTGTAGATGTTGCGGCAGGCGACAAGGTCATCTTCGTTGGTAAGGGCACAAACGTACCTATTTACAGCGTAGAGTTTGAAGCTGCCCCAGAACCTGTTGATTTCTCAACAGTAACAGGTACAAACCTTCTTGCTGACAAGACAGACAACTTTGGTGCAGGCGCAGTTATCGCAGAAAACAAATCCGTAAAGGTAACTACAGCTGCTAACCAGGAAAAGGGCTTCAAGTTTACAGCAGATGATCCCGCTGTAGCAGATTTTGACGGTAAGGAATATGACCATCACTATCAGACAGGCGGCACAAACAGTGCAGCAACAACACTTGACGGTACAATTTCGGGTACTTTCCGTGAAGCTTTCGATGTTGAGGCTCTTGAAGACGGTATCCTTGTAGTTGACTGTAAAGTTAATGATACAAAGGTAGCTGCTATCGTTACAGGTAACGACACAGACGGTTATACAACTGTTCAGGGCGCTATCGTAGATAATTCGGCAGCAGAAGCTCCTACATTCGAGACTATCGGCGTTGAACTTAAAGCAGGCGACAAGGTTAAATTCATCGGTAAGGGTACAAACGTTCCCGTATACAGCATCATCTTCTCAACAGGTGCTGAAGAAGCCGAAGATTTCGGCGACCTTGCAACTCCCGAAAAGGGCGTTACATACTCCGCAGATTTCGTAGCTATGGCAGATGACGAAGCTACAAAGGGTATGCCTCTTAACGGCGTTAAGCTTGGCAGCGATACAATGAAAGTTACGGCTGCAGGTCTTAATGGCACTGCTGTCACAGCTACAACTGTTCGTAACGATGCTCACGGCTCAACATTCAAGCCCGGCGACAAGATCGAATTTGCTGTTGCAGGCAAAGCCAAGATCGACTTTACATCTTGTATCTACGGCCGCAGCACATGGACACTTACAGATGCAAGCGGTGCTGTTCTTACAACATTTGCAGGCAAGAACACAGAAGCTGCAGGTCACGAAGAGCAGGCTGACGGCGCAGAGACTCCTCAGTCCTACACATACAAGGGCGATGCAGGTGTTCTTACACTTACATTCGCTGCAGATGCACCCGGTGAGACTTATGTTCATAAGTTAGACGTAACAAGCGTTCCCGATGCTATCGGCGAATACGAGAACTTTGAAATGTGGTTCGATGATGTGGCACAGGATGTTGACGGCGGCCTTGACAACGACGGCAACCCCAAGATCATCAAGACATTCGATCAGCAGACATTTGCATTCAAGGACAACAAGGTTAAGCTGGTAGGTAACAAGAATACCGCTTACGAGGACGGCCTTGAAAAGTTCACACCTAACAACAATAACTCCGCATTTATGAACCTTACAAGAAACGGTGAGACTCATAATGCTTACAAGGCTGGTAACAGAAATGCTACCGCTAACGATATCACAACTATCCCCGATTTCGGCGATGGTACTGCTCTTGAATTCGAGTGTGTTGCTAACGGTACTTTCGTAGCATACGTTTACACAACATCATTCGTAAGAGTATGGGATTTCGATACAGCTACAGGCGAAAGACTCGGTTACACAGACTCGGGCGACACACCCGAATTTGTAGCTATCCAGGCTGAAGCAGGTCATACCTATGTATTCTCTACAACAGGTAAGACAAATAACTGCGGTTTCTGCGGCGTTGAGTATGCGGCAGACAAGGAAGCAACTATCACAGTTGAGCCCTGGACAACACCCGCCGGTTCTACATACAACTTTGACAGTTCTGCTTTCACACTTGAGGATGTATTCCTTGGCACAACAGCAGCTACTATCAAGAAGAATACCAAGTCTGTAGACCTTGCTGTAGGTCATACATACGAAGTTAAGTCTGCCGATGCAGGTGTTGGCGCAACATTCGCAGGTACAGACTCCCCGATCATCAAGATAGATGAAAATACAACTTCTATCCAGCTTGATCTTGTTGAGATCCCCGATGTTATCCTTATGGGCGACATCTTTACATCAAACGGCGCTGACCCCGACGTAACAAGCGTTAAGTTCAAGAACAAAGTCAGCGGCAACATTACAGAAGCTCAGCTGAGCAGAGACGGCAAGCTTTACACAGCTTACATCAAGCCCGGCGATTATGATACCATCATCGAGTCCGAAGGCTTCACAACTATCGACCATGTTAAGGTTATCGGCGGCCAGAAGAATGAGAACAACATCTATCTCAAGGCTAACGATCCTAACTTCATCGACATGACAGTTGATATTGAAAAGCCCGAGGGTGAGCGCAGATTTACTTATGTAAACAACTCAGGTGTTTTAGCTAAGAACAATGCTACATCGATCAAGTCAAGAGCAGGCGACCAGATCATCATCCCCGTAAGCGGCAAGCAGAAAGTTACCGTAGCAGGCTGGTATGCGGGTACATGGGATATTAACGGCCAGAACTCCGTTACAACATCCTCCAGTGCTAATGCAGCTAACCCCGATACTTGTGTATATTTCACAGACGGTACGGAGACATCCGTAACAGTTAATATTACGGAAGAAGGTATCCAGAACTATCTCTACTGGGTTAAACTTGAAGATGTTAACGAATTTGATGCTAACAACACAGTTATCCAGGTACCGAGCGAGAAGTTCCCGACTCTTAAAGCTGCTAACGAGTACATCGGCACACTTGCTAACAGACCCGAAGGCGAAGAAGGCCGTATGACTATCGAGCTTACAGACGATATCGAAGAGCAGATCGTATTTACAGAACCTTACATTACTGTAAAGGGTAACGGCCATAAGATCCACTGGTACTATGGCGTTGGTTCGTTCTACTACTCGATCGACAAGGCTACAGGTCTCTTCGATGAAGAACTCTACTATGACAGATACAACTCGAATGAAGGTGACGGCAGCCTTTGGGGCGGCGTTGCAATCATCCGCGGCGATCACTTCATAGCAGAAGATACTGTATTCCAGAACACATACAACTACGAAGTAACTGCAATGGATGCAAGCGACTTTGTTCGTGCAGCAGGCGGTCTTGTAAATGACAGACAGGTTGGTACAGATGTAGGTATCTACAGCGGTAAGGAGCGTTCAAACGCATTCTATATCGATGCTGACGATATCCAGGTTTACAACTGTGAGATCCTTTCAACTCAGGATACATTCGGTAGAAACGGTTCCGCTAACAACGGTTACCATGTATACGTAAAAGACTCTGTGATCGGCGGTAACGTTGACTACATCTGCGGTGAGTTTACAGCTGTATTCGATAACTGCGAACTTCAGTGGAAGACTTACACAGACGACAAGAACAACGACAAGATCGGCTACATCACAGCAGCTAAGACATCACCTTATATCTTCAGAAACTGTGTTATCACTCAGGATGATGCAGCTAAGACAGTTAAGGGTGCATACGGCAGAACTTGGGGTGCAAACTCTAACGCAGCATTCCTGTACACTCAGACCAACAACACTATTACAGATGCAGGTTGGGGCGAAATGACAACAGGCGACGGCGCTTCTGCTACATTCTATGACTACTGCAACTTTGACGGTGACGACGACAAGGCTCCCGCAACATCATTTGCATCGGAGATCCCCGAGAGCTTAGTTGATCAGTATACATCCGATGAAGGTATAATTGATATCCTTACATTCACTCCTGTAGACCTTATGAGTGAAAAGACAACAGTTGTTGACGCTCCTACAGAGACAGAAGGCTATGCAGCCGCTCCTGAGTTTAAGGTATTAACTACAGGCGACATTCCTACAGCAGAGTATGAGATCGGTAACGATACTATCCTTATTGCAGCTGTTAAGGATCTTACACAGGATAAACTTACATTTGTAAGCTCTTCCGGTAAGGTTATCGCTTCTACTAAGTGGGTTTATGACTCGATCCAGCTTTCCGACGACTTAACAGTTACAGCTAAGGATCTTGGCCTTGAAAACGGTTACTTGTTCGCTGTTAAGGTTGTTGGTGTAAGAAGTGCTTACATGACAGCTGACGGCTGCAAGGCTCGTGAAGACAACGTTGAAGGCTTCAAGGCTGTATTCGGCGAAGTTGAAGAAGTTGCTGACGAAGCATCTGCACCCGAAACAAACGTTGTAGATGGCGGCAGCACAACTGCTTGATAGAAGGAGGAATTGATTATGAAAAAATATGATACACCTGAAATCAGCATTGTTTCAATCCAGAACGACGACTGCGTTATGTTAAGCAGCCTCGGCGCTACAACTGTAGATGGCTTAGATAAGGTTAAATACAGTGATATTAAATAATTGCTGAACTTTAATTCAAACAGAGACACGATTTTTCGTGTCTCTGTTTTTGTCTTGGGGGAATAGACGTAAAATTATATGTAAAATAAAAATGCCCCCGAATTTGGGGGAAAATTGAAGAATAATGGGGAATGTGAACGGCGAGGAGAGAAATAAATTATCATTTGTCGGGGAGATAATGGCATACGAAGTCGGTCTTTTAAGAAAGCCCTCCACCCCTCAGTCG
>JAEEGL011003750.1_pt1 | contig 15124 bp, 12 predicted proteins | sample 9134231 | NCBI WGS metagenome assembly JAEEGL01 (sample SAMN16246548, study PRJNA631951) | gut metagenome | biome: gut microbiome; feature: rumen; material: fiber-attached | host: Bos | place: Iran: Karaj | collected 2018-10 | reverse complement strand
TCAATGAAATGACGAAAGTGGCATTAGTAGGTTGTGGGCGCATTTCGGCGCGCCATGTGGACGCGATTGCCGCGAATGCCGGCAAGGTGAAGATCGCGCTCGTGTGCGACAAGCGAGAGGAGCGCGCAAAGGCGCTGGCCGAGAAGGTCGGATGTGAGTGGTGCACGGACTACCGGACAATCCGCGGCGTGGATGTGATTTCGGTTCTCACGCCTTCAGGATTGCATCCCCGCCATGTGTGCAACATCGCTGAACTGACCGACGCGCCGAACGTCCTCTGCGAGAAACCGCTGTCGCTCACGCTGCGCGAGGCATACGAGGTATTCCGCCGCGTGGAGAAGGCTGGGAAACGCCTCATACCCGTCTATCAGAACCGCTACAACCCGATCGTGCAGATGATGAAGAAACTCATCGACTCGGGGAAGCTCGGCACGATCCACCAGTTTTGCTGTAATGTGTTCTGGAACCGCAACGACGCCTATTTCAACATCGACTGGCACGGAACGCGCGAGTTCGACGGCGGCGTGATGTACACACAGGCGTCGCATTATGTGGACATGCTGCACTACTTCTTCGGGGAGGCGGTCGAGTACAAGGGCTTGGGCGGGCGCCTGCGCGGTTTGGAAGTCGATGATTCCGTCTCCAGTGTGATCCGCTTCAAGAACGGGGCTGTCGGCACGCTCAACGCCACCGTGTCCGTGTTCGAGAAGAACTACCTAACCGAATTTACGGTCATCGGCTCGAAGGGCACGGTGCGTCTTTCCGGGACGAACCTCAACCAGATCGATTTCTGGAACGTGAAGGGCATGAAGAAGCCCGACATGGACTTCAAGCTCGACCACCAGTACGGAAAAGGTCACAATACCCTCTACAAGTACATCGCGCAGAAGAAATGGGCGATGTTCCCGACAAAGGAAGACATCCTCTCCGGTATCCGCTTGATGGAGATGTTGAGCTACTGAGGGGTAGGCGTGTAGTCGGTCATGATTTTATGTCCTATGGGGGCTAAGTAACGTGATTATTATATGTTTTGGTATTGGCCATATGCCGTCAGTGAAAGAATACAACTAAACCCATGAAAACTGAAATCAAATTGATTCGCAAGGGATGGGTGAATATTACCCGGGGGGATGTTTCCGTGTGGGTGCGTGGACAGGCACATCTTGGAGATGTCTATTACGATACTAAGTCACTTGTCGAGCTGTTTGTGGGTAAGTCTTATACTGTGGCTTCGCTTGACGAAGTGGTGTCGCGTTTGAACGGATGCTGGGCTTTGGTTGTGAGGAATGACGAATGGGTATACATTGCAGTTGATCATTCACGTTCCTATCAAGTTCTATATAGTTGTGAGTCTTATCATGTTCTGGTATCTGACGATATAAGAACCTTTGATAATGGATTGTCATCAAATGTACTAGAAGATGCCATTCATGAATATCTTTCCTCCTGTGTCGTTTGGCGAAATAGGACGGTTTTTAGTAATATCCTTTCAATTCAAGCCGGGGAAAGGGTGTTGATTCAAGACCATGGTATCAGCTCCATGTTTCTCTTGCCTATACGCCCGACATTGAAATCACCTATACCTACCGAAGAATTATTTCAGAGAGTTGACCGAGCATTTGTTCATTCAATGCAAAGATTGACTGAATCGGTGGGAACAAGACGAATAGTCGTTCCGTTGTCAGGCGGATATGATTCTCGGCTGATTGTCAGTTATCTAGACAGAATTAGTTTTCGGAATGTTATCTGTTATTCATACGGAAAACAAGGAAATGAGGAGGCACGAATTAGTCGTTCGGTTGCAGAGGCATTGGGATATGAATGGTATTTTGCGGAAACTAGTCTTTACGATGTGCGGTGGGACAAGACTATGTTGGACTATTGTTCGTTTGCTGGTAATGGTTGCGGGACTCCATTCACACAGGAGTATGATGCCATACGGAAATTGAAGTTAGATGGTGTATTGCATCCAACAGATGTAATAACGCCTGGGCATTGTTTAGATGTCTATGCAGGTTCTGACATTAAGTCGTACATGCCAGATTGGGGTGTTGTATCTGCCATATTTGGTGCGTTCTGTCGGTATGTTCCGCAGGGAGACTACAAAAGGTGTTGCAAGGATCTTAGTTCATATGTTGAAGAAACTTGTAGCGGGCGTTCTGTAAAGGAGGCCTTTGATATCTTTTCATTTTCAGAGAACTTGGCGAAAGGGATTTTTAATTCATTAAGGAATTACGAGTGGTTCGGTTATGAATGGCGGATGCCACTTACAGACAAGGAGTTATTTGATTTATGGTTGTCAATGGGCCGGCAATTACGGCTCGCACGTGGTTATTTTAAGATGATAGCAAATAGGTTATACCAGCCTCAAATTAGGGATATTCCTTTTGTAGGGGCTGAAAGTGGCGGGAATCCAATAAAGAAGTGGATAAAAAATCAAGTTTGGTGGCGCATACCGTATAGATTACAAAGATTGAGCCGATTGGGGCGAGTGGTAACAAGTGCGGAACATGCGATGTGGGACGATGAGATTGTACAATCCCATCTAGAATTGTTTTTTAGACGGATAAAGATGCGGGGTGTAGAGTCTCGCATAAAGGATAATATGAAGAAAAAGTGTATGGGATTACGGCCTTTACTTGTTCTAATGTCAGTAATTCAGATTCTGGAAAATAAGGATAGAATCTTGACAGAGTGTCCAAATGATTGATAGGGATTTAGCAATCTTATATGCTGCACGTTGAATAAGGTGAGGTCGATTGGAACGAGGAAGAGGATTCCGATTCAGAAGATAGGTATGGCAGATCATATTAAAAAGAAAGTGTTTTCAGGAACGTTGTGGATGGCTGCAGTATCCTGTGGACAGCAGATTCTACAGTTTGTGTTACAGATTGTCTTGGCACGCTTACTTGTCCCTCATGATTACGGAGCTGCCGCAATCGTCATGTGTGTTTGCGCTTTTGCGACGGTGTTCTCATCAGCAGGGATTGGTACGGCAATTGTTCAGCGCAAGGAATTACCTGATTCTATTAAAGATGCAGCAGCTGTGATTACTGGGGGGATGGCGTTACTGTTTGGAGGTCTAGTCTTTGTGATAAGTGGTTGGATTGCTACATGTTACAAGGTTCCAGAATTGTCACTGTTGTTCAGAATCGCTGCCATTGATATTTTCTTGAAGGTGATGATTTCGCTTTATGACAGTCTTATGCTGAGGGCTTTGCAATACAAGGCTTTGTCTTTTCAAACGTTAATCGGCTTGCTGGTTCAGGGGAGTGTCTCAATTGTATTGGCGAAATTGGGCTGGGGGGCGAGTAGCTTGGTAACTGGGTATGTGTGTGGTTCTTTTATCCAGTTGATTCTCTGTGTGGCCGTAACACATTACCTACCTCGTTCTTGTGGAAATCTTCGTGAGGTGGTGGATGTGTTCAAATTTGGTGGGTGGGTGTTACTTGGTCGCATTGCCAATCAGGCTGCGGTGACGTTAGATCAGGTGATCGTGGCTCGGTTTTTGAATGCGACATCAGTAGGGCTTATTAACGTGTCAAAGAATCTTTCTTCATTACTTCCGAATACAGTAATGGGGTTTTCAGGACGGGTGACACTCCCTGTATTTTCTAGGTGGCAAGACGATATTCGTCGCATCGAGTTGAATTATTGGCGTGGCGTGCGAATGCAACTGATGATAGCTGTGCCGATTTGTACGATTGTTGCTCTTTGTTCTTACCAGTTGCTTTCACTTCTTTATGGAACCAAATGGTTGGCGGGAAATATCGTGATGAAAATCTACGCACTTCAGGCCGTGGTATGGTCAATCGAGGGAAGTCTAACTGGGTCGGTCATAAATGCGTTGGGGAAACCTAAGTTGGGTACGATGGTCCTTGTTGGAAGCCTTTTCCTCATTCCAGTTTGTTCATACCTAGGGGCACAGTCCGGTATCGTTGGTGTCTCCTGGGCGTTCGTCATCTTTGCCATTGTGGTTGTCGCGGTCGACCAGTTTATCCTATGGCGACAATTCAACTTCCACGTGGGCAATCTTTTCTTAGCCATTACACGCCAAGCCGTGGCGATGTTACCGATGTTAGGAGTTGGATATCTGATCCTCTGTCTTGGATTTCTGCCTTATGGGACACCGCCGGCGATACTTTCTTTCAACTGGTTTTGTTTGGCAGGTAGATTGATTGTCTATGGCATCTTTTGCTTGTTTGTGTATGGCCTAACCGTCCGTTTTGTCCTTCGTGAAGATTTCCTCTACGCATGGGAAGGAATTGCTGATGCTTTGCGCAGAAAAAAGTGATAACCCAGGTGCAAAAGTGAAAAGGTCAAGGCGAACTTGGACCTGGTACTTGAATCCTTGGCGGTATGTGTTATTTGTGCTCCGCCGGGTGTTCAAGTACTCCGGGGTGAGATTTCTAAACTTTATTGTTCAGCGTGTATTGGGAGTGAATGATGATATCCCGTGGTCGGTTCATTACACGTCTCAAATCTCAGGCGATATCGAGATCGCTCCGGATGTGGCCCATTCATTTGCTGTTAGCGGCAACTGCTATATCCAGGGGTTGAATGGAATTAAGATTGGCGAGGGGACGATTTTCGCTTCAGGGGTGAAGATCATATCCGCGAATCATTCTGTCGATAAATTGACGGGATGGGATCCGTGCCGTCCCATAGAGATCGGCAAGCATTGTTGGCTTGCATCGAATGTGACCGTGTGCCCGGGTGTACACATAGGGGATTACGCCATTATTGGCGCGAATGCCGTTGTCACTTCAGATATTCCCGCCCGGGCTGTGGCGGTCGGTGTACCTGCCCATGTGATTCGGTATCGGCAATTAGATGCCGTCGCTAACGAGAACGAGTGACGTACATAATGTGACGACATGGAGAGTTGAGTGAAAAAAGTATTAATAGTATGTGACTATTTCCCGCCCCACTCAGGACCGCGGATGGGATATCTTGTAAAGTACCTTTCGCGCATGGGGTGGGAGGCTTATGTGGTTGCGGGGGAGCTGCCGTCACGAGGCGGTTTTGAGGCATTAACGGGTTTCGCGAAAGAAGTTCACATAGTTCCACAGAAAAAGCATCGAAAGTGGAATCTCCTGCACATCCTTCCTATGTTCTGGCCGTATGACTATCTTAGTGGCGAATATGATATGTTAGCCAAAGCAAGATACATTGCGAGGGAACAGAAGGTAGATGTTGTCTTGTCAAGTTGTACCTATGGCATGTTCCCAAACAATACTGCCTATGCCGTTTCCAAAGAATTTACTCTTCCGCTTGTTATTGACATTCGAGATCTTGAGGCACAGAATCCGCATAGGCCTTTTCGTAAGATGTATATACGTGAGAAGATAGACTTCCTTCGGTCAAAACTCGGATTCTTGAGTGCTCGACGGGCGAGGTCGGTTTTACATGCCGCTGATGCCCTTGTGTCGGTCTCGCCGTGGCATGTGCAATGGTTAAAAGATCATTGTAACGCTAATTCTTTTCTTATCTATAATGGCTATGACCCCGAAACATTCACTCCCCAGACACCACGCCCTTGTGATTGTTTTAAGGTCGTTTATACTGGTACATTAGGTATGGGGGTCTATCGTGATTATACGTTTCTTCTAGAAAGTGTTCGTAAACTGTATGAGCGTAAGGTGATTGATCCACATACATTTCAAGTGATATTCTATTCAGGGAAGATAGAGAATGGAAATCCAATTCGGGATCGGATTGGCAGGATGGGCATAGGAGCATTCTTCTCATTTCAGAATTTCGTGCCGTCCAATCAGGTCGCTTCGATTCTCAATGACGCATCTGTTCTACTTGTACTTACGAATAAAAATGGTTTCCATGGGGTAATGACGACAAAGTTCTTTGAGTATCTAGCTGTTAAAAGGCCAATCCTTTGCATGACGAGCGATGAGGACGTCCTTGAGGCGGCAATACATGATACGGAATCGGGATGCTCTGCACGTACACAAGAAGAAGCTGAACGATATATTGAGAGCTTGTATAACGAATGGAAGACCGTCGGTTTTGTTACTGGCACAACGAGAATGGATAAACTTGAGAAGTATTCAAGAGAGTTCCAAGCCCGGCAGTTCATTGAGGTATTTGAACAGGTCGTTCAAAAGCGCACTCTAGTTAAATGATTTTTGGTTGAATGGAGAAATTATGTCAATAAGATCATCCTTGGCAAGTGGGCTGTTTGTCGCTCGTTGCCGCCTTACTCGGCCATCATGGTGGCGTCTGTATCAGACGGCTTTGGAGCATGACCAGTGGTCTGCTGCCCAGTTGGCAGAGTTCAATTTCAAGATGCGTCTTGAAACATTGAAGTTCGCCTACGAAAATACGGAATACTACCACCGCCTATACCAGTCCGCAGGATTGGAGCCTGGGGATGTGAAAACGGAAGACGATTGGGTCAAAGTTCCGATTCTGACGAGAGAGGCGCTACGGGAAAACTTTGAGACGTTGCAGATACGGGATCTCAAACGACGGGGGCGTTATGCACAATGGGTGACGGGTGGGTCAACGGGGCAACCTTCAAAGGTTCTGAAGGATTGCGATTTTGCATCCCAACCACTCAATTGGCGTGCGTCAGGATGGAGTGGACGAAGGTTGCTCGGCAAGAATTTCGCGACACTCATGCGGGCGCACCCCATGACTTTTAAGGACAAGATTCGTCAGTTCCTTGTCCATTTCCCTCAGAAGTGCCTGTACTTAGATACGAGTAGCATGAATGATGAGACAATCCATAGATTTATTGCAGATTGGAAACGCTATGGATTAAGCAGCATATCTGGATATACTGGAGGCATACACGAACTTGCGTTGTATTGTCTGAACCATGAAATTGAGGTCCCGCCCCTTGAAGCTGTGAGTGTGACATCTTCTCCATGCGATCTGGTGCAACGTAAATTGATTCATCGTGTATTTCACGCGCCTGTGTTTGATTCATACGTGGCGACGGAGGCGCATCCAATGGCCAATCAATGCAGTTTTCAGGCGGAGATCGACCAGCCCGCCATGCATATTCATAGTGATTACCGTCACTTGGAGTTTGTGGATGAAAATGCTGTTCCCATGCCAGTTGGAGAACTGGGGGATGTCTTGGTCACGGACATGGGTGACAGGGTGTTTCCGATTGTGAGATATCGCCTGGGCGACAGGGGGCGTTCATTGCCTGGCAAGTGCCCATGTGGGCGTCCGTACCCGCTGATGGATACCGTTCATGGCCGTATGGCAGACTATATCTATCTTGAGAAGGGTAAGTTGAGCGGCGAGGGATGGACGATGAACTTCGAGCATTGCATTGATGCGGTACATGGATTCCAGATACATCAACATGCAGACAGGTCAGTCACCTTGCGCGTCATTCTCAACAAATCCAATCCTGCCGCAAAAGATCAGGTTGAAACGGTTGCTGCGAAAATGCAGGCACAACTTGGATGTTATCCGTTGTCGATAGAGTATGTGGATGTAATCCCGCATGACAGGGGTAAGTTGCGATACATCATTAGCGACGTGAAGGGAGCTGTCAATTGACAATCTCGCCTCAAGATACTGTCAAGCTGACATTCCTTGGTGACTTGATGTGTCTCGCCCCACAGATTAGGGCGATTCGGCGTTCGGGTAGTTCTTACGAGGATGTGTTTGCGCGCGTCAAGCATCTTTGGACTGATTCTGATTACGTGATGGCCAATTTGGAAACACCTGTAGCCGGGAGCTCTGGCGGGTATTCGCGAGGTCAGATGTCGTTTAATGCACCAATGGATTTTCTGCGGGCAGTCAAGACGGCCGGAATAGATTTTGTTTCGTTGGCAAATAACCATTGTCTAGATCGTGGAATCGTCGGCTTAGATGAAACTCTGCGATGTGTTCATGATGTGGACCTTGATTCGTCAGGGGCGTACCTTGCGGAGGATGACAGCCAGGAAATATTCGTCAAGGATTTACACGGCGAAAAATTTGCCATTGTTTGTAGTACGTATGGTATAAACGGTTATGATGTTTCTGGATTACCAGATGAATCGATTTGGAAAGTGGACACGTTGACAAGGGGGAGTGTCACCCATGTTGCCACACGTTTTGAGTTCGCCCGGAAAGTTTATGCAAGAGTTGTTCCGGAATGGATAAAGTCATTACGGAGGGCGATTAGGAGTGAATTGACGGGCCGATCGTCCATCGTACCCATAGCTGATAGTATCCATCCCGCTCAGATTGGGCGCCGTGAAGATAAGATTGTAGAGGAACGTGTTCGTAAGAAGATCGAGCGGGCCCAGAAACAGTCAAGAGTTGTTATTTCATTGCCTCATATAGGAGGGCAGTACAATCCTGCACCTGGTTCGTTTCAGAAATACACAATGAGTTGGATGGCAGCTGCCGGTGCGAATATGATTGTTGCTAACCATGCGCATCGTCCGTTGAGAAGTGGTTTTATTCGTAAGAATGCATTCGCTGCGTATGCTTTGGGTAATTTCTGTTTTACTCCCGGGGTCGGGTATTATCTGAATAATGTCTTGGCGGATTATTCGATTGTACTGAATGTTTTTTATGACGTGTCTAACCAACGAATTGCTGGTATCACTTTTCATACGGTCAAGTCAGTTGTTCGACGTGATGGTGTGGCAATTGTCGTGCCAGTATATGAACTCTACGCAGAAGCTAAAAGCGCATCAGAGCGCGAGTCGCTTGAAGTTGAGAACGAGGCTGTCGTAAATTGTTTTTCAGGAAACACAACTATGGCCGGTGTGTTGCCTGAATATGCATTACATGAAGGACTTTGATTTAATGGGCTCTTACCCATGAAGATTGTTATTTGCAGTATGGGGTATTCCGGATATTCGACCGCCTGTTGGCGGGCGTTGGCAGGTATTCCCGGCATTGACCTCGTGGTTTACACGCCCGAGACGGATTATCCCTATCAAGGTGATGTCCTTGCAGGGTTGGACGTGAAGGTCCTAAATCCTGCGACTTTTTCAGATGTTCGGAGTGTTTGTGACAAGGTTGTTGCTGAGAATCCTGATACTATTACGATTGGCGGTTGGGCTTCGCCTGCGTTCAAGGCATTGGTATATGATGTACGGCTTCAGAGGGCCCGTAAGCTACTTGTTATGGATTCAATGTGGACAGGATCGATACGCCAGATTGGGGCGCGATGGGCCTTACGTGGTCTTGTGAGACGATTGGATGGTGTCATAGTAGCAGGAGAACGTGGACGGCAATTTGCGCGATGGATGGGTTTTAGAAGCAGTCAAGTCTTTACGAGTACGTATGGCTACGATTCCCTGATCTTCAATCCGGTTTATGAACAACGGCTTCGGTTTCCAGAATGGCCTTGTCGGTTTTGTTTCGTGGGTCGTTATGTGCCTGTGAAAGGAGTGGAGGCATTGCTTGCCGCCTACCGAACTTATCGAAAGAGCGTTACGAATCCCTGGGAACTCCATTGTTTTGGAAAGGGGCCGATAACCGTTGAGGGGGATGGTGTTGTTGATCATGGTTTTATTCAACCCAAGGATCTGCCAGGAGCGCTTAGGGAACAAGGAGTTTTTGTACTTCCAAGTCTCCATGAGCCCTGGGGAGTTGCTCTTGCCGAGGCGGCCGGGTCGGGATTACCGTTGATATGCTCGGATATGGTAGCGTCAGGAATCGACCTCGTTCGAGACCATTATAACGGAATCGTATTCCCTGCCGGGGACTCGGAAAGGTTGGCTGCCGCTCTCGTATGGATGCATGAACATTCAAAGGAGCTATCCATCATGGGGCAACGTAGCCAATCATACGCAGGCGCCTATACACCTGAAGTCTGGGCGGCTAGATGGCTCGATGCTTGCTCACGGAGAAATTGAAGATGTTGCTTGCTGGTGACTTTATACCTAAGGTATTTAAGGTCCAACTTCCCGAAAGCTTTAGTCGGGAAATCATTCTGGCTAATCTAGAAGGACCTGTTTGTACTGATGGCTTGCCTGTCTCCAACAAGGTTGGCGTGTGCCTCCATAGCGTACCCTTCGACATTCCCGGCCGGTGGGCTTTTGCGCTTGCCAATAACCACTTGATGGATTTTCAAGCGGATGGTTTACATCAGACACAGGTGTTTCTTCAGAGCAAAGGGTATTTATTTGCGGGAGCGGGTGATACAGAGGAAGATGCGCGTAAGCCCATGATTTTGGAAGAAGGTGGAGTTCGGATTGCGGTTTTCTCGTGTTGCGAGCCACAGTTCGGCATGGCGACTAAAACAACTGCGGGTTGTGCGGTAATGGGGGCGTGGCTGTATGAGGCTATTCGTTCAGCAAAAGCAAGGAGCCTGGCTGATCGCATTATTGTATCTTGTCATGCAGCAAGTGAATTTTGTTCGTGGCCTTCTCCACAACTGCGAGATTTCTATCATTCGCTTATTGACGCGGGGGCCGATGTAATACATGGACACCACTCGCATGTCCCACAAGGGTGGGAGATATACAAAGGAAAGCCTATCTTCTTTGGGCTAGGCAATTTTGTTGTTGATACGGCGATGTGGTCTGGTAATCCGAATCAACTCTGGTCACTTGTGGTGGAGATGCGGTTCTCGTCTAAGGGTGACACTTTCAAGGTTATGCCGCATCGTGTGTCCTCAGATGAGAAAAGTATCAGGGTTGAACCAGCTGAGGACAACCCGTCAGCGGACGCTTACCTAGACGCGATTAATGCGCCATTTGCCGTCGAGGCCACCATCTCCTTGGAATCGATCTGGCAGGAAGCTGCTATCCGTCTTTATCCGCAGATTTATGCGCAGGCTATCCGTGCGCCCGGAATTGCGAAGAGAAGACTGTCGTTACGAGATCGTTTGCGTAAGGTATACTTCTCCTTACGTGATCTGGGTTATGCCTTGTGTGGACGAGAATGGGCGACAACCAAGAGCGTATTCTATACCAAATGTCTCTATAATTATTTTAATTGTCCAAGCCATCAACAGTCGATCTCGACTGCACTTGGTGTCTTGACTGGTGCCATACCAGATCGGCGGACAGATGAGACTTGTCGTCTTGCGGAAAAGGTGGGACTTGCATGAGAAGATTTTTGTTTACGACAAAATGGAAGCGATTTCGCCCATCCGCATTCCCGAAGTTTACGGAGTTGAGGGCAAGTGCGCATGAGTCATTTGAGGAATTGATGCGACGACAGGAGCAGTCGCGGCAACAACTGGTTCGTGCGGCATTTACACATACGGAATTCTACCAGCGACATTACGGCTCTGTTGGATTTGAATTGGGGGATGTCGGGAAGGATGGATGGTTTGAGCGGTTGCCACCTGTGACAAAGGATCACTTGCGTGAATGCTTTGAGGAAATGACGGATGCTGCGCAGAAGCAGTATCGTCGTATCTCCACGACCGGTGGCAGCACGGGTGTCCCCACAAAGACTGGGTATGATTGTCGTGTTGCGGAAGAGGCTTACAGCTGGCGCCTTCAAGAGTGGTTTGGGGTACATCCATGGGATAATCATGCCTACGTGTGGCGGGAAACACGGACGAACTGGAGACAGCGCTTTGTCAACAAAGCACTTTGGTGGCCGACGCGGCACCTGAAGTTGGATGCTAGTTTCATGACGGAAAACTCAATCCGTTCGTTTCTAAAGCAGTTCAATCGTGTGCGGCCTGCCCTTTTGCAGGGTTATGTAGGAGCGATCTCGCAGTTGGCTCAGTTTGTGATTGACAATCGGATTGCGGTCCGGGCTCCGAAATTCGTCTGGGCTACAAGTGCGCCTCTTTCTCCCGTACAACGTAAGTTGATCATGGATGCGTTTCATGCGCCCGTTTGTGATCAGTATGGTTCATGTGAGATTCGCTGGATCGCCCAGCAATGCTCAGAATGTAAGGGGCTCCATGTCAATGTAGAGCATGTGCATTTAGAGTATGTAGACGAAGCGAATCGTTCTGTACCAATAGGGACATACGGGAGGACGCTTCTTACGAATCTTGAGGATACCGTTTTCCCATTAATTCGTTACGAAAATGGAGATCGGGGACGTTGGCTTCCCGAGCAATGTCCATGCGGACGGACATTGCCGGTGATTGACGCGGTTAAGGGAAGGGAGAGCGAGTCGTTTGTTTTGCCGTCTGGGAAAACAATTAATGGTGAGTTCTTGACTACTATCTTTGACGCGACGCCGGATTTGGTGAGAGGTTTTCGTGTGATTCAGCATGGAGATTTATCCGTTACGATTGAATGTATTCCTTCGTCAAGTCAGGATGTTCCGCGTGTCCAGTCCGTCGTTCATGCATTTGCCGACCGCATCGGTGGTGAGGTGCCGGTCGATTGCCGAATCGTTCATGAGATTGCACATGACAGAGGTAAGTTACGCTTTGTCGTAAGGGAACATTAGAATGAAGGTCATTCAAGTTGTTCCGTCAATTTCTGCAGAGTCGAGCGGCCCAAGTTATTCGGTTCCCGCTCTGTGTCAGGGGTTGGCATCTGTCGGATGCGACGTGTCGCTTCATTTCCTTGATGACGTTCCATCGCAGTTGGCAAACGTTCCGTATCAAGTTACGAGTTATCCGCGTCGGGAGTTAGGGTTGAGAAATCTGGGGCGGTCGCCTGCCATGTTCTCTGGTCTGATGGGAGCTGCACGTACGGCTGAGATTATCCACAACAACAGTTTGTGGATGATGCCGAACGTTTATCCGTCTTGGGTTGTGCGACGGCTGCGACAAAGGAAAGAGACTCCACATATAAAACTTGTAACGTCTCCGCGCGGAACCTTGGCGCGATGGAGTCTTGCTAAGGGTAAATGGAAGAAACGGATTTTTGGTGCCCTGTTTCAATATCCTGCCTTGCGTCTAACGGATATGTTCCATGCGACGAGCGAGAAGGAGTATGAGGAGATTCGTGAGCAGGGGTATAAGCAGCCGGTTGTGATTGTACCGATCGGGATGGATGTGCCTGAAGTTGAATCGCGTGTGAAGGAAGATGCGGGGCGCGTACGGAAGGTGGTGTTCTTCGGTCGTCTTCATAGGGTGAAGGGCGTGGACCGGCTGATGTGGGCTTGGGGAGAGGTCGCGCGTGAGGGGTGGGAGCTCGTGATTGCTGGGCCGGACTGTGGGATGCTGGCGGAGCTGAAGGGAATTGTTGTGGAGAAGAAGTTGCCGCGCGTATCGTTCGTGGGGGAGATCAACGGACATGCCAAGTACGAGTTTCTTGCGGGGGGGGATGTGTATGTGCTGCCGAGCGACACGGAGAATTTTGGCGTGACGGTGGCAGAGTCGTTGGCGAGCGGGACGCCCGTGATTGCGAGCCAGGGGACGCCATGGCAGGGACTGGAGCGGGAGCGCTGCGGACGCTGGGTGCCGATTGGCGTGGAGCCGTTGGCGGCGGCGCTGGGTGAGCTGATGGCGATGAACGACGAAGAGCGTGTGGCGATGGGCGCGCGGGGCCGTGAGTGGATGCGGCGGGATTTCTCGTGGACGGGGATTGGCGAGAAGATGAAGGCTGCGTATGAATGGTTGTTGGGGCAAGGGGGTAGGCCGGAGTGGGTGCGGATGGCGTGAGTGGGATGCAACGGGCAAGATGCCCGTTGTCCCAGAGAACGTGAATGGAGGAGGATATGGACGCAAGAGTGACAGAGATTCAATTTGTCCCGAAAGGTGATGCGCGGGGACAATTGATTGCCTTGGAGGCATTGTCGGAGCAGGTGCCGTTTGAAGTCAAACGCATGTACTACATTTTTGACACGACACCGGGCACGGTGCGTGGCAATCACGCGCACAAGAATCTGAAGCAGGTTTTGATTTGTGTGAGTGGTGCTTGCACGATTGTCAGTGAGATGCCAGATGGTAAGGTGGTCGAACATCGTCTCGACTGGCCGAATCGCGGACTCTTGATTGAGGGATTGGTCTGGCGGCAAATGAAGGATTTTTCGAAAGATGCAGTTTTGATTGTTCTCGCTAGCGAGCATTATGATGAAGATGATTATATCAGGGATTATGTAAGGTATAAGGGCTTTTGTCGCGAGTTCAATTGTGTTACCAAGGTGTGATATCACCTTTGTATGCTGGAATCTGATTTAAAAGGAACATGTTGTGAAAAGAAATTACATTCTTCAAAATGAGGATACAATTCTCCGGCCCGTGACTGTTGCAGATGCTGAGTTGATCGTTAGATTAAGGAATCAACCACATGTTCAGGGCAAGGTTCATTTCACATCAGGCGACATTAGTGCGCAGGAAAAATGGATATTCAATTACCTCCAAAGAGATAATGATTTTTACTGGATTATAGAAACGCTAGAACATCAACCAATAGGGACGCAAAGTCTTTATAATTTCAATCCTGAGACTGGAGACATTGAAAGTGGCCGTTGGGTACTTCTACGTAATACTAGGGTTAACGTAATGGCAAATCGGATATTGAATTTTGATTTTGCTTTTAATGTCTTAAAGGCAAAAAGAATCTTATGGGATGTCGTTGTTACCAATGAAAGCGTTATACGTTATTCAGATATGTGTGGTTCAAGGCAAATCAAGAAGGGCAAAATACAAGGGGTTGGTTCGGAAGATGTTGAAGTCATCTGGTATGGCGAAACGCTAGAGAGTTGGTCTGTGAATAGAAAGCGCCTCATCAGATATTGTAAGGCACCAGATGCAATGAGCGCAAGAGAAGTATTTTCTGATGGTCGTCAGGTGGAAGTTGACATTTCAGGGGATCTCGCGGTATGAAAGGCTTTCAGTCAAAGACGGTACTTGTCACCGGCACGAATCGGGGACTCGGCAGGGCCTTTGTCGAAACATTTGCCGCGAAAGGCGCGAACGTGATTGCCCACGCCCGGAGGGAGACGCCTGAGTTCATGCGCTTCATCGAGGAAACGGCGCAGAAGAACGGCGTGGCGGTATCCCCCGTTTTCTTTGACATGACGGATTCGGGCGCGCTGAAGGCCGCCGTGAGATCGATCGTGGCGGCGAAGACGCCGGTCAACGTCCTTGTCAACAGTGCGGGGGTCGCGCACGGCGGACTTTTCCAGATGACCTCCATGGAGAAGATCCGCGAAGTGTTCGCTGTCAACCTCTTCGCCCACATGGAGCTGACGCAGCAGTTGATGCGCTACATGATGCGTTTTCCCGGCGGGGCGATCGTGAATGTCGCCTCCATTTCGGGGATCGACC
>JAEEGL015407895.1_pt1 | contig 15125 bp, 7 predicted proteins | sample 9134231 | NCBI WGS metagenome assembly JAEEGL01 (sample SAMN16246548, study PRJNA631951) | gut metagenome | biome: gut microbiome; feature: rumen; material: fiber-attached | host: Bos | place: Iran: Karaj | collected 2018-10 | reverse complement strand
GCCGCTGCCGCGCCGCCTATTGTCGGACGCGACTTTGCGGACAGCGATATGCGCCCGCGCGCCTTGTCAACACCGATGACCGTGACCTGAAGGCGGTCCCCCGCCTTCACCACCGACGCGGGATCGGACACGAATCCATCCGAAAGCTCCGAACGGTGGACGAGCCCGTCCTGGTGCACGCCGATATCGACAAACGCCCCGAAGGCCGTAACGTTCGTGACGACGCCCTCGAGCTTCATCCCCTCCTTGACGTCCTCTATCTTCGTCACGTCGTCCCGGAACTTCGGCGGCTCAAACACCGCGCGCGGATCGCGCCCCGGCTTCACGAGCTCCGCGACGATGTCCTTGAGCGTGGGCTCGCCCACGTCGTTCGAGACGTACCGCCTCACGTCTATCTTCTTCGCCGCGAGCGGATTGCCCACGAGGTTCCCGACAGTCACGCCGAGGTCCTCCGCCATCTTCGCGACAAGTGCGTAGCGCTCGGGATGCACGGCGGACGAGTCGAGCGGATTCTCCGCGCCGCGTATGCGCAGGAACCCCGCGCACTGCTCGTACGCCTTGTCGCCGAGCCCCTTCACCTTCTTGAGCTGTTCGCGCGACTTGAACTTTCCGTTCTCGTTGCGCCACGCGACGATGTTCGCCGCGATGGACGGCGTTATGCCGGAGACGCGCTGCAAGAGCGGAGCCGACGCTGTGTTCAGCTCGACGCCTACGCCGTTCACGCACGAGACGACCACCTCGTCCAGCTTCGACCCGAGGAGCTGCTGCGAAACGTCGTGCTGGTACTGTCCGACTCCAATGGACTTGGGATCGACCTTCACGAGTTCCGCGAGGGGATCCTGGAGGCGGCGTCCTATCGAGATCGCCCCGCGCACGGTCAGGTCGAGGTCCGGGAACTCCTGCCGCGCTATCTCGGACGCCGAATACACGGACGCCCCCGACTCGCTCACGGAGACGACAATGGGCGTCGGGATTTCGGGATGCTGCTCGCGGAGCTTCTTCAGCGTGTCGCGCACGAACGACTCCGTCTCGCGCCCTGCCGTGCCGTTCCCGACGGCGACGGCGTCCGCGTGGTACTTCGCCACGATCATCGCGACGGCCTTCGCCGCCTCGAGAGGCTTCTGCTGGGGGAATATAACGGTCTTGCCTAGGTACTTGCCCGTCGAATCGAGCATCGCGACCTTGCAGCCCGTGCGGATGCCCGGGTCTATCGCGAGGACGGCCTTCTCGCCAAGCGGCGCGGCGAGCAGCAGGTGGCGAAGGTTCTCCGCGAACACCTCGACCGCCGCGCGGTCCGCTTCGGCCTTCTTGTCCACTGTCACGTCTATCTCGCACGACGGCGCGAGCAGCCTCTTGTACGCGTCGCGCGCGGCGACCTCCACCTGTCCGTCGCACTTCTCGTCCTTGCGCGCGCCGCGCACGGACGACACGATCTCCATGATCCTCGCAACGACCGGATCCTCGTCCAGCACGAGCTTGACCCACAGGACGCCCTCCTTCTGTCCGCGCCGGATGGCGAGGTAGCGGTGGGATGGCATCGTCGCGACCGGCTCGTCGTAGTCGTAGTACTGCTCGAACTTCGTCGGCTCCTTCGGCGCGGGCGAGGCGACTTCGCTCTTTACGTGCGAGCGGCGCGCGAACTCGGTGCGGACGAACCCGCGCACGTCGGCGATGTCCGCTATGCGCTCCGCGATGATGTCGCGGGCGTACTGGAGGTCCTCGTCGGACGCCGACACGAGCGCCGGATCGGACGCCGCGCCTTCCCATATCGCGTCGGCGAGCGGCTCGAACCCCTTCTCCTTCGCGACCTGCGCGCGCGTCCTGCGCTTCGGCTTGAACGGCTGGTATATGTCCTCGAGGCGGGACTTTACGAAGCACTCCGCGATCTGCTTGCGCAGCTCGTCGGTGAGCTTGCCCTGCTCGTCGATCGACTTGAGGACGGTCTCCTTGCGTGCCTCGAGCTCGGTGTAGTACTCGAGCCTGTCCTTGATCTTCCCTATCGCGACCTCGTCGAGGTTGCCATGCGCCTCCTTGCGGTAGCGCGCGATGAAGGGAATGGTGTTCCCGTCCGCGAGCAGCTTCTCCACTGCGGCGATCTGGCGCTCGCTCACCCCGACCTCCGCGACCATCCTTGCGGTGATTTCCCTGTTCATTCGGTCTCCCCTAGGATGACGCTCCTCAGCCTGTCCACCGTGATCGGCTTGAGCAACATTCCGTTGAAGCCCATCGACGCAGCCTTACCCTGGAACTCCACGTCCGCCGTCACCACGATGACGCATGTCCGCGCCAGGTCGGGGTTCGCGCGGATTGCCTTGACCAGGCCCTCGCCGTCAAGGTTGGGCATCCACATGTCGGTAAGCACCATGTCGAACGGCTCTGTACCGGGGGCCTCTATCAGCGCAAGGGCCTCCTGCCCGTCGCCTGCGGACACCGTCTCGAATTCCCCGATGTTCCGTAGCAGGGCCTTGAGCACCATGACGTTCATCTTCGAGTCGTCAACGAGCAGCAGCCGCTTTGGCATTGGCCTGGAACCGCCGGGCGCCGACTTCCGGGCCTGCGCCTCGTCGTTGTCCGCCGACGCGACGGCCTCCGCCGACGCCCGCCTCACGCCGGGAATCGTGATGGAGAACGTGGAACCCTTCCCAAGCTCCGACTTCACGCCGAGCCTGCCGCCCATCGCGGCGGCGAGCTGTCCGCATATTGCGAGGCCAAGCCCCGTGCCGCCGTTGCGCGAAAGCCTGGAGCCGACCTGCACGTACGCGGAGCCGATGCGGGACTTGTCCTCGTCGGATATGCCGCAGCCCGTGTCCTCTACCTCGAGGATGAACTCGCCGTCGTCCGCACCCTCGCGGCCGACGTACGACGCACGAAGCTCGATGTACCCCTTTTCCGTAAACTTCACGGCGTTGCCCACGAGGTTGAACACGATCTGCCTGAGCCGCTGCGGATCCAGCATGAGCTGCGGCATGTCGCCAACAACGCACCTCAGCTCCAGGCCGGGCTTGTCGCCGGAGAAGCGGAACGCGTCCACCAGTTCGTGCATAAGGCGCTGGCAGTCCGTCGGCTCAAGGACGATATCCATCTTCCCCGACTCGAGCTTCGAGAGGTCCAGGACGTCGTTGATGAGCCGCAGTAGCGTCTTGCCGCTCACCATGATGGAGTCCACCGCCTGCTCGCGTTCGGCCTCAGTCGGACTCCCCGTCTTCAGCGTCTCGGCAAACCCGATTATCGCGTTCAGCGGCGTCCTTATGTCGTGGCTCACCGTCGAGAAGAAGTAGCTCTTCGCGCGCGTCTTCTCGTCCTCCATCTCCAGCTCGCGCCGCTTGAGTATGGCGTAGATGCAGAACATGAGCGAAAGCGACATTACGATCAACATGCACTGGATGACGTTGCCGCGCACGATGGAGCGGTTCACGCGCGCGAGCTTCGCGCGCAGCGTCTCCTGCCAGTCGTCCGCATCACTGCCATGCCCCTTGTCGGCGGCATCCTTCCCGCACGCGATGCGATGGTGTTGGACGATGTCGTCGAACGCGCTCTGCGTCGTCTCGTACGTCATCTGGCGCATCCACATGAGCGAAAGGAACAGGATAACGCAGAGCAGCGACACCCACACCACCGTGGAGCGCCCGAACCGGCGGAGTCGGTCACCGTGGAAGTGGAAGAGGAAGGAGAGAATACCCGCGATACACCAGATGAGCAGCACGAGGTACGACTCGGTGGACATCATCGAGGGCGTGTCGGAACTGAAGCTCGGCACTATGTATATGAGTATGATCGCAACGGAGAGGACGAGTCCGCACATCCCCGTCACGGCAGACGCGCGCCGCCCTTCCGCGCGTGCCACCTTGAACGTCGCGGCGGACGTGTACGCATACGCGACCGCCGCGCCGACGAGCGACGTATCGACTATGACGCCGATGACCGACTGCCCGAGGGCCGCGATCAAGACCGACACGCACGCTATCACGGCGACGGCGTTCCTCGGCGAGCCGTCCGCGCCCTTGCCGCCGAGCCAGCGCGGCATGGCGCCGTCGTCGGACATCGCCGACAGCAGCCTGCTCGCCGCGAACATGTTCCCGACGAGGTTCGTGAAGATCGAGCCGAAGAGGGCGGCGCCCAGTACCTCTGGACCTATGTCCCCGAGGTTGCGGCCCACGGCCGTGAACGCGGACATCTCGTGCGACCCCAGCCACATGACGGCGCCAACCCATCCCCCCTGGCTGGGGACGAGCGCGGGAATCGCGGAAAGGAGGAAGTAGCCTATGACCACGGCCACAAGCGCCGATGCCATCACCGCGAAGGAACGCCTGCGCGGGAACCCGAACTCGGACGACGACTGCGATATGGCCTCGAAGCCCACGAAGAGCCATGGCGCGACGGCCACGATACGCAGGATCTGCCACGCCGGACTCCCTCCATTGGGCGCGAACGCCGGGGCCATTGTCGCGAAGCCGCCGGTGTGCTTGGCGAACGCGGAGCAGAAGCATGCGACGATTCCTGCGACGAACATGGCCACGAAGGCTATCTGCGCGCGGCACGCGACCTTGCGGCGGCAGCACATCGCGGCAGAGACCGCTATCGCGGCGGTGGATAGCAGCACGTGTCCGAGGCGCACCTCGTATCCGGCGATCTCGAGCCTGAAGCCGAACTGCAGGACGTCGCCCATGACGTAACGCACGACGATCACCAGCGCGGCGGCGTCCATCCACAGGATCGCCACATAGACAAGGCACAGGAACCACGCGCAGAGGAACCCGTGGTCGCATCCGAACACATTGGCCGCGTATGCGTACACTCCGCCCTTCTCAGGGCCCCTGTTGATCATGTAGTGGTAGTTCCACGCTATGATGCCCATCACGACCGCGCCGATCAGGATGCCGAGCGCCGTGCCCAGCGGGCCGGCTTGCGGCAGGAAAGTCGTCCATGGCAGGACGAAGGAATCCCAGCCAAGGGCGCAACCGAACGCGAGCGCCCACGCGGCAAGCGTGGATATGTGCGATGTCTTCATCTTGAGCCTCCCTCACTGAATGTGCCGAACACCGACGGCAGCGACACGAACTTCTCCATGTCGGCCCTCACGACTTCCCGCGCATACGTCGAGATGCCGCTCTCCCCCCCGTCGTAGGGTATGCATGACACAGGCAACTTCATGGCGTCGCTACCTGCCGAAAAGCGCACGGAGTTTCTCGCCGGTCACCGGCTTGGACATGACCTTGGCGAACAACGACATGTCGTACGTGGAGCCCACGTCCACGTCGGCCGTCACGGCTACGATCGGCACCTGCGCTAGCCTCCGGTCCCTGCGCATCGCCTCGGCGAGCTGCGTGCCGTCCATCTCCGGCATCCACATGTCGGTCATCACGACGTCTGGCAGCCACTCCTTCATCACCTTCAGCGCCTCGGCGCCGTTCTGCGCATAGCGGATGTCCACGACGCCGATGTTCCCGAGGTGGATGCCGAGGATCTTGCGGTTCATCACCATGTCATCGACCACGAGCGCCCGTTCCGGCAGCGCGGAGGCGATCGTCTCTGCGGCGGACTTGGCAGCCGTGGGTTCAAGCGCCAAGGTCCTGAGGCCGGGTATGTCGATGACGAACCGCGTGCCCTTGCCCAGCTCGCTCTCGACGCTGATCGTGCCTCCCGCGCCATCGACCATGCGCTTGACGATCGGAAGCCCCAGCCCCGTGCCCTTGTCCGGGGTGTCCCCAGTGTGCATGCGGCTCGCGATGTCCTGCACGAAAGGATCGAACAGCTTGCCCATCTTCTCCGACGATATCCCGCACCCAGTGTCCTTGATCTCGATGTGGAGCGTACTGGTCTCGCGCATCCACGCCGCCCTGACGACGATCTCGCCCTTCTCGGTGAACTTCGCCGCGTTCCCGACGAGGTTGATGAGTATCTGCCTCAGGCCCTGCTGGTACATCTCGAGGATCGGCAGCTCGCCCCCAACGACCTCGATCTTCAGCTTCACGCCGTGGCGGCGGACGCGGTACCCGAATATCGCCGGAAGCTCCTTGAGGAGCTGGTTGGCGTCGCATATGCCGGAGCGCATGTCCATGGCGTTCGCGTCGAGCTTGGACAGGTCGAGGATGTCGTTTATGAGCTCAAGGAGAGCGCTTGAGCTGAGGAGTATCCCTTCCGTGTAGTCGCGCCTCAGGGACTCGTCGAGCCTCTCGCGCGAGAGGAACTCCGCGAATCCGACGACGGCGTTGAGCGGAGTCCTGAGCTCGTGCGACATCATCGCGAGGAAGCGCGTCTTCGACTGCGCGTGGTCCTCCGCGACTTTCGCGGCTTCGTTCGCGCGCCTCGTCTGGCGCACGAGCATGGCTATCAGCACCGATCCGAACAGGACAACGACCGCGAGCACGCTCAGCGACACGACGGATATGACGCGCACCAGCTCTTCGCGCGTCAGGCCGAACACGCGGTGCACGACCTGCCTCTCGGCCATCGCGGCGAGGAACATCTCCTGGAGGCGCGACTGCTCCATGCCGGCCATCACCTTGCCGAGTATCGACACGAGCTCCTTCGGCACGCTCGGCCTCGCGAACATCTCGAACTCCTCGTACTGGTCCTTCGCGCCGAGCATCTTGGCGGCGCTCTGCGGAACGGGCAGCGCGAACACCGAGATCGCGCCGTAAGTGGCGGCCTCGGCCTTCTCGGGGTAGGGAATCCACAGGTCGGTGTCGCCGCGCATGAACTTCGCCTCCGCAGTCTGGATGTCCGTCTGCGGCTGGACCTTGAGCCTCAGCCCCGTGCGGCGGTACACCTCGTCTATGAGGGCGCCGATGAAGCCGATTGGCTTGCCGCCCTTGCCCTCGTAGGGGAAGGGCCACGGGGAGAAGTCCACCACGATAGGCCCGTCGTTCCTGATCCTCCTCGCGAGCCAGCTGCTCTCCTCGAGCGACAGCGCCGCCATCTCGCTGCGCTCGCCGTAGTGGTGCTCGCTTATCATCCTGAGGTACTTCGGGAAGTCGTCGCATATGACGTCCATCGCGTGCTCCAGCTCCTCGAACAAGTCCTTGCGCTTGAGCGAGGTGCAGATGTACATCGGATGCGAGGCGTACAGGTGCAGGGCCTTCTCCTTGGCGAGCTCGGGCATCTCGACGTCCACGCATGCGTCGATGTCGCCCCTTATATACGCATCGAGCATAGCGCGGTCTGACGAGAACTCGACGCATGCGATGCTCTTTTCCCCCCCGAACTGGCGGCGTGCGCGCTGCGCGCTGAGGGTGCTGGAAAGGAGTCCGACCCTCATGCCGTGCCAGGTCTCCGGCTCGCCCGGCATGTAGTGGCTGTCGGGACGAGCCCAGAGGTACACGCGGAGCATCCCCATGGGAGTGTGCGGATACAGGAACTTCTCGCGCATCATGGACGTGAACCCGATGCCTCCGACAAGGTCGAGCCGTCCGTTCTGCACGTCGGCAATGCTCTCGTCGTAGTCGCCGAACACGTAGTCCAGCGTCCAGTGCGTATGCCCGACTAGCGACTTGAGCCACACCTCCAGCGCGCCGGAGCGGACGCCGTCGGGCGTCACCTCGAAGAGGTCGCCGCGGCTGTACGCCGCCACGCGCACGCGGCGCGTCGGCTTCGTGACGCCAAGATGCCTCTCGCGCAGCTCGTCATACCTGTCGATGTGCGTGATGTAGCACTCGCGGTATGCCTTGGAGAGCTTCCTGAGGAGCTCTGGCTTGTCCCTGCGGACCGCGAAGAACACGTGGCGCGAGCCGATCGGCACGACCTCCACCACGCCCTCCGGCCGCTTGCCGAACGGCGTGTAGAGGAACAGCACGTCGATCTCGCCGTCGTGGAGCGCCTTCACGGCCCCCTCGCTCGTCGGAAACTCCACGTACGTCGGCGACAGGTTCGCATGCTCGAAGTAGCGGGTCCGGTCGTCGTTCGTGACCTGCCCCTGCGAGACCGGCGAGTAGCCGACGCGCATCCTCGGCCACTCCGTGATCTTCACGGACATCAGCTCCATCGCGCGCGAGGGCGTCGCGTACAGCGCGAAGTGCATGCGTCCGAGCGGCTGCAGCGGGAAGTCGAACTCCTCGAGGAGACGCTTAGTACGGAACACGGAACAGATGACATCTGCCTTGGATACGTCCATCTGCCCGTCGGCGCCGAACTCGAGCCTTTCAGTCTCGATGCCCGCCGCCTGGAACACGTCGGCCATGACCGCGCGGCAGAATTCGTTGTCCGCCGCAGCCCAGTAGTCGAGCTTTGGATCGCGTTCGCAGTCCGCCACCTTGATCGGTGCGGCGGTGGCGCAGAACGCCGCCAGCATGGCGGACAGGTGGATGACGCAGGGCGCGGCAAGTTCGTGGACCAGCTGGCCGAGGCCCGCGTCCTTGCTCCTTTCTAACAGGCTTTCCATGCGGACCCTGTCACAGCTGCTTCGAGAGCCCGTCCATCCTGGCGATGAGCGACGCGGACTCCGCCGCGTTCTTGAGCTCCGCCGTCTTGCGGAGCGCGATCGCGGTCTCGGCCATCTCCGTGTCGCCTGCGGCGTAGGCGTTGCCCTTCATCGTGTGGGCAATCCTGTCCAGTTGCGTCCAGTCACACGACGCGAGCGCCTTGCCGGCTTCGGCAATCTTCACGAGACTTGACGAGACGTACTCGCCGTATATCTCCGCCATCACGTTGGCGTCGCCGGCGAACTGCTCCGCCAGAAACGTTCTGCAGCATTCCTTCATGCCTGTTCCTCCGTATTTATTCACTTGTCATTGCGATGTTTCCGCCATTGGCGTATATTATGCCATATTCTTGCGCGTTTTTCAATAGCCCCGCGCCAATCGTCAAGCCTCCACTGGAACGGCGTCGCCGGTGGACGTCAGCAGCAGCACGGACCTCACGCGCTCCGGCGGAAGCCCCGCGAGCGACGCGACCGCCGAACGGTACGCGGCCATCTGCCCCGCGTACGCCGCGCCCATGCGCCGCGCGAATTCCTCCCTCGTCTCGCCCTTCCCTACCGCGTTCGTCTTGAAATCGTAGATTGTCGCCCGCCTACCTTCGCCCTCGCCCGCGAACACCACGCGGTCGAACTGCCCGGACGTCCATTCGCTCCCGACGAGGAGCTCGTAGCCCCTTTCGCGCCACAGCGCCGTGACGTCAGGCCCCCTCACGAACGCATCGGTCCACCCGTTCTCCAGTATTCGCCGCTCGGTGTCGTCCCCCGGCGCGGCGGGATCCACCCACTCGACGGACTCGAACATCGCATGGACGTCCGTTCCACGGCGTAGCGCAGCCCGCCGCGCGGCGGCGTCCGCGAAAAGCTCGCCCGCCGACATCCCGGACCGGAGCGAAAGCGACGGCAGGCGCCGCCGTACCGCAGTGCGCTTCGCGCGGTGGAACGGGACCGGCGCCGGCTTGTCCGCCGGCTTGGTTCCATTGTCGCCGCCGGACGCCTTGCGCTCCGCCTCCACCTTCTCGTGCCATTTCGGATCGCCAATCGCATTTGGAATCGACTCGCGCACGAAGTCCGACATGCGCAGCGACTCGCCCCGCTCCTTGGACGCGGGATGGCATATCACCGTCATCGCGTACTTCGCACGCGTCATCGCGACGTAGTACGTGCAAAGGGCCTCCTCCTCGACGCGGATCTGCCGCTCGGCGCGGGCGGGGGCGATCCCTGGCAATATGGACGACACGACCGCCCCCGGATCGGGCATGACCCATCCGTCGCCGACTATCGGCTTCTTCTCGTCGGCGGTTATCGGATTGTGCTCGTAGAGCGGAAGGACCACGTAGTCGAATCCAAGCCCCTTGGATCGGTGGATCGTCATTATCTTGATCTTCCCGGGCTCCGCGATGTTGCGCTTCTTCTTCGACGCAAGGAAATCGACGAAGTCCGAAAGCCTCGTCCCCGGCTCAGTGGCGAGCTCGAACTCCGCCGCCGCGCGGAGCATGTCGGTGAAACGCCCCTCGGTGAATGCGCTCCATGCCTCCTCCGGTTTCGCAGGAAGCTTCGCCCGCATCTCGCGGAACGCGCGCACGAGCCCCTTCGCGGTGAACGCCTGCGAGGCCGCCTGCGAGACTGCGGCTGCGTCCGGCACGCCCTCGGGCCACATCGCGGCGGCAAGGGGGGTCGAGGCGAAATGCCTGTACGCCTGCTGGTATCCGGGATGGTCCGCAAGCTTCACGAGGTCAAGGAACCCCTGCAGCGCCGGCGTGTCGAGGATCGCGCTCTCGCCTTCCCATACCACACCTTTCATCTCATTCTGCTTCAGGTATGCGGCAAGGCTCTCGCCCATGGAGTTTCCCCTTACGAGAATCGCGGCTGAAAGTCCGCGCCCCACAGGATCTACCGCCCGAAGCGCATTCCGCACGGGCTCGAAGAAGTCCGTGAGCTTCTTCCCTGGGGAATCCACGACTTGGACGAATCCTGGCCAATCTGGATGCGCAGACTCGTGCTTGGACGCCTCCCAGGACGGATACTCCGTACGGAGCCTGCCATCGACGAACACCTGGTTCACGGCATCTACTATGGCTGGCGAAGAGCGGAACGTCTTGTCCCTGGGCTTCAGCACGTATGCGCCGCCCTCCTTCTCGCGCCGGAATATCCCGACGTCGCCGTTCCGCCATCCGTATATCGCCTGCTTGCGGTCCCCTACGATGAACACGGACCTGTCGGAGTCCGCCTTCGCCTCGTCGATGAGAGGACCTATCGCGCCCCACTGTCCGCGGCTCGTGTCCTGGAACTCGTCGAGCGCCCATGCGCGGATGCGCGAGTCGAGCCTGTACTCGAGCGCGAGGCGGACGTCGCCCGGCAGGCATGCGAGAAGGCGCGGCACGTCGTCGAAGACGATCTTTCCCGCGCCGCGCACCTTCGCCGCGTACTCCGTCTCGTACGCCGACATGAGGCCATGGACGCCGCGCACCAGCTCGAGCTTCTGGCGGATGACGTATCCGCACACGCCGAGTATCGCCTCCCTTATGGCCCGCGCCTGCTCACCGCCGAAGGAATACTCCTTCCTGTTGAAGGAGAACTCGACGGTCGCATGGGAAAACAGCCCTTCCGCGCCAAGCTCCAATATTTTCTTGGCCATGCCCTTGACATCCGACAGCCCGCCTCGGAAGTTGCGGACCCACTCCACGAACTCCGGCCACTTCGCGCCCGGACACATTCCCACGAGCGCATCGGCAAGGCGCGACAGGTCCGCCTCCGTCGTCGCGGTCCACGACGCTCCGTCGCCCCATATCGCGGAAGCGTCGCCCCACGAGCGGGCCTCGGGATTGTCGAGCAGGAGCGAGTGCCACTCCTTTATGAATTCGCGGTACGACGCGATGAAGCTCCTCACGTCCTCGCCGTTCATGGCGAGGGAGAACGCGTCGGCGAACGCGCGGCGCGTCTTCGCGTCGGTGCGTCGCAGGATGCGGAACGACGTCCGCGCACGCTCGCACCCCGCTGCGTAGTCGTCCATTATCGCGACGTTGCCCGCAAGCCCGAGCTCGAGCGGAAAGCTCCTCACGATCCGCATGAGGAAGCTGTCGAGCGTTCCGATGAGCGAGAGATGCTGGGTCGCGACGACCTTGCGGAGAAGCGCGACGGATTCGCCGTCGCCATTCGCGGCGCTTTCCGCAAGCAGCGAGACGAACCGCTCGAATATCTCGCCTGCCGCCATGCGGGAGAACGTGAGCGCGACTATCTCGTGCGGCTCCACGCGGCCCTTTGCGAGCGCGATCAGCCGCTCGGCAAGCGCCTGCGTCTTGCCCGTCCCCGCCGAAGCCTCTATGAGAACGTTCTTGTCCATTCCTGCCCGCCTATTCGTACAGCGGCTCGACGACCTTGCCGTCACGCTGGTCGTCCGGCCTGTGGTCGTGGGAGATGTACTGTCCGTTCGATCCCATGAACACGAGAAGCCGCTCCCGCTCGTCCGGCGAAAGCTTCACGCCGTGGTGCCCGGCCTTGAGGATGCGGTACAGCGCGGATGCGTGCGCCCCGGTCTTGCACGGCTCGCTGTACGGCGGCACGTGGAACGCGCGGTTGCTGCCGGCGCTCATATTGCCGCTCGCGGGGTCGAATCCGAACATCTGCACGTAGTGGCGCAGTGAATCGTACGACGTAGTCCAGCCCAACTTGTGGCGTCTCCAGTCCCCCGCACGGAGGTCCGGCGCCTTCGCCGCGCGCTTCTCGCCGTGGCATGAAACGCACTTCGCGTCGAGGACGGGCTGGACGAGCCGCGTGAAGTTGAACGGCTTGGCGCCGTCGGGAGCGGGCTTCAGCCTGCTCGGCGCGCGGCGCATCGCGATCGGCATCTCGGTGGCGGGTCTGGACGCGGCGGCGACGCGGTTCTCGTGGCATCCGCTGCACATCAGCCTCTCGCCGGCGTGGACATATGTGTCGCTCCTCATGTTCTGCACGGTGCAGCCTTCGGCGTCGAGCGCCTGGAAGAAGATCGGCACGTCCGCCGGCGCCTCGAAGAACGCGCTGCCGTCCGCCTCCACGGGGACTGTCCCCAGACACTGCCGCGCGACCTGGAGGACGTCGTACCCGATGCGGGGCACGCCGTTTACCGGAGTGAACTTCGGGATCACCTGCCACACGCGGAGGGCCGTCACCTTCACGCCCTCCGGGAACGGACGCCTCGTGTTGTACACGTTGATCAGCCCTATCTGCGCCGTCTTGGGCAGTTCGTTCGTCGCGGCCGGCGCGGGACGCGTCCCGTCGGGGTTCGCGGGCCGCCCCGCAAGCGTGCCGTGCGCAAGCACTGGCGGACGCTTCCGCGCAAGCAGGGGCATGGGGTCGAGGCACGATATCGTCGGATGCGCGTAGAGGCGCGTCCTGTTGCCGAACACGTCCAATAGCGTGATGGCGTAGCGGCGGCCGCGCTCCTTCACCTTGTAGAGTCCGTTGGCGTCCCCGTCGTACGCGCAGATGAAGTACTTCTCGCTCAGCGGCCACGCAGTGGCGTACGAGCCGCTGTAGCGGTTCCCGCCGAACCCCTTCTCGCACTCCGGGAAAGGCTGCTCCGGAGTGATGCGGCGGATGGAGCCCATCCTGCCGTCGTCGGGAACCGTCGGGTCGATGAGGATGAGCGAACCCGCCGCCCAGCCGTGGTGCGGCGCGGCGGTTGCGACATACCTACGGCTGTCCGGCACCTGGCGGATGTTCACCTCCATGCGCGGCGAGGTATCGACGGAGAGGCGGTAGTTTCCGTTCAGCTCGCGCGGGTCGCGTCCGTCGGGGAAGGTCAGCCATGCGTGGTGCGCCTGCCCGGAACCCCTGTCAACGTAGTCCCAGCGCGTATAGGCCACCATGCCGGCGTTGTTCACGCTCGGATGCCATTCGTTCGTCTCATGGTGCGAGAGGCGCACTATGTCCGCGCCGTCGTCGAACATCGAGTAGAGCGTGAACGACGGGACGGGACGCTTGCCGGAGCAGCGCACGTATCCGCCGCGCCGGTCGGAGACGAACACGAGGCGTCCGTTGGGGAGCCAGCACGGATCGAAATCGTTCCACGGGCCAGACGTCAGCTGGCGGAGCCCTGAGCCGTCCGTCCTGCACGTGAACACGTGGTAGCACGACTCGTCGGTCCACTTGTCGAGGCTGCTGTTGTTCTTCGCCGCCGCGAACGCGATCCGCGAACCGTCCCAGTCGATGTCTGGCGAGATTATCGCGCACCCGTCGAGGGTCTGTCCCTTCCACGGACCTTCCTCGATGACCTTGCCCTCGAGTATGTTGCGCGCAACTGGATGTCCGGAGAACGGATCGTCGAGGACGTACAGGCCGTCGCCGCGCGAGAGGCCGTTCTGCGTCCCGTGGAATCCGTAGTACTGGTCGCACATGTGCGAGCCGTCCCTCCACTCGTTGAACCCCGGCGGTTCGTGCGCGGCAAAGAGGATGCGCCCGATGCCCTTCAGCAGAGGATTCTTCAGCGAGACGCGCCGGTTGAGGTCCATCACGCGCTCGAAGACCGGCAGCCTCGCCGCCTTGCCCTGCGCGACCGACGCCTCGGCCATGAGGTGGACAAACTCCCCGCGTTCCGCCGAAAGGTCAACGGATGCGGCGAGGTCGTCCATGAGCGCGCACGTGCGGCGCAGGACGACGACGAGCGGATCGGCGTCGCAGGGCAGGATGCACGCCGAAGGGTTCTCGGACGTCGCGAGGACGTTCTTCGGCATGCGGTTCCAGTTCGCGATGTCGCGCTCGATGAGCCGCCAGTCGTCATGATCCCTGCCGGGTTCCGCGAAGGCAATCCCCGCCCCGAAGGCGAGCGCCAGAATAATTGTCTTTTTCATTTTCATTTCAATGCCTTTTCATTTTCATTTCAATGCCTTTTCATCTTCATTTCAATGCCTAGCATTATACCATTTTTCGCACCTTGCCGCGCTACACGCCCTCCAACAACCGAGCACTTCCTCATCTTTCCGCCGTCTTGACCGCCAGCGGAAGCTCGTAGAACGACGGAGGATCGCCTCTTTCGGGTTAAGGAACCTTGATTCTTGAAATGAGCCATTGGCCGTCGGTCTTTTCAAGATGCGAAAGGAACTTCTCCGACTTCGGCGTGTACCTCGGCCACGCCGCCTCAGTCCCGGAATGGTCAATCCACCCCTCGACGCGGGCATCTTGGCCATTGACACTGATTTCAAGTTCGCGAAACTCTACAGCAATCTTCGTCGCACCAGATCGGAAAGCCAGCAACCCGCCAGCGATGTCATCGCGGGAATAGGTAGCCTTTAAACCATGACCAAGGTCTATGATTGCACACCCGTCCTTGAAATGACGCGCGAGAGACTGGGATTTCGCAGCGCATTCCATCACGGGCTCTCCTGACTTCTTCGCCGCGAGCCTCTCTATGTCTGCGAACACGCGTTTAATCTGAGCCGTCTCGCTGTGAGTGAAAAGCCACAGTGACACTGCAGCCGCAGCGAGGACAGCGTAGGCTATTGCCCTGCGCATCGTCATGGGATTTCCTCCTCTATCGCGTTGAGTCTCATGCCGCATATTCTACCAAACCCATGCTCACAGCGTCAAGCCTTGTGCAGGACAGCCGCAGCTATATGTTTCTCATTGTTCATACCCTTATTATATCAATTCAGGGCGCCTTGCAACTTGTCACGAACTTGTCAAACGCGAAAAACATGGACGCGAAGATGTCAATGCTGACAACTTCGCGTTCCCG
>JAEEGL011599102.1_pt1 | contig 15125 bp, 9 predicted proteins | sample 9134231 | NCBI WGS metagenome assembly JAEEGL01 (sample SAMN16246548, study PRJNA631951) | gut metagenome | biome: gut microbiome; feature: rumen; material: fiber-attached | host: Bos | place: Iran: Karaj | collected 2018-10 | reverse complement strand
TTCTCTTTTTCATTAATTAAATCTCCTTTTTTTAAAAAGTTTTAGCAATTTGTAAGCGTATACAAATTAACTAGTTATACTCATTATAAAACATGGCACAAAAAAAGTAAAGCGCTTTTATATCTAAAAATCAATAAAAAACGGGACTTTTTCGCCCAAAAGTGTAGCAAAAAAAGAACCAGTGATGTTCATTGCTTCAATTCTGGTTCTTTTTATTTGTTTTTAATCTTTAATTTCTATCTTTATTTCACTAACAGTAAACGATCTATCTGTGGCTGTTTTTGCAGTCATAAATTTAATTCCTTTAATTTCTTGTGGAGTTATTCCAGAAACAGTTATTTCTGTATCTCCTAGGGAAATTTTTACTGTGTTTGTATCATAATCTACTATTAGAGTAACAGTGTATGAAACATTTGCGCTATAAGCTGATGAAGCTATTGATGTAACGTTTGTTCCATCGGTTGTATAGCCCCAAATTGGGTTTGTTGAACTTTCATTAGATCTTAATGAAATATTTGTTGAAGTTCCCATAAATGTTACAGCGGACCATTTACTAGCTGCCTTTGTTGGAGTAAATGTAACAGTGTATTTTATTTTACCTGAGTTATATGTTTGGTTAAACATATAATATGCCCAAGTTGTTGTAGTTGTCGATGTGTCATTTATGTTTAATTTCCCGTTAGAAACATTAACATAATTTCCACTATCTGCATCACTTGATGCGCTTGCTTCATTATCAGAAATTTTGTAATAAAGTCCTGATGTTGTTGGTGTAGAATCTGCCTTTGTTGCTGTTTTATTGACAGTAAATGTATCGTCTAAAGCTGTGGTGTATGTCTCAATTTGTGGTTCAGGATCTTCTTCATCAGTATCTATAAATTCAATACACTTTAATTTTCCTGCACCTGCATAAATTGGAACAATATTTTTTGCTTCTTGAGCTGTATTTAAAATTGATACTTTTGAACGATCATTGATTGTATCATAATAGAATAAAGATGAATTTGTATCAAAATTATTATAATCGGATGAACCATCTGGTGTACATGCCCCAGTTAGAGCTTGGTCTCTATACATTACTACTGTTGCTTGAGATGCTTTTGTACATGAATCTAAAACATCATTGTATGATTTTATGACAGTGTTAAGATATCCATTTTTAGTGTCATCTGTGACTTTTTGTGGAGTGTTACAATTATAAAAATAATTAAATTCAGATAATACAAATGCACTAGCTCTTATATCCTGACATGTTGAACAATTATAATAACAATTATTATAAAAATGCATATTTGCTTGTCTTCCTAAAGGCAATCTTGAGCCTACATTATTGTAATAATTATGATGGAAAGTAACATTTTTAGTATAATCGCCATTTGAACTTCCAACAAGACCTGTTTTTTTACATTGTTTAAATTCGTTATAGCTAGATGTGATATTGCTACAATATCTTAAATCCATTGCACCATCACCAGCATATTTGTCTCTTTCACCAGAAATGTCCCAGTTATTTTTTCCTTTATTGAATGTTGAATTATGAATCCAATAAGATTTGTATTTATCTACACTTGTTTTACTATTATCCGAACCAGAAAATGAACATGCATCTTCAGGGTAATCAGTAAATGTGACATTTTTTATTTCAATTGATTCACATGATTTCCACGTAAATCCCCATTGGAATATTTCTGCATCCTGTCCAACTCCTTCAATTGTGACATTTTTTGCTTCTGAAACATCAAGCATATTAAAATAAGAATCATCATCATATACTTCTTTATCATATTGTTCTGGATATTGAGTGCCACTATATGTTGTCTTCTTCATCTTAGATGTACTAGTTCCGTCAGATTTCAATCCAGATGATGTTGTTAAATATTTGTATGCAATTTCTTTATGCTTATCCATATATTGGACAATTAAATTTTCAAGATTTTCACCATATGTTGTTTCAAATTCGTTATCAAAAAATGTATCTTCTTGTAAATTTGAATCATCAGTTAATCTAGGTGCATCAGATTTATATTTATATTGATTTGTCTTAATTGAACCAATAATTCTTATATCTAGTGGTACTGAACAATTTTTTTGATTTTGTAATATTTTTACTAAGCCAGTTTTTCCATTATATGTAATTGTGTTTTTGTTTTCATTTGTAACATATAAAATCTTAGTGCCCTCTTTTAAAGAACCATCTTTATTATATGCACCCACACCTGTTGTGTTATTAAAATGTGCGTATCCTGATCTATCTTGTGAATAAACATTGAAAGAATCACTTATAGAATAAGTGCTTGTGTTATTTTTGTTCTCAATTTTAATAACATATTCACCTACAGTTAAACCTAAAACATCTACTCTTCCGCTGTTTCCAGATACTCTAACTAATTCAGAAGCAACTTGTGTGAATGAGCTATCAGATGTCTTCTTATAATATGCATTATACTCTGCACCAGTCTCGGCTTCAAAAGTCGCATAAGCAGCTTCACCATAACCATCACATTCAGTGATATTTATTCCATTAATATGACTTGATGTTGATGTTTGTGTGCTCGTTGAGGTTGATGTGCTTGTGCTAGTAGTTGTTGACGTAGTTGTACTTGCTGAAATTGATGTACTAGTACTAGTAGATGTAGAGGTTTTAGTACTTGTAGACGTAGATGTTGAAGTACTTGTACTTGTTGAAGTTGTAGTTGGCACACTTGTTGGAACACTAGTTGTAGTGCTAGTTGAAGTGCTTGTACTTGTTGAGGTTGATGTGCTTGTTGAACTACTTGTTTCTGTAGTTGTACTTGTTGAAGTTGATGTAGTTGTGTCATTAGATGTTGTTGTATCACTTGATGTGCTACTTCCTTCTTCACTTGTTGATGTTGTATTACTTGATGTGCTACTTCCTTCTTCACTTGTTGATGTTGTATTACTTGATGAAACATTAATTTTACTAGTATTTTCATCATTGCTTTCTTTAGTTCTACAAGATGCTAAAGATAATGCAAATAATGATATTAAAAACGGAATTGCAAGCTTCTTCTTACGCATATTTTCACCTCAAATTTCAACTAATTATATTTAATTTAAACCTTACAAGCAAATAAAATTTTTTATAACAATAAAAATTATTCTATTTTTGACACAATTTTCTGTATTATTGTTTTATTTTTCCATAAAAAGCATATTATTTTATTTAAAATAAGAATATGATAAAATTATTATGTGTGGGGGCTTTTTTATGGAAAAAATTTATGAAAAATTAGAAAGAACAAAAGTATTTAGAGATCCTCTTTATGGTTATGTAAATGTAGATTACAAAATCATAAGCGATTTAATAGATTCAAAAGAATTTCAAAGATTAAGACGAATTAGACAATTATCTGGAGTTTCAATGGTTTTCCAAACCGCAGAGCATTCTAGATTTACTCATTCTCTTGGTGCATATGAGATGGCTAATATCGCATTACAAAAAGTACGAGGAATGGAAAATTTAAATGAATATGACAAAATTGTCTTTTTATGTGCCGCATTATTACATGATGTTGGTCACGGCCCTTATTCTCATGCTTTTGAAGGCGTTCTTGGAATTTCTCATGAAGAAATGACTATAAAAATAATTTTATCCCCAATTACAGAAATAAATAAGATTTTAAGCATTAAAACTGGATTAGCTGACGATATTGCATCTGTAATAAGACACGATGGTAAGCACCCATTATTAGAATCTTTCGTGTCTTCTCAGCTTGATGTTGATAGATTTGACTATCTATCAAGAGATGCATATTTTACAGGTACAGCATATGGTAAAATTGATTATATGAGAATTTTAAGAAGTATGCTTGTAAAAAATAATACATTATATGTAAAATCAACAGGTGTACAAGCTATTGAAGCATATCTTGTAAGTAGATATCATATGTATTTCCAAGTTTATTATCATCCAGTAGCTAGATCATATGAATCTATTTTAGAATCAATTTATAGACGTATTGTTGATTTAACAAAAGATAAAGATATAAAAGATAAAAATATATCAGCCTTCTTAAACACATTAAAAAATAATAGTGATATTGCAAGCTATATTGAGCTTGATGATGCATATGTAAATGGCTTTATAAAGCAATTTACTAAATCAAAAGATAAAATATTAAATAAACTTGCAAATTGCTTTATAAATCGTCATCTTTTTGCTTGTGTTGAATTATTAGAAGATGGTTCAAATGAAGATAAAGTCAAAGAAATTAAGAATAAATTCAACAAAGTTGAACAAAGATATTTCTTTATTAGAAGTGACGCTTCTGCTGCTATTTATCTTCAATCTAAAAAGAGTGATATAAATGATATAAAAGTTTTACTTCCAGATAATAAAACAGTTAAATCAATTGACCAATATTCTGATTTAGTAAAAGCTTTAAGAAAATTAGGAGAAAAGACAGTATCAAGAATATACTATCTTGATTTTTAATATGAAAAAAATAATCGTATGTGAAGGTCTACATGATGAAATAAAAATTAAATCTGCCTTCCCTTATGCAAAATGTATCATTACAAACGGTAGTGAAATATCAGATGATACATTAAATACAATTAAAACTTTATCAAAAACACATGAAATTATAATTTTTACTGATCCAGATTACCCCGGAGAAAGAATTAGAAAGAAAATTTTAGAAGTTGTACCAACAGCAAAAGAAGCATTCATTAAAAAAGATCTTGCAAGAAGTCACAGCGATAAAAAAATAGGTGTTGAGCACGCCAAAATTGAAGACATAAAATCCTCATTAGAAAATTTATTATCAAACTATAATGAGGATAAAATTTTTATCACTTTAAATGAGCTTTATTCTCTTGGTTTTGCGGGCGGAAAAAATAGCTCATTTTTAAGAGAAAAAATCTCGAATTTTTTAAACATTGGACACCCAAATTTTAAAACTTTTTACAAGAGATTAAATCAACTAGAAATTGATAAAGAAAAATTGACAGAAATTATGGAAAAAATAGGTATCAAAAAATGAACAAAAAAGACATAAAAAATGACTTAAAAAATAACTCATTGCATGCTAAAAAATATTATGGACAAAATTTTTTATCAGACGAAAAAATTTTAAAAGAAATTATCGATAAATCAGACCTTACAAAAGACGATTTTGTCATCGAAATCGGACCCGGTTTAGGAAGCTTAACAACCCATTTAATTAAGAAAGCAGGTTTCGTTTTGTGTTACGAAATTGACGATGATTTAATACCTATTTTAAAGAACAATATTTCATTCAATAATAACTATGAAATTATCAACGATGATGTATTAAAAAGAGATGTAAATAAAGACATAGAAATATATGCAAAAAATTACAAAAATATCTATGTAATTGCAAACATTCCATACTATATTACAACACCTATTATTTTAGGGCTTTTAAGTCAAACAGATAAGATTAAAAAATATGTTTTAATGGTTCAAAAAGAAGTAGCTGATAGAATAGTATCAGAACCAAAGAAAAAGGACTATAATTCATTAAGTATAGCCATAGGCTATAGATGTGAAAGAAAAATACTAATTAATGTGCCAAAAGAAGCATTTACTCCAGCTCCAAATGTTGATTCTGCAGTTATTGAATTAAAGCTTTTTAAAGAGCTTCCATTTAAGGCAAAAAATGAAGAATTATTCTTTAAATTAATTAGATTTTCTTTCGAAATGAGAAGAAAAACTTTAGTCAATAATTTATCCAATCATTTTGATAAAAATTTAGTCTTAAATGCTTTGGAAAAATTAACTTTGTCAAAAACTGTTAGAAGTGAAGAATTATCAATCAAAAATTTTGTCGATTTATCAGACTTTATTAATGAAAATTTAGAGAAGAAAATATGAAGATAAAAGCATATGCAAAAATTAATTTAGCCTTAGAGGTAAAAGATAGTGTAAATGGCTATCATATGTTGAACAATATCATGTCAAAAATTGATCTTTTTGATGAGATTGAAATCAAAAAATCAGACAAAGATTTTATTGTAAATGACACCATTGAAAACAACATAATTTTGAGAGCTTTAAAATTGTATAAAAATAAGTACAAAATCGAGGATAATTTTGAGATAAAATTGACCAAAAATATCCCTTTTTCTGCTGGTCTTGGAGGCGAGAGTACAGACGCTGCTGCAATGCTAATTTTATTGCAAAAATTTTATGGTAAAAATGATGATGTTTCAGACCTTGCAAAAGAGCTTGGAAGTGATGTTTCTTTCTTCCTTTTTGGCAACCTTTCTTTATGCCAAGGAAGAGGTGAAATTGTCACTCCTCTTGAATCAAATTTATCAGGTTTAGAACTATTACTAATTAAGATAAAAGATGGCCTTTCAACTAAAGAAGTTTACAAAAATTATGAATATTTAGGTGAAGATAAGAACGAAAAGATAAAAAGTGTCATTGATGCTTGCAAAAATGGTGATGTAAAGCTTCTAAAAGAAAATATTTTTAATGATTTAACTTCAACAGCGTTAAAATTAAACGAAAATTTATCAAATTTATACGAAAAATTAAATAAAATTACGAATGTATACTTGTCTGGATCTGGTCCATGTCTCTATGTCATTTCACCTACAGACGATGTAAAAAATGCTATAAAAAATGTCATTGACGAGGGCACAACTTTAATTACGATACATTTATTGTAAAATTGTATTATTTACAATAATAGCATTGTATTTGAAAGCGTTTTTTGATAATATAATGTGAAAGCATTTTCTTAGAAATAAGGAGGATAAAAAATGAAGGGAATAAAAAAATTAAGCATTCTTGGTTTAAGTGCTTTATTTGCTGTTTCTATTGCATCTTGTTCAATGAGACCTAGTTCGATTGAATTAAAAGATAAACAGCAAGAAGCTTATGATGAAGACTATCCAGAAGCTTATGAAAATGATTTAGGTAATAAAACTCTAATTCTTTCAAGTATTTTGCTTGAGACAAATGAAGCTAAAACAACATTCTATCTAAATGATGTTTTTTCTACTGAAGGATTAAAGGTTAAAGTTACTTTTTTCGAATACACAAATGGAAAACGTACAGGTACAAGATCTGAATATACAACTAATTATTCTGTAAATTCTGATGCATTCAACAGCAACGCTGTTGGTAAATACGACATTGTCGTCGCTTTCAGATATGGTGCCTCAACAAGAGAATCAAAATACACAGTAGAAGTAAAATCGTCTGTAATTGAATCTACTACAAATATTACATATTTGGCTGGTGCAAAAGTTAAATTCAATCCAAACGCTGTTACAGCAACAGTTTCACCACATGGCGAATTGTTAGAAGATAACTTTGTACATAGTCTTTTCATTAGAGATAATTATACTTTCGCACTTAATCAACTTGAAATCTCTTATATAACAAAAACAGTTGATAACGCAGGAAATGTTACTGTTGAAGAAAAAAAGGTAACTGGAAGAAATATGGCGAATGCCCTTGCTGCTGCAGGTGGTACTTTAGAAGAAAACTTCGACATCAATAAAAAAGGTATTTATCCAATAAAAATTACATTCACAGGTGAACCTTTAGTTATTAATGGTGTCACTTATGAAAATAAAGCAACTTCATTTGTATTAATTGAAGTTAAGAACCCTGCAACTGCTGTTGAAAAAACATCAACAGGTGATACAACATTCACAGCTCAAATTAATGATTTTGATCTTTCTAATTGGAGATTCAAAATCACAAGAGTTGATGGTAACGGAAACGAATACGGAAGTGAAGAAAATGTTCCATATGATCCAGAAATTATGTCTGTTACAGGTATCAGCCAATATAGATCTGGCACACAAACAGCAAAAATTATTTTAGCTGAAAAGAATGGTTCTCAATTTATTGAGACTAATTTCGAAATAACTGTAAATGCATCAGAAAAATACAATATCATTCTTGGTAATGATGCATCTTACAAAGATGATGAAGAAAATCCATTATATTGGACAGAAGATACAAAAGTTCATGTTGGTTCAGATGTAAATGGTGGTAAATTATATAGATTAACTGATGATTCTAGTGATTACGAGCCATTCTATGCAAGCCAAGCTGTTGCATCTGTAAAGAAGGAAAAAATTGCATCTTATGGTGCATTAACATTCCCTAACTATCATGCAGTCTCAGCAAATGAAGATTACATGGAAGTTAGACTTGATAAGGCTGGTATGCTTGCGATTTTCGCATCAACTACTGGTAAAATTGGTTCTGGTTCAAGAGAATTCTTCATTTGGAAGGTTGGAACTGACGGAAAAGAAACATTAGTTGATTTAGATCAACCATTAATGGTTGATGATAATCCAGATCAACCTGTAAGATCTATTGCAAGTCTTGAAGAAGGAACATATCGTATAAGACGTGGTTCAGATGGTGGTATTTACATCTGGGGTCTTGTATTAGCGATGGAAAAGTAGAGGTGAGAAGATGAAAATTAAGAAAATAATTGCGGGTGCATTCTTATTCGGAAGCACATCTCTATTTCTAGTTGCTTGCGGAAGCAAAGATGATAACAAGAAAACTACAACAGCTGGTAGTGATACAACAACTGCCACTACATCAGGTGGAGGAGATACAACTACAACTTCACAAGGTGGAGGAAATACAACTACAACTTCACAAGGTGGAGGAAATACGACTACAACTTCACAAGGTGGAGGAAATACAACTACTACAACTGAAGAAGCACAAACAAGAGTAAGACCTGATAATCATTATGAATATAATGTTTATTATGCATCTCCAGATGGAAGTTTATCTTCAGATGGAACATCTAAAGATAATCCTGGTAGCATTTATGTATTAAAAGATAAATTATTACCTGGTGATACTCTTTATCTTTTACCTGGTGTTTATAGATATGATCAACGTATCAATATTGGTGCTGCAAACCCAGAAGATGAAGCTTCTTGGTTTGGTGGTAAACAAGGTGCATACATCAATATTAGACCCGAAAATGAAACAGATAAAGTAATATTTGATTTTAGTGCAATGCCATTTGATGGCAATATGCGTGGATTCCAAGTTTATGGTGATTTCTATCATTTCTATAATATTGATATTAGAGGTGCCGGTGATAATGGTATGTATATTGCTGGTGACCATAATATTGTTGAAAAATGTAATTTCTACGATAACCGTGACTCAGGATTACAATTAGGTAGATCAAAATCTTCACAAACAACACTTGACCAATGGCCAAGCTACAATTTAATCAAGAACTGTACATCTTTTGGTAACTACGATGATGAAACTTTTGGTGAAAACGCCGATGGTTTCGCAGCCAAATTAACAGTTGGTTACGGAAATGTATTCGATGGATGTATTGCATTTAGAAATTCTGATGATGGTTGGGATTTATATGCAAAACAAGATTCAGGTAACATTGGTACAATCACAATTAAAAATTGTGTATCATTTGAAAATGGATTCTTACCATATGCATTACAAAATAATGATGGTACTACAACTTATAACACAAGAGACGGAGACGGTATCGGCTTCAAACTTGGCGGTTCTACAATGAGAGGTAACGTTGTTATCGAAAATTCTATGGCATTTAACAATAAATTCCATGGTATAAGTGATAACTCAAACCCTGGTGTTATTACTGTTAGAAACTGTACTACATTTGATAACTGCATTGGCTTAAATGCTGATGGTACAGTATCAGATGTTAGAGGTATCCCTGGTGATACTAATAAATCTAATAACATTGATATCGCAAGAGCAGTAGACAATGTATCTCAAAGTTACAACCATTATTATGGTGTATTATCTTACTTAACAAACCAAAGAGGATATAGCATCGCCGCAGGTGATGGTGATTCTACATATAATAAAGATGCTTTCCGTGGAAGTATGGCATATTCTATCTTAAATACTGATTTTGATAAAGATACTCATAAAGAAGTATATAGATATTTCACTGCTCCAACAGATGCATCTAGCTGGGTTTCTGAAGATAACGACGTTGCATTCAGCTATGGTTCTGTTTACACAGGATTAAATGATGATTGCTTCGCAAGTCTTGAAAAAATTAATATGTTATGCGAATCAAGATCAACTCAATCAGAATTATTAACTGAATCTTTTAGATTCAGAAATGAAGATTATTCTATTAATATGCATGATACATTAAGAATTGTTGATGAAACTTTATTAACATTCTGTGAAGGAGAATCTATTGGTGCAACATTAAATAAAAATTCATATAACGAATATGAACATGCAACATTCTATACATTTGAAGATGAAAAAACAATTAATTTCTATGATGAAGAAGTTGCAGTATTCTCTGCATATGCAGCATGTGATCCTATCACTGATATTGATAAGACTTTCCAAGATTTCGATTTACCAAAATTACTTGGTGGATGCGATGTTGAATGGGAAAGTGAAAATCCAAATGTAATTGCTATTAACAATAATGAAACATCAACAATTTCTAATTCATTCTTCTCAAAAGGTATTGTAACAATTCCTTCTGAGACAACAGTTGTTCTATTAAGAGCTAAGATTACAAAAGGCGCTTCATATGTTTACAAAACATTCTATGTTACTGTATACGGACGTAATAGAAAACTTGGTTCTATTTCTTCAACTAATACATTAAAAGAAATCCGTACAGATAAATATTCAATTTATAATGATCCTAGAATCTTTGCATTAGATGATTCAAGTATTTCTAAAACAGAATTACCTGCAGATTATTATACACTTGATATTTCTTATGAATTTGCACTTGAAGCTAAATCAGGCGCTACATATTATGCAGTTGATGGCGTATCAACATCAGTTCCTGGTGTATATCGTGTAACATGTGTTGCAAGAGAAGTGGCAAATCCAAATGTTAAATCAACTTATGTATACTATGTATATGTAGTAGATCCTCAATGTACAATCTCATTTGATGGTGTACCTAATGTATCATTAATGCCTGATGGAGTTGTTATTGATGCAACATTGACTAACGTTGAAGGTTATGTAGCTGCATTACCTGTTCCAATAGGAACTACAGTTGAATCAGCTTATGATTTAATCCATAACGAAGATGCATTATTCTTCAAGGTTTCTAAGACTAATACTGAAGCACAAATGAAGTTCATCATTGATGAAACTCATGCAAACTTCAATTTAGGCAATGGTTATAAAGTTTATTATACAGTTATCAATGATAACGAATATGATAATAGAGCATTACCTTCTGATGCTAAAGATTCACAAGATCAACCAATTTTCAAGAATGTTAATGCAGCAGAAGCATTAAAAGAATTTGATGTAACAGCAAAGAATATTTCAACTATTGCTGAATTCAAATCTCTTGCAAGAACTGGTAAATTAGCTGATGAAGAAGCAGCATCTACAACAACAATTTATAATTTAACTGCTGACTTAGATTTCACTGGTTATGATTATAGTGAATGGTTAGGAACTAACGACACTAATAAAGCATTCCAAAGCTTATTTAATGGTCAAGGCCATAAGATTTCTAATTTCAACTTCTCAGTAGCATCTAGTAACTTAGATAACTCAAATAATAAGAGTGTTAACATCTTCTATCGTTTACAAACTGGTACAATCATGAATGTTGATTTTGAAAACATCAAGATTGAAGAAGATGGCGGATTAGAAGTTCCTGGTAAGACTAAACAGGTTGGTATTATCGGTGAAATGCGTGGTGGTTTCGTTGATAATGTTAGAGCAACTAAGGTTGAAGTTTATACATATCAATCTGGTGGTGGTATTATTGGTCAAATCACTGGTTTAACTAATACAATCACTCGCTGCTCATTAATTAACCCATTATTTAGCATGCAACAAGATGCAACAAGAGATGAATTAGTTTCAACATTTGAATCACTAGATCCAAATGATTCCCACATCTATTTAATTCATGCATCAAGCAAATATGCAGGCGGTATCATTGGTAACGTTCAAATGAATAATGACCAAATCTTCCTTAACTTATATGTATCTAACTGCTTATGTATCGCAAATATCGGCGATGAACAAGATTCAGGCGGATGCGTTGGTGGTATCGTTGGAAGAATCAAATCTGGTCCAGAATATGTTGTTGATGTACGTAATAACTACTATAGTGGTATCTTAATCGCTTATGGTAACTACAATGGTGGTATCGTTGGTGGATTTGAAACTGGCGGAGCAGAAGTAACTATTCAAAACAATATCTCTTATGCAGTATTCAGATATCGTGGAACATACTTAGATGCATTAGCTCAAATGCTTTCAAGTTCTAATTTATATGAATATGCTCATAAGAATTCTTCACCAATTGTTGGTCGTGTAACAATTAATGCTGATTATGGATTCTATAAAACTTCAGGCAACTTCGGTACATGGAGAGAAAATTATTCTAATTATATTACAGGTTCATCATTAGTATTTGATTTATACAATGAAGATGAAGGAGAAGAATTCAAGTTTACAAAATCTTTCTTAGAAAGATACGGCTTCGATTTCGAAAATATTTGGGATTTAAATGAAGAAACTCAAGAATTCAGCTTGAAATAATTTAATAACATAAGGGGATACCTATGGTATTCCCTTTTTGTTTTATTTATGTTATTTTGTGTAATTATTTATCATTTATTGTAAAAAAATAAAAAAATAATTATAATAACCATTGGAGCGAAACAATGGAAAACAAAATTAAAGCATTTTTAAAAGAACAAAATCTAATTTTAGATAAAGAAAAATATATAATTTGTGCAACTTCTGGCGGTGCAGATAGTATCGCCCTTCTTCACGTTTTATATAATTTATCTTATAAAGTTGTTTTAGCTCATGTAAATCATCATTTAAGAGAAGAATCAGAATATGAAGCAAGCGAAATGAAAAAATTAGCTAATAGTCTTAATATTCCTTATGAACAATATGATTTTTATCATGATGAGGATGAAAATTTTGAAGGACAAGCTCATGATGAAAGGTATGATTTTTTTAAATCATGTGCATTAAAATATAGAACAAATATTATCGCAACAGCTCACCATCAGGATGATCAAATTGAATCTGTATTAATCAAGATTATGCAAGGAAGTAACCTTTATGGCTATGGAGGAGTAAAAATTGCAAATTATGATGGTAAATTCTTAACAATAAGGCCCCTTTTATGTGTAAACAAAGAAGAAATATATGATTATGTAAAGAAAAATAATTATATTTATTTTGAAGATAAAACAAATTTATCTGATGATTATTTAAGAAATAGAATAAGACATCATATAACCCCATTATTAAAAAATGAATCTAATATTAATGAAAAAATAATGGAATATTCTATTCAAGTTCATGAAGCATTTGAATTTATAAGATCATTAAGTATTAAATATTTAAAAGATAATGATAATAAAATTAAATATAATTCCTTTAAAATGCTTGACAAAGCAGTTAAAAAAGATGTTATTTCGTTACTATTAGAACAATATAAAATTAATAAGAATTATGATTTAATTAATGATATATATCATTTTCTAAATGATAATAAAGGAAATAAAAAATATTCTTTAGGAAATAATTATATTTTATGTAGATCTTATGATGAAGCATATATAAAAAAAGAAATAAAAAAAGAATATAACGAAATAGAAATAGATATTGATAAAGAAATCATATTTGAAAATAGATATAAGATTTTATTAACTCATAAAGCACTTTTTAATGTAAAATGTCTTAGATTATGTTATAATAATCTAAGAATGCCGTTATTGGTTAGAAATAGAAAAAAAGGTGATGAAATCAACCTTTTATCTGGTTCTAAAAAGATAGCGCGTATTTTTATTGATAATAAAATAAATAGCTCTAAAAGAGATGAAATACCTATCTTTGTTATGAATAATAATGAAATATTATGGGTATATGATTATGCAAAATCTAAATATTGTTTTGAACAAAAGGATAATGCAGATATTTATTTATATTGTGAGGAAATAAATGAATAATGATTTTGAAAGAATAATATTAGATGAAAAACAAATAGATAATATTATATCTGATGTTGCACAAAAGATTAATAATGATTATAAAGGTAAAAATCCTTTATTTATTGGTCTTTTAAAGGGCGCAGTACCATTTATGACTGATTTAGTAAAGAAAATCAATATTAATTGTAATGTAGATTATATTAAGGTTTCATCTTATAGTGGAGCCAAATCAACAGGTAATATTGATATAAATGGTCATGTACCTAATGTTAAAGATAGAGATATTATTATTGTTGATGATATATTGGATACAGGCTTAACATTATTAAATTTATCTAATATATTTAAAAATCAAGGAGCTAAATCAATAAAAATAGCTGTTTTACTTGATAAGAAGGAAGGAAGAAAATATAATATTGAAGCAGATTATAAAGGATCTATATGTCCTAATGAATTTATTGTAGGATATGGTCTTGATTATAATGATAATTATCGTAATCTTCCTTATATAGCTATTTTAAAAAAAGAAGTTTATAGTAAATAGAAAGAGGTATTAAAATGCAGGATAATAAGCAACAAAAGCCAAAAAGAAGATTTGACTTTATGTTTATCATAATTTTTATACTTTTAGCAGTAGGTATTTTCTTCTTAGTAAGAGGACTTACTCAAAAGAGCTATAAAAATTTAACTAAAGCTGAATTTGAAGAAAGAGTAGCAGAAGACAAAATTAAAGGTGTTGTTTCAGCAGAACCAATTGAAAATAATGATGGATTATATTATATAACTGGTAGTTATGTAGATACATCATCAGGCAAAACAGTATCATATAGAGTATGTGTTACAACTGATGGATTAGCTGAAATTGATTCATTAGCACAAGTACAAGTTAAAATTACACCTCTTTCAACTAATGTTTGGTTATCAATATTAATTTCATTATTACCAACAATTATATTCTGTGTAATTATGATTGTAATATTTAGAGCATTACTAAGAAGCCAAGGTGGTGCAGGTGGTGCAATGGATTTTGGAAAATCTACTGCAAACCTTGTTAGATCTAAAACTGTTACATTTAATGATGTTGCAGGATGTGAAGAAGAAAAGCAAGAATTAGTTGAAGTCGTAGATTTCTTAAAAAATCCACGTAAATATAGTGAAATTGGCGCACGTAT
>JAEEGL010981149.1_pt1 | contig 15125 bp, 12 predicted proteins | sample 9134231 | NCBI WGS metagenome assembly JAEEGL01 (sample SAMN16246548, study PRJNA631951) | gut metagenome | biome: gut microbiome; feature: rumen; material: fiber-attached | host: Bos | place: Iran: Karaj | collected 2018-10 | reverse complement strand
ATCTGACGCTCTAACCAACTGAACTACGGGCACCATTTTGCCGCTTTCCATCAGAAAGCGGATGCAAAGGTAAGACAATTTGCTTAAATTGCCAAAAAATATGGCACTTTTTTTCAAAAATCTTAGACGATTGCCTGATTATTTGGCCTCAGCAGGTGCAGCCTCCTTGGCAGGAGCAGCGGGTGCCTCTGCAGCGGGAGCGGCAGCTTCCTTGGCAGCGGGAGCAGCTTGTTCAGCAGCTGGCGCAGCACCGAAGTTCTGCTGGGTGGTCGGATTGGCGAGCGGGTTGGTCGTGCTCGACTCAATCACGTTTTGTTCGGTGACAGTGGGGGCAACATAAGCGCAGAACACGCTGAGTACAACCATAGCTATGGCAAGGCCCCATGTGGCTTTCTCGATGAAGTCGGTGGTTTTGCGCACACCGGCCAACTGATTGGCTGAGGAGAAGTTTGACGACAGACCGCCGCCTTTAGACTCCTGGATCAGTACGATACCTATCATCAGCAATGATGCAATGACGATGAGAATGACGAATAAATAATACATTTTTTAATCTATTTGTTTTGACTGTTTATAATCAATTTTTCCAAAAAACGGATTTGGTCTGCAAAGTAAGCACTTTTTTTTGGATAATTCAAATTTAAACGCTTAATAATTTCCAAAGCCTTCGAATATCGCCCTTGTTTGACGTAAATTCGGGCCAAAGTGGCGGTGAAATACCCTTCTTCGCTGTGGGATGCTGTCTCATCGTTGATTTGGGGAGAATACTCGGGTTGCTCATGGAGTTGTATCTTTCCCCCGTCATCGTTGATGAACTTGTCGATGAGTCCCTGTCCTTTCATTTCCGGCACGGTGTCCTTTTCTTCCCCGAGGTTTTCCATTTCCATCAGGTAGGCCACATAATCGACGGTCGCATCCACCGTGGTGGGTTTGCGGCGACGGCCGGTTGATGAGGGCTGTCCCTCAGGAATGGTGTCGAGGAAATCGTCGATGAGCGTAGCGGTGCGGTCGTCTTCCTGGCGCTTGGCTTGTGGCTGGGGGACCGCTTTCTTCAGCTGGTAATGGCGTGCCTCCACCAAGTCAAAGAGTTTGGTGCGGTCGGTGATGTAGATCGCCGCCCTCTGCAGTTCGTCGTCAAACGACGAGTCGTGAAGCAGATAGAGGTTTTGGAGCAGCAGAAGCCGTGCTGTCTGGTAGTATGGATGGCGTGCGGTGAGTTCCCGGAGATCATACAGGGTCTCCTTGGTCATCTTTTCGGGATGGTTGATGAGTTCTTTCAGATCCATGTTTCTTACCAGTTGGCCACGGTGGCATTGAATATTTGATCAACGATTTCCTTCACCATTTGGGTCACCAGGGCTTCCTGGACGGAGTTGAGCGACTGGGTTGACTCATAGCTCGTGGTTGAGGTGAACTGTTTCTCGAAATCCTCGTCGTGCTTCTTGTTGTTGGTGAACCTCACGTTGACGGTCATCGACAGTTCTGTCTGTGCGGAGTAACCCTCGCTTGACACGCTTTTGTTGCGCTGTGAGTATTGGGTGATCTCACCTTCGATCTTCAGGTCGCCATTGCGCTTTACCTGTGACAGACGGGTGTGGTTGGCGAAGATGTCTTTCAGTTCATTGTTGAAGATGGTCTGCATCGGTCCCCACACGTAATTCGAACGGATGGGGAAGTCGGCGATGGTGATGGTCTTCGTCTTGGTATAGTCGATGCTTGCGCCGTTGAACTTATAGGACACGGAACAAGCCGCCTGTATCATGGTCAGCAAAAGAAGTGCCAAGAATCGTGCTGCGAGCTTATTTTTTCGTGAGTCCATACAATTTGAGTTTGCGGTATAGGGTGCGGGGCGAGATTCCCAGTTCCTGAGCGGTCTTGCTCCGGTTTCCGTTGTTGCGCTCCAAAGATTTCTGGATGGTCTGACGCTCCTGGTCATTGAGATTGAGACTTTCGAGTTCGGCATCGGCTATCTCTTCTGCCTCGGCGTCTTCCACGTCATGGTGTGCCTCGAGTGATTTGTGGCTGTCGGCGATGGGGGCGCCCACTGCCGTAGTGTATTGGGTGCTCAACGACTGGGCCTGGGCTTTGAGTGTCGAGGCATCGTCAATCTGCTGTCTGAGTCCGTTGAGTTCACGACGGAGCTCACCCACGTTCGCCCGCAGGTCAAACAAGATTTTGTAGAGTGCCTCGCGCTCGTTCTCATAGCTGTGTGAACTGGTGGCAGTTGTGATGGGTGCCGGCAAGGTGGTGTCTTCGTCATCAGGAATGAAACGGCTGATGGTCTCAGCATCAATCTCACGTTTCTCACTGAGCACCGACATCTGTTCCGTGATGTTCTTCAGCTGACGGACGTTGCCAGGCCATTTGTACTTCAGCATCCTCTGTTTGGCATCCTCTGTGAGGGTGATCCGTGGCAGGCGGTATTTCTCCGCGATCTGCATGGCGAAAAGCCGGAAGAGCAGCAGGATGTCGCTGCCCCGTTCCCTCAGGGGGGGCATCTGGATGGGGATGGTGTTGAGCCGGTAGTAGAGGTCTTCGCGGAAGCGGCCCTCGCTGATGGCCTTTCGGATGTTGACATTGGTTGCCGCCACGATGCGGACATCCGTCTTCCTGACCTCCTGACCACCCACGCGGATATATTCGCCGTTTTCCAGGACACGCAACAGCCGGGCTTGTGTGGCCATGGGCAACTCACCCACCTCGTCAAGGAAGATGGTGCCTTTGTCTGCCACGCCGAAATAGCCTTTGCTCTCACCGATGGCATCGGTGAAGGCTCCTTTCTCATGCCCGAAAAGTTCACTGTCGATGGTGCCTTCGGGAATCGAACCGCAGTTGATGGCAAAATAGTTCTTCCCACGGCGCGAGGAGTGGTCGTGGATGAGGCGTGGGATGATTTCCTTGCCCACACCGCTCTCTCCTACGATCAGGACCGACAGGTCGGTCGAGGCTACTTGCAGGGCGATGTCAAGGGCACGGTTCAGCGCATCGCAGTTGCCTACGATGTTATAGCGGTTTTTGATGTCTTGCAGGTTGTTCGTTCTCATTGGGTGACAAAATTACATTATTTCTCTGAGAAAACTGCAATTATGGCATACATTTTAGGATATTTTCTCAATTCTTCTCGCATTTGATGAGCAAGAGACCGATGGCCGTCCAGATGAGTTCCCGGATGCGCACAAGCAGGGCGACCATGATGCCGGCGCTGGAACTGATGCCGAGACCTTTGGCCGACATGAGAAATCCTCCTTCACGGCCACCCAGTTGGAGAGGCATGAAAAACAGCATGTTGGCAAACAGGCTGGTAAAGGCGAGGATGAGGATGCAGGCGATATAGTTGGCCTCAGGCATCATCACCCTCAGGATGAAATAGACCTCGAGAGCCGAGGCAATGCGGCATCCCAGTTCCGACAAGACGGCGCACACGAAGGCCTTGGGGTTCTGCTCGTGCAGTACGGCGATCTGATGATCGATGCGGTCAAGTTGCATGCGTCGTTTTTCTACAAAACGTATGGCCCATCCTTTGACGAAAGGCAGATGGCTGAGCAAGTTCATCACCCGCACGGCCAGTCCTTTTTTGTATCCGGTCATGAAAAACCAGATACCGGTCAGACAGAAACAAGTGGTGACGGCGAGCAGGATACCCATAGCGACATTGACGGGTTGGGTAATGATGAAGAGCACCACCGATAAGAGCCAGAACCAGAAATGGCTGAAGATATGCGTCATGGCGAAGAGGATCACCGAGGAAGAGGCCCTCTCTGTGCCGATTTTGGGTTTCAGCGACATAATGCGGTAGGGCTCGCCTCCCATCAGACCGCCGGGAGTGGCATAGTTGAGTGCGAATCCGGATATGGTGATCTTGTAGAGCCACCAGTAGCTTACCTGGCTTTTCCGGGGCAGTCCGTTGTGGATGATGATGTACCACGACAGGGTGTTCATCATGTAGAGCAATGCCCATATGGCCACAACGGCCAAGAACCAATAACCCGCCATGCAGATGTGCTGCCACACCTCGCCGAAATCGAGCTGCGACACCATGACAACCAGTACTGCTAACCCGAATAGGAAGAAGCCATTCTGGTATTTCTTCTTCATGGTCAGTCGGCCTCGTTCTTCTTGGGGATGCTGAACCTCACCTTCTCACTGTCGTCACGCTTCTCATGATAGAGTTTCTTCAGGGGGTTGGTGGTGGGCTCGTCATATTCGGCACGGTAGCGGCATGTGTCGATGGCCAGGTAGATGGCGTTGCGGAGCTGGCTTTCGTCGGCGACACCCTGGCCGGCAATCTCGTAAGATGGTCCCATGCCGGGCGCTGTGTGAACGATGGGCAGTCCGGTGGTCAGTTCGATACGTCCCTCTTCGGCAAGCATCCGAAGCGGAGTGATGGCTTGGCCATGATACATGGCGAGGGTGCCGTCGAAATGAGTGTGCTCGTAATGGCTGAAATAGTCATCGGCAGGGTAGGGGCCGAAGACTCCGATGCCGGCATTGTGGAGCTCGGTGACGGCGGGCTTCAGGATTTCTTCCTCTTCCGCCCCAGACTGCGGGTTGACTTGAAGCAGGGCGATGCGGGGGTTGGAGAGACGGAAATCGCGGCGGAGGCTGTTGTGGAAAACGGTGGCCTTCTCGACAATCAGGTCTTTGCGGATTTCACGGAGAGCATCTCCAAGGGGTTTCTCGCCGGTCACGGAGGCGATGCGCAGACCGCCGTTGATATGGATGGTGAGTGATTTGCCGTCATGGCCCAAAGCCCGTTCGATGCAGCGCTGCTGCGATTCCCTCACGGTTTCCTCGCCGGAAACTTCCTCAAGTATGGCTGGGGTGGTCACCAATGCGTCGAAAAGGCCTTGCTGATAGTCTTTCACGGCGCGGAGCAGGGCTTTCTGGGCAGCTGCGGCTGACGCTTTCGTGGCCACGCCGAGTTCCACTTTCACTTCCTCGTCAAAGCAGGTGAGGATGTTGACTCTGTCATCGCGTGCGTCCTCAGCTTTGCTGATGATGCTGAAATTCGCCTGCATGTTGAGGCTTTTGCGGTGGTAGGCAGCCACTTTGGGGGAACCATAGATGATGGGGGTGCACAGTTCGAGTATGGCGGGGTCGGCGAAGGTCTTGAAGATGATCTCGTAGCCGATGCCGTTGGTGTCGCCGTGGGTGATGGCGATGCGGATTTTCTTGTCTTCCATTTCGGGTAACTTTGATGGTTGATGGTTTGATCTTGATGCCTCTTCGGGCAATGCTGATGCAAAATTACGAATTATTATTCAAAAAACATCATGATCTGTTAAAAATGACCACCGAAGGAGGTGTGGCGGGGGTCAGTGACGGCGTGCCTCCTCTATCTTGTCGGCGGTGCTCAGCAGACCGCAGGCGGCAAAGATGTCCTGGCCGCGGCTGGCTCTGATGGTGGTGAAGATGCCATGTGAGGTCAAATAGTCGCGCATCCACACCATCTTTTCCTCGGATGCTCCGTGAAGTTCCACGCCGGGGATTGGGTGGAAGCGGATGAGGTTGACACGGCATTCCAGCCCGCGGAGAAGTTTCACTGTCTCCTTGGCATGAAGCGGGGTGTCGTTGATGCCCCCGAAGACGATGTATTCAAACGACAGGCGGCGCTGGTGGCTGAAGTCATACTGCCGGAGCAGGTCGATGATGTCGGTCAATGGCATGCCGCGCTCAGCAGGCATCAGCTGTGCCCGCTGCTCGGCAAGGGGGGTGTGGAGACTGATGGCCAGATGGCATTCGCTCTCATCGAGGAAGCGGCGGAGCTTGTTGCGGATGCCCACGCTGCTCACCGTGATGCGCTTGGGACTCCATGCCCAACCGTATGGCGCGGTGAGTATCTCCGTGGCGCGGAGCACGGCATCGAGGTTGTCCATCGGTTCGCCTTGTCCCATGAAGACGATGTTGGTGAGCGTGTCGCGCTCAGGCAGGGCATAGATCTGGTTGAGGATGTCGTTGGCCGTGAGATTGCCTTCAAACCCTTGTTTTCCGGTCTGGCAGAAGTGGCAGTTCATCTTGCAGCCCACCTGTGATGACACGCAGAGGGTGGCACGGTCGCCGTCGGGAATATAGACGGTCTCCACGCGATGGCCGTCATGCGTGGGAAAGAGGTATTTGATGGTGCCGTCGGCAGAGCGCTGGCAGTCGGCTGGCGGCAGAAGGCCGACTTCAAACGTCTCGGCCATCCGTGTACGGTTGGCTTTGGAGATGTTGGTCATCTCCTCGATACTGCTCACATGATGCTTGTAAAGCCAGTCGGCTACCTGGCCTCCGGTGAAGGCCGGCATACCTAAATTCTTGACGGTCTGTCTCAGTTCGTCAAGGGTCATTCCCAGAAGGGTCTTTTTGGTCTGATTCTCCATGCCTGCAAAATTAGCCAAAAAATCTGATTTCTGAACAGGTTGGGGAGAAAAACAAAGGAAAGGGTTATTTCTTGATGATATATTTGAACTCATCGAAATGAGTGACGCCCATTTCGGTGAGCAGCTTGCGGCTGCGCCGGATGTCATTCTTGGTGTTGTAATTGGGTATAAGGGGCAGCCTGACAATGATTTTCTCTGCCATGCCATCGTGTGAGAGCAACCATCGGAGATTGGCGAGAGGCGTCTCCAGATGCTTCCCGGTGTATCGCTCGTAGATGTCGGGAGAGCAGTCTTTGATGTCGATGATCCATTGGTCAACCAACGGCAACAGGCGTTCCACATGGTCGTGGCCGACATGGAGGCTCGTCTCGATGTTGAGGTGCCAGCGCTGATCCATCATCTGATGAAACTCCTCGATGAACAGACTGCGCAGACAGGGCTCTCCACCCCCGAAAGTGATGCCGCCCCCCGTGGCGAGGAAATAGAGGTTGTCAATGCGGACGTCGTCCAAAAGTTCAGCTGTGGTGACCTCGCGCCAGATGCCTTCCGGACGCCAGCATGCGTCGTTCAGACAATACTTGCACCGGAGCGGACAGCCATGGAAGGCGACAAGGGTGGTCACTCCTTGTCCGTCGATGGCCAGACGGTGGCGGCCCGTGCCGATGAGTGGTGCTCGCTGCATCTGAATGTATGGTTATTTTCGGGAGATTTTGATGGGTATGTTGTAGCTTACCTTGTAGCTTTCGCCGTTTCGCTTTCCAGGAATCCATTTCGGCATGGATTCAACCACTCTGACGGCTTCTTTGTCGAGAATGGGATGTGCGGACTTCACAACTTTCACATTGGTGATGGAACCGTCTTTCTCAATCGTGAAATTGACCACCACACGGCCTTCCAAGTTGTCTTTCTTGGCTTCTTCTGGATACCTGACGTTGTCGTTGATGTATTTCAACAGGGCTGCCTGTCCTCCCGGGAAAGCGGGCTGGGTTTCAGGCATCTCACCAAAAATGACTTCTTCCTTGAGCGTGTCGGATTTGGCCACCAATGACTTTGGCTCATGGCATGCGAGGGCACTGTCATTGCTTTCCATTGTGCTATGGGGCGCAGGTGGTATGCCTGCCAATGGCTGATCCTCCACATCTTGTTGTTCGATAGGGGGCTCCATGTATCCGTCCACGTGTTTGGGACCTAATATAAACTTGTGGCACGATGTCAGCGCAGCCAGTCCGGCACTGACGCCCACCACGGTGATGGCCTTGCCAAGAGCTTGGCGGATGGCAAGCTGGTTCTCAAGGTATCTCACCTCTTGTTCGCACTTGGGACAGGTGCCGGAACAGTCGCCTTTGTGGTGGCATTCCGTGGGTTCGTAGGGGATATCGTTGGCTTCCGCCACTTGGCGGCGGACGGTCTTCAATGTCTTGCAGATGAGCTTGCCTGTTTTCATGCCGTAAAAATAGAAATGGTCGTCGATTGCAAAAGTAAGAAAAACCCAGATACCATCAGCGATTTTTAAGGGAAAATAAGTATTGTTTGATTTTTTTTCCTACCTTTCGATAAGGTAGGCTGCTTTTCGACATAAAAAAAGAATAAATTCTTTTGTTCTGCCCTCATTTTACACTACCTTTGCAGCATAAAGACTAAGATCAATATGAGGGGAAAAGTCGATTGCTTCTTGCCATGCCAGGATTTGGGCATGGCGGAATTGACCATAGAACAACTGAGAAACGACAATGCTGTCAGACATATTTTCCTGCTCGTCAGCAAACAGCTGGCACAGGAGGGGATCTGCCCCTCTGGTTGCTCACTGCTTGAGGTCGGGCAATTGTTGTCCACAGAGACGATGCTCACCATAGAGGCGAACGTGACAGCGGACTATTTCCTGCTGCTCACCAAGTCTTCTCCGGTAACGCTCGGCATGTATGCTTTGACCAGACTGCTCAGGGTGGCTGACGACATGGGGGCTGTCATGACCTATGCCGACCACTACTCGGTGGAGGAGGGCAAGGTGGTGAAGCACCCCGTCATCGACTATCAGTTCGGAAGCATACGCGACGATTTCGACTTCGGTTCCCTGCTGTTCTTCAAGGCTGACGTACTGCATGCCTACGCACGGCAGGAACGGAAACCGGAATATCAGTTTGCCGGCCTCTATGACTTCAGACTCTTCGCCAGCCGAAACGGTCAGATCCTGCACCTCAATGAGTTCATCTATACCGAACAGGAACTGGACCTCCGGGTGAGTGGGGAAAAACAGTTTGACTATGTGAATCCCAGAAACCGCGAAGTGCAGGTGGAGATGGAGAAGGCTGCCACCAACCACCTCAGGGCTGTCGGTGCGGTCGTCGATACTTCGTCCTACCTGATGCCTGATTTCTCGGAACAGCAGTTCGACTATGAGGCCTCTGTGGTGATTCCCGTTTTCAACAGAGAGAAAACCATCTGCGACGCAGTGGACTCCGCCCTGTCGCAGGTGACCAACTTCAAATACAATGTCATCGTGGTCGATAATCACTCGACCGACGCCACCACCCGGCTGCTTCAGAAGTATGAAGACCCAAGACTCATCCATATCTGTCCTGAGAGAACCGACCTCGGCATAGGTGGATGCTGGAACATGGCGGTCGTCGATAGCCGGTGCGGCAGGTTCGCCGTACAACTCGACAGCGATGACCTCTACTCCTCGCCGCATACCCTCCAGCGGATTGTGGATGCTTTCTATCAGCAGAAAGCCGCCATGGTGATCGGATCCTACCGGATGTGTGACTTCCAGCTCAACACCCTGCCGCCAGGACTCATCGACCACCGCGAGTGGACAGATGACAACGGCTGCAACAACGCCCTGCGCATCAATGGCCTGGGCGCCCCGAGGGCATTCTTCACCCCGCTGCTGCGGCAGGTGCTCTTCCCCAATACCAGCTATGGAGAGGACTATGCTCTCGGACTCGCCTTCAGCCGGCGCTACAGGATCGGCCGCATCTACGACGAACTCTATCTCTGCCGCCGGTGGGGCGGCAACAGCGATGCCGCACTGAGCATCGACCGTGTCAACGCCAATAACCTCTATAAAGATAGGCTGAGGACCTTGGAAATCGCTGCCAGACAGCGGATGATGACAGAGGGGACAGACAAGGAGGAGGACAACTCGCTGAGGAGATTCTTCAACCGACAGCTGGAACTGTGGCCGGAGGCGAGACAACACTACAAGGACCTGCATGACGTGAAGACAAGGTCCCTGCAGCTTAACGACCAGACGGTGGCGCTGACCGTGCAGTGGAACCCTGCGAGAATCCGGTCGACAGGGGCAAAACTGGACAAGCGCACCCTGGCGGAGAGACCTTGCTTCCTGTGCGAGAAAAACCGTCCCCAACAACAGATCACCAAGGATTTCGACAACCGGTTCGACATCCTCATCAATCCTTACCCCATCCTCACCTCACATTTCACCATCGTGGCGAGGAAACACCAGCCCCAGCAGATACGGGACTGTTTCTATGAGATATTCCGGCTGATTGAACTCTATCCATCACTGACCGTCTTCTATAACGGACCGAGGTGCGGCGCCTCCGCCCCCGACCATCTCCATCTGCAGGCCGGCGCCACAGGACTGCTGCCTTTGCAGACAGCCTGGCCAAGACTCGCCCGCAACCTCGAGGGCGTGTATTCCATCAATGATGCTGAGGGCATCTTCGTGGTGTCGGACTATCCCTGTCCTGTGTTCCTTGTGAAAAGCCGCAACAAGAACAATGGCGACCAGCTCCTGCGCAAGTTGTATGATGCGCTCGACAGACATGTGAGCGACTCAGAACGGGAAAAAGGAGAGGAACCGATGATGAATATCGTGGCCTGGAGACAGGACGATGACTTGCTCACCGTGGTTTTCCCAAGACGGAAGCACCGGCCTGACTGCTATTTTGCAGAAGGCGGCAAACAACTGATGGTGAGTCCTGGCGCACTCGACATGGCTGGACTGATCATCACCCCGAGAGAGGGCGACTTCGAGTCCATCACTGCCGAGAAGGCTTATCACATCCTCCGCGAGGTCTCCATCAGCGATGATGATATGGCCGCCGTGGTGGCGGCTGTCACGGGAAAGAACAGACAACCCGGACTGCCCGTGATGGAAAGCGAACCGATGGTGTCGGTGGGCATTGTTGGAGGCAGCAAGATCCGGTTCAATCTCAACAAACCTTATATCGCCAAAGGTGAGACCATCGAGGGAATCCAGGAAGTGGAGTTCTGCGAGGGCGGTATTCTGTGGAATGGCAACCAATACCGCGAACTGTCCTTCACACCGAAGTCCGGCGGTGCGACGTTCTCACTTTATGAGGTCACCATCGGCGTCAACTTCCATTGGGAAAGAAAGGAGACACAGGTCTTCTCCGGTGCATTGCGTTTGGTCGTGGAAGCCGACAGGATATGGGCCATCAACCAGTTGCCGGTGGAGGACTACCTCACCAGCGTCATCTCCAGCGAGATGAAGGCGACCGCCTCGGCCGAATTGCTCAAGGCGCATGCCGTGATCTCACGCAGTTGGCTCCTGGCCCAGATGGAGCGACGCCGCAAGATCAGCAAGTCGGAGGGCAATTTCTTCTCCTTCATCAAAAAGGAGAATGAAATCATCAAATGGTATGACCGTGAGGACCACACCATCTTCGATGTCTGCGCCGACGACCATTGCCAGCGCTACCAGGGCGTGACCAGAGCCACAGAGAAAAGGGTGGCGGAGGCCGTCAAGGCCACCAAGGGAATGGTGCTCTCGTATGGAGGGGAGATCTGCGACGCGCGCTTCAGCAAGTGTTGCGGTGGGGTGACAGAGGAATTCCAGTATTGTTGGGACAACCTGCCCAAACCTTATCTCAGGGCTGTGGGTGACAACACCGAAGGACGGCTGCCTGACCTCAGGGTGGAACAGAACGCGCGGAAATGGATTCTCGGAAATGAAGAGGCTTTCTGCAACACCACCGATCAGCAGGTGCTCTCACAGGTGCTCAACGACTATGACACGGAGACGAGGGACTTCTACAGGTGGTGCGTGCGGCTTCCGCAGGAGAAGGTCGCCAAACTGCTGGAAGAGAAACTCAAGATCGAGTTTGGCGGGATTGTCGATATGCAACCCGTCGAGCGGGGGCGCAGTGGCCGCATCTCGCGGTTGAGGATTGTCGGCACGGAGCGGACTGTCATCATCGGCAAGGAATTGGAGATACGCCGTGCGCTGAGCGACACTCACTTGCTGAGTTCGGCTTTCGTCATCGACAAGGAAGGCATGAAGCAAGGTTTGCCTGCCGCATTCATCCTGCATGGGGCAGGGTGGGGACATGGTGTCGGACTCTGTCAGATCGGTGCTGCGGTGATGGGCGAGCAAGGATATGCCTACGACGCTATTCTCCTTCATTATTATCGGAATGCTGAAATCAAAAAACTCTATAAATAAATCATGAAAGAAAAGAGAAATCCATGGGCATGGGTGCCGACACTCTATTTAGCGGAAGGCTTGCCCAATGTGCTGGTCACGGCAGTGGCTGCTGTGATGTATATGCAACTGGGTATGACGGATTCGGAGATTGGCCTTTATACGGCATGGCTTGGCCTGCCATGGGTCATCAAACCCTTCTGGAGCCCGTTCGTCGATCTGTATCGCACGAAGCGTTGGTGGGTCCTGGTCATGCAGATTCTGCTGGGATCGTCCTTGGCTGGTGTGGCTTTCACGCTCAACACCCCGGTGTGGTTTCAGGGCACGATGTTTTTCTTTTTCCTCATGGCTTTCTCCAGTGCGACTCACGATATCGCTGCCGACGGTTACTATATGCTGGCACTCGACGACCATCATCAGGCATGGTTTGTGGGCATACGCAACACCTTCTACCGATTGGCTGTGATTATGGGCAACGGTGTGCTGGTGCCGGTGGCCGGTCTCTTAGCCAAGTCGTTGGGTTGTTCTGCGGCGTTCTCTTGGAGTCTGGTGTTCTACGGACTGGCAGCCCTGTTCATCGCTTTCTGTCTCTATCATAGTTTCTTGATGCCTCGCGCAGCCGATGACAAGAAACGGCACACCTCGGCTCATGAGGTGGTCAAAGGCATCAAGAAAATGTTTGTGACCTTCTTCACCAAGATGCCAGGGGAACTGACCCTGTATGCCATGCTTTTTTTCTTGCTCTACCGTTTGCCCGAGGCCATGCTCAATACGATGACGAAGACGTTTCTGTTGCGTTCCCCAGATGAAGGCGGACTTGGGATGTCGTTGGTCGATTATGGCATAGCCAGTGGTACGGTGGGTATGATCGGACTGACTCTGGGCGGAATCCTGGGCGGAATCCTCGCCGGGCGTGATGGCCTGAAGCGCTGGCTATGGCCGATGGTGTGCGCCATCTCCCTGCCCGATATCGTCTATGTGTGGTTGAGCTACGACATGACGAGCAATCTCTATGTGATCAGCACATGCCTCTTTATCGAACAGTTTGGCTATGGCTTCGGATTCACCGCCCTCACCTTATATATGTTGTATTACAGCAAGGGGGAATTCAAAACCTCCCATTATGCCATCTGTACGGGCATCACCTATCTGGGTTTGATGTTGCCAGGCATGATTGCAGGTTTCCTGAAAGATGCAGTGGGCTACAGCACTTTCTTCATCATCGTGATGGTATTGTGCTTGATCACCTTTGCTGTTTCGGCGTTCATCAAGATCGACCCTGAGTTTGGGAAGAAAAACAAGGACTGAGTTATGAATGCACAGATGACGCACGACACGATTCAAAAACGCTCTTCAAGGGAATGGCTCTGGGTGCCCCTGCTCTGTTTCTTCCGTGGAATGGTGCTGGTATCCCTGTTGTCCGTGACCATGGTGATGCTGAAGAGGATGGGCATGAGCAATACCATGGCCACCGCTTCTACGGCATGCCTGGCGTTGCCGTGGGTGCTGCGTCATTTGCTGCGCCGTGTGACATGCGCTGGTGGTTCCAGATGGTTGTGGGTCGTTCTCACTCAGGCCGTCTTCGCTTTGTCGATATGGGGCGTGGCTTTGACGCTGCAACCCAATTCGGGCGGATCTGTGATCTGGGTTTTCTTGGTGCTTGGCGCGCTCAGCGGCGGACTGCATGATGTGGCGGCCTCTGACTTGTCAAGGTCATGGATTGACCGATGCGGCTCTTCTTTGGTCGGGAAAGAATCACCTTCCTTTGGCTCACGTCAGGTGATGGGCTTGTCCTTCTTCCTGTTGGCTGTGATGGTCGGCTTGGGGCTGGTATTGATCATGGCTGGCGACATGGAGGTGCTGTCTCGCAGTCTGGATGACTCATGGGGAACTACTTTCGAGGCTCTCGCCTTGTGTCTTGTGGGCCTGTCGGTGCTTGACGCGCTCGTTCTGCCGCGTGATGTGGATGTTACTTGCCTGAACCAAAAAGGCAGACTGTCGCTGGAGGAGATCATGGCTTGGTGGAAACAGCCCCTTCAGTGGGTCTTCGCGGCGTTGGTGGTGCTCTTCACCTTGCATGAATGGATGCTGTGGAGAGGAACGCTGCTTTTCCTCGTTGACCCGGGAAGTATTGGAGGCCTGTCTTTGGGACCTCAGGAAGTGGGCTTCGTACAGGGCACTGTGAGTGTGCTGGCCATGATGATGGGCTGTGTCCTTGGACTGGAAGTGGCCAGAAAATGGGGAGTGGGGAAAAGCCTGCTGCCGATGGCTCTCCTGGGCACTTTGCCTGATGTCTTGTTGCTGTACCTGGCATTTAGGATGCCGTCGGATTTGCCGACGGTCAGCCTTTGCCTGGCCACGGAAGCTCTAGGCTGCGGTTTTGCTGTCGCCTGTTTAATATTATATATAAGGTATAACTCGCCTGGAAAAGATCATGCCGCCCATTTTGACATCTGTTTTGCTTTGGTGATGCTGTCTTCCATGATTGGAGGGTGGTGTACAGGCCTTTTCCAGGATTTTCTCGGCTATCGGCGCTTCTTCATGATCGTGGCGGCTTTGGCTGTTTTGGCTCTTGTGGCAGTGATTGTCGTACACCTGCTTTACAAGAAATGTAACTCAACTTTCTCAAGTTGAAAGGAGTGGAGTTTGGGAGTTTGGGAGTTTAGGAGTTTAGACATTACTCTTGCAAGTCTTAGGCTCTACTGACGATGAATCATCTGTTCTATGGGCTTCGCTGATAGATCTCACGCTCTGGAGACACAGCAAACTTATCCCTCTCCCTCTGGGAGAGGATAGGTGAGGGAATTAATGGAATTTGATTCAGTCGCGGTAGCGGCGGGTAAGGTCGCCGTAGTTTTCGATGCGGAGGTCGCGGGGGAAGGGCCACCAGCGGCGCACGTGCTCGCTGTGGTCAAGGTCGAGGTTTACGATGACGGATTCTTCCTCGTTGTCACTCGCACGGTAGTGGAGCTCTCCTTGTGGACCAGCCACAAAACTGCTTCCCCAGAATTGTATGCCTTGGGTCTGGCCTGACGGGTCGGGCTCAAAGCCCACACGGTTGACGGTCACCACGGGAAGGCCGTTGGCCACGGCGTGCCCGCGCTGTACGGTGGTCCATGCCTCGCGCTGCCGTTGCTGTTCTTCTGGCGTGTCGCTGCTCTCATAGCCGATGGCGGTGGGGTAGATGAGCAGGTCGGCTCCGGCGAGTGCCATGAGACGGGCTGCCTCAGGATACCATTGGTCCCAGCACACCAGCACGCCCAAACGGCCCACACTGGTGTCGATGGGATGGAAACCGAGGTCGCCGGGGGTGAAATAGAACTTTTCGTAATAGGCGGGGTCGTCGGGGATGT
>JAEEGL010673601.1_pt1 | contig 15125 bp, 11 predicted proteins | sample 9134231 | NCBI WGS metagenome assembly JAEEGL01 (sample SAMN16246548, study PRJNA631951) | gut metagenome | biome: gut microbiome; feature: rumen; material: fiber-attached | host: Bos | place: Iran: Karaj | collected 2018-10 | reverse complement strand
TTGCCCTGCCGTAACCCGAAGGGCGAAGGAGGGTCACCGCTATGCGGTTCTATAGCTTTAACTTTCTCGTGCACCGTGGGTTACGCTTACACCTACGGCGTTGCGCTTGCCCACGGCTATTATCCTTCCGCCGCCATGGCGGCTCTTTTTTTCGGCATGCCTCGCCTTCTGCCGCCATCGCCTTTTCCGCACATCTTGATGACTGAGGGAGAGAGACCTTTTCAACATGATGATTTGCATGGAAGAAAAATCCAAGCTGTTTTTAGGATAAAGTCAATTTTCATGGTCGTCATTCAGTCCTGTCTGGGGGACTGGGGAAATTTATGATTTTCAAGTAGGAAGTGTCACGAAAATCGCAATTCAGGATATGCAGATTTGTCACGAAAATGGCAATTCAGGATATGCGGTTTTGTCACGAAAATGGCAATTCAGGATATGCGGATTTGTCACGAAAATCTAAATTTCTCTTGGAAAATGTAGGGGAACGGAGTCAGGCCTTGAGGCCGAGCCAGCTGGCGACGGTGTCGCCCATGATGCCGTCGGTGGCGTCCTGCGGGAGATGGTTCATGCGGCAATAGTTACGGTAGTAGGGCAGGGCGTCGGTGAAGGGGTGGGGAGTGTCCACATAGCTGTCGGAGCCGAAGACGAGTCGGCGGAGATAGACGGGATCGTCCTCCCGGAGGAAGAGTTTGGGGCGGAGCAGGTCATTGAGGTCCCGTGGGGTGACGGTCATGAAGGCGCCGCAGCCCGCGAGGTCGAAATAGAGGTTCGCATGGGTCTTGATGAGATGGGCGGCCAGCTCGCGGAAATAGGCGGTGCCCATGTGGGCCATGACGATGTGCAGCTTCTGGAAGGAGCGGGCGATGCGGTCCAGGTTGATGGGATGCATGTTCTTGAGGACGGGGCGCCTGTTTATCGTGTCCTCCGTGCAGGGGCGGTAGTCTCCCGTGTGGAAGAGCACAGGGACGCCAAGTTTCTCAACCTCCTCATAGACAGGCATATAGAGGTCGTGGTCGTATTCGTAATAGGGGTAGATGAACTTGAAGCCGACCACGCCCATGTCCACGTAGCGGCGCAGCTGCGACAGGTCCGGCGGCGTGTTCCACAATTCGATTTTCGCCATGGGATAGAGCACACCGGGGTATTGGCGACAGTATTCCACGACCTTTTCGTTGGGCACCATGTCGCATTCGCCGTAGTGGAGGCCGCCGGACATGCAGGCGCGAAAGCCATGGGACTCATAGACTTCGACGAATTTTCGAATGAGCGCAGGGTCGTCCGAATTGAAATGGGCGTGGAAGTCTATGAGCATTGATTTTATAATATCTTGATTATCAATGAGTTAGGTGTCAGCGCCAGTTCTCCATGCGGCGGATTCTCAGGTCCTGCAGGACGCCGGACTCCTTGCCGCCACCGCAGCAGTAGGCGAGAAGGAGGGCATCGTCGTCGAAGAGCATGGCGATGTAGCAGAATCCGTGGTCAGGCGCGTCTTCGATGATGCGATGGCCGTACCATGAGGCGCCGTTGTTCTTGCTGCGGGCGATGACCAGCGGAGTGCGGCCCCAGCTCTCGCCCGTGGGGTTGATGCCCCAACGCGGATCGCGGTCGCACCAGACGGCGACCAGCTCGCCGCTCTTCGGGTCGCGCTTCATGGAGAGCGGCGATTCGACGGAGGGGAATTCCCTTGCGGGCTCGGCGGCGCTCCAGGTTTCGCCGCCATCGTTGGAGAAGGCCTTGTACTGGCTGACGTTGTTGGTTCGGAACCACGCCATGACGCGATTGTCATTCAGCTCGATGACGCCCGGCTCCCGCAGACCGGAGGAGAGCCACTGCGGCGGATAGCAGCACTGCTGGGCCTCCCGCCAGTTCTCGCCATTGTCGTCGGAGAGGTAGAAATAGGTTTCGGAGCGCTGGAAGAACCTGCCGAAATCCCACTTGCCGTTCTTCCGCTCCGGCGTGATGGTATGATGGATGGAGACTGGAATGATGAGACGGCCGCTCTTGAGCTGGACGAGACGGTCATTGTTCAGCACGATGAACATGGGGGGCACCTTGCAGACGTCCACAGGCTTCGTCCAGGTCTCACCTTCATCAGAGGAGGTGCAGAAGAAGGGCCGGCAGTCGATGACGCCTGGGTCGCCTTCCAGCTTTTCCTTCAGCTGGCGGTCCTTGAAGGACTTTTCGAGATAGGCCATGGCGATGCGGCCGTCCTGAAGGCGGAGCAGGGAGACACTCATCACATTCTGCGCTTCGTTCTTCACGACCATCTTCCAGTCGCTCCAGGTCTTGCCGCCGTCTGAGGAGGTGATGGACACCAGATCCGCCTTCGCCTCATCCCCCCAGTTTGTCGTGTTGTAGCGGGTGTAGATGAATAGGATGCGGCCGTCGTTCAGCTTGATGAACGCGCCTTCCGAGTTGCGGCCATTGCTGCCTTCGTGGTTGATGTTGGTGATGCTGTCTTGCATGGGGGCGTTCTCCTGTTGGGCTGAAACGATGAAAAGGGCGGCGGTCGCCATTAACACGGTCAAAGATCTCTTCATGATGTGGAATTCCTCTTGAGTTGAAATGGGGTGTGAACCAAAGACAATCCCCTAACATATAGACTTGTAAGGCAAAAGCAAGGTGTCGCGCTCTTTTTTTCCTCCTTATCGGTGAAATGGAGCCAAGGTGTGGAAAGTAAAAGAAGAACTGCAAATACCTTTTGTGGTTCTGAGTCGTTACAGAGCTAATTGCAGCCCAATTTGTTCATGGCCAGTTCCAGCCCCTTTTCCGCCATGGCGCGAAGAGCGGGGAAGCGGGTGGTTTCGGAAGCGGCCGCGACGAGCATGCGGAAGCCGGGGACGATGAATTGGCGATACCACTCCAGACGGTCTTGCCGCCACAGTTTGCCGTAGGCCCCAAGTGCTTGCATAAGTCGTTGGCATGCAGCAATTTGCAAAATATCGTCCTCGGGAGGCACACCGCCGAAGTCCCGTACCCGTCGGCAATATTCGCTCCAGACCTTCTGGCGCAGCGGCATGGGATAGCATTGATATGGATCGTAGAGCAGGGAACCCAGGTCATAGGCCGCGCAGCCCAACCTCATGCCTTGGAAATCAATGAGATACACCTTTCCATCCAGAACCTTCACATTGGCGCTCTGCATGTCCCGATGAATGGGCACCAAGGGCTGTTTCAGAAGAAGGGAGCGCAGCTGGCAGTATTCGGCCGCCACAGGCCCCCACAGCTCCGGCGCCTCCAGACAGACATCCAACATGTTGTGGCGGAAGTAGTCCCGCTCCCAATCGTACAGCCCTTTCGTGAAACCGCGCTGCAAGGGCAGTTCTTCCAACCGAACCGCTTGATCCCCAAGGACATGGAGACGTGCCAGCTGCTCCACCACCTGAAACAGGAAGCCTTCGCGCATCACATCGGAGGCCAGTTGCAAGTCACTCTGCCCCAAGTCTTCCGACACCAGTTCAAAGGTGTCCGCCAAATGCAGGACAACCCGCGGCACATGGATGCCAAGCCGATACAGAAAATCGCTGATGGCGGCGAAGCCCGCGTTCTCCCGCCGTTCGGGGTTGTAGGCACTCCACACCCAATTGCGGTCGCCATGGCGAAGGCGGCAGTATTTGCGGCCGCTGCCCTGCTTCGCCAGCTCCTCCAACGTGCATTGCGATGGCTCCACCCCAAGGGAAAGATAGATTCTTGCATCTGGAACTCGTTTGTCATCAACGACTTTAGGAGACTGGACATCATCGCCGACAAAGATGCCGTCCGCATAGAGCAGCGCTTTGGGCAGGCGGGTGTAGTCCCACAGGACCGCATTGTGCAGATGGGAGCCGGCGGGGACGCCCAACTCCGTCCCCAACCCCAAGGCCCCCGTGCAGGTGACCCCCTTCAGCTCGAGGGCGAAGCGCCGTCGCGCCTGCTCCGCCTGGGCCTTGCGAAGGGCGGAGTGATGGCTCAGGGGGCAGTCCACAATTTGACCGTGGGCGCGGATGTACTCCAAAGGCGTGCCGATATCCGACCAATACACATTTTCTTCTGCCACAACGGCTTGCACAGTTTCTCCCGCCACCATGGCCTGCTGATAGGCCTTAATGATGTCCGGCGCCGCCGTGTCATCCAGATACTTCAGCACATCCCGCCGCAGGATATGAATGCCAGAGAACGTGTAGGTGCCATTTTCCCTGTCGCGGAAATTGCGGATGTTTCCCTTTTCGTCCAATGAGACGGTTTTGGGGCCTCGGTTGGGGATGAGCAGGACGGTGGCGGCGGCGTTCCGCTCCAGATGGAGGCGGACCAGCTTCTTCAAATCGTAGTCCAAAACGATGTCAACATTGTGCACCAGAACATGTTCCGCCTCTGGCACCAATTCCACGCCCTTACGGAGGCCACCGCCCTGATTGAGCAGTTGCGGCTCCAAAGAGACACGCAAGTCCCATCCGTTGGCCATTTGAAGGCGGGCACAGGCCTCGTAAATCCTGTCAGCCTGATAGCAGGCGTTGACGACGATGGGGGAAATGCCCTGTTCTGCCAAACTGGACGCCACCAGCTCCAGCAAGGGCACGCCGCAGAAGGGGACAAGGGCCTTGGGGCGGGTCAGAGTCGCCGGCCGCAGACGGCGTCCTTCGCCGGCCGCCAGAATAAAACCGCAAATACGAGACATTCCGTTTTCCTGTGTCATGTCAAAGATTTACACCTTGCTGTGGAGGGTGGCGATGGTGAAATAGTCGCGGGCTTCCAAGATGGTATTGGAGGTTGGGGGCGCTTCACTTTTGCAGCAGAGGATCTTGAGTGCAGGAGGAGAAGCGCCATGTGCGGCCCTGTTTGACCAAACCCACTTGGACCTCATGGCGGTCCTTGTAGGTTTCGCCGTGGAACTGAATGGTGGCGGTGGCGGAGCAGCGGCAGGTGGCGGTGGTGCCGTCAATCTCAATCTCCAGCCCGTTGACAAAGATGTCGATGGAGGTGCAGACGCGGCGTCCGTTCATAATGAGGCTGCACAATTCCGCATTGGACAGGACGCCGTTTTCGGGGAAGCCAGGCAGGCGGATTTCCACCTGTTCAGCGAATAAGTTGTTCAGGGTGAGGAGTTTGACGGCGGCATGGCCTTCCTGTTCCTCCACGGCGCCTTTGTCGACGGTCCGCCGCAGTTCCTGAAAGCGCTTCCGGATTTTGCCCTCCTCGTTAGGGCGAAGGAGGAACCAGGCGACGCCGCCGATGAAGATGAGAATGGCGAGGCAGAGGCGGAAATTCAGTTTCATGGTCGTGGTCTCCTTTTACCATAGAGGGGCGCCAAGAAGCCGTTTGGCCTCGATTTGCCCAAAGACATGCTCTTCCATGGACATGCTGCGGTTGTCTCCCACCACATAGAAGTGGTTTTCCATGACGGTTCGCGGGGGCAGATTCCAGTCGCAGGGGGTGGCGTTTGCCCACGGGGCATCTGGCTCGGAACCGTTGATGAGCAGAGTGCCGTCGCGGAATTCCACGGTGTCTCCCGGCAGGGCCACCAGTCGCTTGAGGATCATGAGGCGGTTGCCCACGTAGCGCATGATGACCACATCACCGCGCTGAGGTTCTTTGAACCAGTAGGCGGGTTTCCAGCAGAACATGAAGCCATGGGACGGATAAGTGGGGCGCATGCTTTCGCCGTTGATGATGCAGGGGCGGCAGACGTGTCCGAAAAACAGCCATGAGCCGACAGCAAGAAGCGCCAGACGGATGACCCGTCTGCGGGACCAATGTCCGATGAAAAGATTGCGGCTCATGGCATTATTTCTATAACATATTGATATACAATGACTTACAAATGCGGCGCCTCCCAGGCGTGGCGATTGGCGGCGCTGTACATCGCTTCCATGACGGCGCTGCGCAGGGCGGCTTCCCGTGCGCTCACGAGGGGCACGTCCTTGCCGAGCAGGGCGTCCAGATACAGTTCAAAGGCATGGGGCATGGGGGCGGGAAGATTCGTCCATGGGGACTTGCCGTCGGCGCCGGCGACGTGTTTGCTGGTGTAGAAGAGCTGTCCGTCGGAGACGTGGGCATGGCCTTCGGTGCCGCTGATGAGGAGAGTGACGGGGTTGGCGACATCCAGCCAGCCGGCGGCCAAGGTGACGATGGTGCCGTCGGCGAAATGCAGGATGCCCTCTCCGGTCTCGTCGCAGTCGCCGTAGCGGTGGGTGACGGCGGCGATTTCGGCGGTGACGCGGTCCGGGCAGGCGTTGTTCAGCCACCAAAGAAGAATGTCCAGAGAGTGGGTGCCCAAGTCGCCAAAGGCGCCGCAGCCGGCGATGGCGGGGTCGGCCATCCATCGCCAATCCGTGTCGAACCAGCCGCCCAGCGAACCGCTGTGGCAGTTGGAATGGCGGAGTCGGGTGATTTTGCCGAAATGCCCCGCCTCGATTTCCTGCTTCAGAAAGCGATGGATGCCCATGCCTCGCATGAAATAGCCGGTTTGGAAGATGACCTTGGCCTTCTCGATGTCCTTGGCCATTTGCCATCCGTCGGTGGCGGAGAAGCCCAATGGCTTTTCCACGAACATGTGCTTGCCGGCGGCGGCGGCCTGACGGACCAAATCGCCGTGGCGGTTGGTCTCCGAGCAGATGATCACGGCAGGGATGTCGTCGGCTTCCCAGATGGCGTCTGGGGAGGCCACGGCGGTCGCGTGCAGGCGCTCCGCATTCTTGGCCGCCCGCGCCGCATCATGGTCGTAGACGGCGGCCACCGTGAATTCGGGGCGGCGGGAAAGCATGTCGATGAAGCCGGGCGTGTGGATATGGGCGGTGCCCACAAAGGCAAGTTTCATGGGGTCTCCTGGGGTTGGGCGTTTTTCTTGAACCGTTCACTGAAAAGGTATAGACAGAGGGCGGTGAGCCCGCTGATCATGGGACCGTAGACGATGCCGACGGGGCCAAAGGTCTGAAGGCCCCCGAGAATGGAGAAGAAGAGGACGGGATAGGACATGCCGGTGCGGCGTCCGCTCATGAAGAAGGGGCGGAGAATGTTGTCGATGTTGGTGATGATGCCGCCGCAGCCGACGAGCAGGAAGATGGCGGCGCGGGGTTGTCCGTTGATGAAGAGATAGATGACGGCGGGAATCCAGATCAGCGTGGTGCCCACGAAGGGGATGAGGGAGCACAGTCCCAACATGCTGCCCCAGAAGAGGGCCGGAATGCCGACGATGCGGAAGAACAGCATGGCGAGCAGGGCTTGGATGATGGCGGTGCCCAAAATGCCGATGAAGACGGCGCGGGAGACGTCGCGGATGCGTTTGAGAATCTCCTCCTGCTCGGAGTCGCCGAAGGGGGAAATGTGCTTTAGATAGGCGATGAACAGCGGGCCGTCCCGAAAGGCGTAGAACATGACGAAGAGCATGATGAGGAAATTGAGAGCCAGCACCCAGACTTTGGCGACCACGCCGACGATGTTGCCCATGATGAAGCTGATGGCCTTGCGGATGATGTCCACCACATATTCGCTGATGAGGGCCTCGATGGACTCCCCTTCCTCTCCCATTGAGGGCAAGGCGGTGGAGTCTCCTGTCATGGGCAGAGTGGCGGCGTCTCCTGAGGAAGCGTCGGCGTTTGCTTCGGCTGAAGGGGCTGACGCGGCGGCACTGGCTTCTGAAGTTTCTGTAAGTTGTTCTTGCTCAGCAAGTTGTGTATTTTCCTCAAAGGCGGATGGCGGAGTGGCGAGGAAATTGGCTTGGGTGAAGCGGTTCACGGCATCCCATTTGGCCTGAAGCTCATAGTCTTTGGCCCAGGTCTGGATTTTCTGCTCCAGGCGGCCGCTGTGAATCCATTTCTGCGCGGAGAGCAGGGAGCTGCGCCCTTGGCGGATGGCGGCCAACGTGAAGAACATCAAGGGGATGACGATGCAGCAGAACACGATGGCCACCGCCATGAGGGCCGCGAGGCGGTTGCTGTTTCGTTGACGGCGAGCCACCTGTTCCCGACGCTGTTTCGGGTTGTTGTTCAAATGCTTACGACCAGGAAAGCGATGGCGGAGCCGACGGAGCAGCCGCTGTGTGACGATACGGATGCGGCGGTGCAGGGGGGAGAGGATGGTGGCTCCCAAAATGCCGAGCAGAATGGCGTGGAGCACATGGCGAAGCAGGCAGAAGACGCCGATGAGCAACACGCACGTGAACAGCAGGAAGGTGATTCTGGCGATGGTGGGCGCCCAGTTGTGCTCCTGGTCTGGACGGTTGGCGGCCATGTCTGTTCCTCCTCCTGAATCCACGTTTTTCTAGGTCAGTTGTCGAATCTGATCCATGTAGACGGGGGGCTTCTCCGTGCTGCCATGGAGGGCGGGATGATAGGTATGGATGATTTGCGCGACTTGCGTGCGGATGTCCTCCGCCGACCCGTTGCCGGCGGTTTCAGCCAGTTTCGGCAGCTGGTTGATGAAGGAGATGGTATCGAATTCGATGGGGGCGCCGATGTGGATGCGTTGGTTGGGGGTGGTCTGCAGCCCCTCTTCGGCCATCAGCTTCTCTTCATAGAGCTTTTCTCCGGGGCGGAGGCCCGTGTAGACGATCTTGATGTCCACATCTGGCTTTAACCCGTTCAGTTTGATGAGGTTACGGGCCAAGGTGTCGATTTTCATGGGGGCGCCCATGTCCAAAACGAAGATTTCGCCGCCCTGAGCGTAGGTGAAGGCCTCCAGAACGAGACTGACGGCTTCCGGAATGGTCATGAAATAGCGAATGATGTCCGGATGGGTGACGGTCAAGGGGCCGCCGTGCTCAAGCTGCTTTTTGAAGAGGGGGATGACGGAACCGTTGGAGCCCAAGACGTTGCCGAAACGCACGGCGACGAAATCTGTTGGCGTGGCGCCGGCTTGGGGCTGGGGCAGTTCGGCGCCGATGACGGCGGAGAGGCTGGGGAGATTGCAGACGACTTCGCCGTGGGAGATGCGGTTCATGGACTGGATGACCATTTCGCAGAGCCGTTTGGAGGCGCCCATGATGTTGGTGGGATTGACGGCCTTGTCCGTGCTGATGAGCACGAAGCGTTGGCAGCCGTAGGCCATGGCGGCGCAGGCGGTTTTGTAGGTGCCCATGACGTTGTTCTTGATGGCCTCGCAGGGGGAGCCTTCCATCAGCGGCACGTGCTTGTGGGCAGCGGCGTGGAAGACGATCTCCGGCTTGTATTGGGCGAAGACCTGGTTGATGCGTCGCGTGTCGCGGACGGAGCCGATGAGTACGGTGAGATTCAGGTTCGCGTTGGTGCGCTTCAGCTCCTGTTCGATGTCGTAGGCATTGTTTTCATAGACATCGAAGATGATGAGCTGTTTGGGGCCGTGTTTGGCGATCTGACGGCAGAGTTCGCTGCCGATGGAGCCGCCGCCGCCCGTGACCAAAATGGTCCGTCCGGAGAGCTGGTTGAGGATTTTCTCCGTGTTGACCGTGATCTGCTCCCGCCCCAACAGATCCTCCATGGAGACGTTCTTCAGATGGGAGACGGAGACTTCGTTTTCGGCGATTTGATAGAGGCCGGGCAGGTTGCGCAGCTCGCAGCGGGTCTCCTTGCAGATGTTCAGAATCTCCCGACGCGTCTCCAGAGGGGCGGAAGGCATGGCCACCAGAATGCGGTCGACCTTATAACGTTCCACGCTGGCGAGGATGTCGTTGCGGCCGCCCACCACGGGGACACCCTCGATGCGGCGGTTCCATTTGCTGCTGTCATCGTCGATGACGCAGACGGGTTTGGTGTGGGCCTCCTTCGCGTTGGTCAGCTCCCGCAGAATGGCTTGTCCGGCGGTGCCCGCGCCGATGATCATGGCGCGGTGGCCGGGCTGCGAGGAGTATTTGTACTGTTTCAGCATGAACATCAGGCATCTGCCGGCGAAGCGGGCGATGCAGAGCAGCATCAGCATGAGGACGGTGCCGTTGATGTGGTAGGAGACGGGCTCGCGGGCCCACCATCCCGTCATCAGCACCACTTGGAAGAGGCTGGAGCCGATGGTTCCCGCCAGTATCCCCAAAAGCTCACGGTAGCTGGCGAAGCGAAGGATGACATGATAGGAGCCCAACATCCAGAAGAGCACGATGCTGAACAGAGTGTGCAGGGGAATGAGGTTGATGTAGGGAATCAGATCCTCTTCAGGAATCCCATCGACGCTGCAGTCAAAACGTAGCCACAGGGCGAGAAAATAGGCGCCGTTGACGGCTATAATGTCATAGACCATCAGCAGAAATGCGTAGACTTGCCATTTTGCGATCGGTTTGTACATCGTTTTTCCTACGTGGACCATGGGATCGGCGATGGGCGCCTACCATGGTTGACTCTCCTTTCAAAGAAAAACAATAATATAGTATTAAGGAGGCGTAAGGGCAATTGGACACGTTGAAAAAAAGGGCGGCCGTTTGCGAAATTACGGGAAGCAGGAGCTTTTTTCCTGCAGACGCCATTTCCGTCCATCGCGTGTAGCCTGCTAGCACGACGAGGCGCGGCGTTGTTCCCTAACTATCGCACGCGGTGCAGGAGTACGCGACTCGGAACAGGTCATTTCCCTGTCATGATTTCAAGCGGAGAGTAGGGAAGGCGTTCCTTCACCTCTTCAGGCTGCGGAATGTTGCCGTAAATGAACAGGCCGGCGGGCCAGCCATGGCTGTTGACAAGATTGGGCTCCGCCGCCTGATCCCATGCGAAACGGACGGCGCAGGGGGTGGTCATGCCTTGAGCGGAAACCATCAGGGTGGAGGGGCCGACAATCGCCGCGTCGGCGGTCACGAACGTTCCTGTTGCGTCCGCCAGCTCAAAATGGGTCAGCGGATTACCGTCTCGGGAGCGCAGGCCCGTTCCGCAGTGGTCAAAGTTCAGAATGACTTTGTCCCCAATAAGCGTGGCGGCGGTGCAGACGGGGCCGCTCCACACGGGGACGTCCTTCTGATAATGCTTTTTCAGAGCCAGTTGGACCAGACGATGGGCCACCGTGACTTTGTCCGCAGGATGAATGTCTTTGCGGTCACCCGCGTCATTGATGACGACCATGCCACTGTTGGGAAGGTCGCAGGCCAGAGTCTGGCTCCACGTGACGCGGGGGAGGGCGGCGGCCATGTCTTCCGCGTAATAGTAGGGAGCCAGCTGAACCCAATAGAAGGGGAATGTGCCTTGGTTCCATTCCTTCCGCCAGCCCTCCACCAATGCATGCATATAATAGTAGTATAGGAATCCGTTCCAGCGGTCGGACTCCCCTTGGTACCAGATGACACCGCTGATGGCGAAGGGAATGATGGGGGCGATCATGGCGTTGTAGATGCACGTGGGATTTCCAATGCCGTTCACGGGCTTCATGTCTTCGGGAAACGTGGGCATAGGCGGGAGCTGGCGCCGTTCCGCCAAAGAGGCCTCCGCTAGTTTCCGCCAATTATTGATTTCATCTAAATAGTTCTTCAGGAGTTGTTTATAGATAAGGCTAGAGGGATTGCTCATGGCCACCTGACGGGCGATGTCCGCCAGTTCAGGGATGAGTTCAAAGCCGCTGGCGGGCGTCCAAGGCGTGATGCCCGTGCCGCCCCATGCGGAGCTGATGAGTCCGATGGGGACGTCAAGGGCCTTTTGGAGGCCGTCGCCGAAGAGATAGCCCACGGCGGAGAAGTTCTGCGCGGTCTCCGGCGTGCAGATTTGCCAGCTGACGGGACGGAGAAGGTGATCCTGCGGTGTGGCGGCGTTGGCTCGGTTGGCGGAGATGTTGAAGAGCCGGATTTGGGGGCGGTCTGCCTCCGCCAGCTTCTCCTGACAAGGGGCGCCCCTCATCATGGGAAAGGCCATGTTGGACTGGCCAGAGCAGAGCCATACATCTCCAATCAGGATGCCTGTCCGCTCAATGGTATTGTCAACTCCTTGAACCCGAAGGGTTTCCGGTCCTCCGGCCGGTCGTGGCGGCAGTTTGACCCGCCAGGTGCCCTCCAGAGAGGCGACCGCCTTGCGGACATCCTGCCCCAACGTGACGGTGACCTTCTCCCGCGGGGCCGCTTTCCCCCAAATGGGCAGGACGGCGTTGCGCTGCAACACCATGTTGTCGCCAAAAATGTCCGGCAGGCTGACTTCCCCGCGAGCCAGGGACGCCAGCATCAGAACGGCCATTAGCCACTTTAATTTTTGTAAATACATGATAATCAGTAAATTATATATTATTTATTGTGAATTAATTCTAATTCCGTTATGATTCGGAACCTTCATAGCTTGAGAAGGTAATTGACGACTATAATTCAGCCCCGTTGGGGCTGTGAAGTCATGGGGTGATGCCTTGCCCCCGGGTTTCGCTTTACGCTCAACCCGCAGTTACCTCAATTGAGCCGCGTTGCGGCTCCTTTTGGGGCACGATGGCATGTGGGCCTGCCATGGCATGGATTCTGCAAGGCCCTGAAAGGGCCTAATTTACGTAACCCCGGGTCAAGCAGGGCAAGACCCGGGGATGAATATGCCTCCTCTGATTTTACGGCCCCAACGGGGCCGAATTATGACCATAAATATTGCTTTATGGATAGGTTCTGAATAGTTACTCTAACTATTTGATTTCAAGGAAGTTCCATCCCATCAGGTGGGCCCAGCCGCGCAGAATTGCGGAATCGGCCTCATAACTGGCGGCCAGATGGTGAGTGCCGCCGGCCCGACTGTAGTCGGCGAGGAACTGGCGGATGCAGCCGGAGGCGGGAACAAACCAACCGCAGTTGCGTTTGGTGCAGGCTGTAACGGGCATTTGATAGTGGACAGGGGCGGTGATGAGGGTGAAGGTGCCGTCGGGGCCGGGGGCCAGATCCGTCAGAATCGCTGAACCCGCAGGGAAATTGCCGTAGGCGACTGCCGGATGGCTGACGTCGCTGAGGCCATAGCGGTATTCGGAGAGGAACGGCTTGCTTGGGCTCAAGGCCAAGTTCATTTCTCCCATGTGACTGGTGAAGAGGCGGTTGCCTTTCCAGTCCGGACAGAACATCTCCGTGAAGGAGGTCTTGGGGAAGACTTCTGCCAGACAGCGGGTCATGGCGGCGGTGAAGGTGTCCCCTTCGCCTGCGTAGCCGATGCCGTTTGAAATGGCCTTGCTGCACTCCAAAAACGGCAGCGTCTCCCAGCCGGCTTTTCGTTCGATGCCGCAGAAGCAGACGGTGAAGGCGTCCAGTTTCTCCTGCTCCAGCCAGGAGCGGAGCTTCAGGCACTCCCTCAGCGTGTTTCGATAAATCTCCACTGGCAGAGCTTCATCCCAAATGAAACGCTCCCGATCCAGCTCCTCCTCCGCTTTCATCTGCTCTGCCGTGGGCTCTGGCTGCGGCGTGTAGGACACGATTTCCATGCCAAAGGTGCCTTTCGGAACCTGAAAATCTCCCATGCCCTTGAACTCGCCACCGACGGCCCCCACGCGGGAATGGGTGATCTTCCACGCCATGCCCGCCGCCTTCAGAAGACGGGTCGCTTCCGCAAAGAAGGTCGGATCTTGCCACGGCCCCGCCGTGAGAAGGAAGCGTTTGTGTCTGCGCAGGAGCAGGTTGCAGAAATCCTGAACGCCGTGGATGCCGTGATTGCCCATGAGGACGCTTTCATCGACGGCTTCGAAGCTGTCTGGCGTGGTGTCCAAAACCACGACGGGAAGGTCGGTGGCGGCGATGGCGTCAATGGCCTCCAACGACGGCGAGTAGGCCAGATGGAGGGTGGCGATGGCGCTGCAGCCAGCGGCCTCAAAGCGCTTCACGGCGGCGGCGAATTCCTCTTTCAGGCAGCAGACCGGCGCCTCCACCACGTTGAAGCCACATTGGGTCAGCTTTTCCGCCATGGCCTTCGCGAAGGCGGTGGCGACAGGGGTGTATTGGGGCGCGCAGTTCTTGTACAGTTGCAGATACAGGGGCAGAAATCCAATGGTTTGCATATGGGCTCCAAAGGTTGAAACGGACGATGAGAATGAATGAACAAAACGGTCTGCACTAAAGATAACCCAAAAATGCCGTTGTTCAAGGTTTGCCGTGGACAAATTGATGGAGAACGGATGTTTCAACCTAAACGGCGGCGGCAAAGGGGACGTCTTTCTTCTTCATGGGCCATGATGGGCCATGCCATCAATAGCGGTCGCCGCCCAACGTTGAACCCGACGCGCCACGGTTGAAATTCGCCTCTTGACTATTCCGCAGCCGGCTGCTTCTTTGCAATGAAATGCATGATAATGAATGCGTTAAATGAATGCTTGTTTCGGGTCGCAAAAGGGGATGAAAATGGCCGAAAATTGTGTGCGGAGGAGCAAAAAATGGCCTCTGATTTTGCGATGGATGCCCGTAAAGGCCCCGTAATCGCTCTCTGTTGCGTTGAGGGGTCAAACCTGTATATTAATACCTCTTCTGGTATATATGGCCAAAAAAGGGGCCTTCCTGCGAGTTTTTGTCTTTTGCACATTCTTTCATTATTTGCAATATGACGCAGGCGCGGTGGAGTACAGCGGGCGGAGAATGGCGGTCATCTGGTGTCCCCACGTTCCTTTGCTGATAGTCATCAGAAGTCTCGTCATAACTTTGTTTCTCTTTTGGAAGAATTTGGAAACAAAGTAAAAAGCAATATATTTGAATATGATGGAAATGACACAAAACGAATAACCTTAGATGAATTAAAGAACAAACCGGAGGTTGACTATGACCGAATCAGAAAAGAATCAGACATCGCCTTTGACGACGCAAGAGATAGACTTAGCAATAGAAAAACATTGCAAGGCAATCATGGAGGCAATGAACGAGGCGGGGCGTCAAGCAAAGGAATGGGAACGCAAGAAGGCGCTGGAGAGCAAGGGGAAATAACCCCTAAAGCAAGCATCTTTCCCACCAAGCCCACACCGAAGCTGTCCATCAACCCGGCCGCCTTCTGCCTTCGGTGCTTCGCCCATCCCATGTTGAAGGCGGTCAGCCTGATGGTGGTGGAGTCGACTGCGCGGAGGGTGCGTTTCCTGAAGCGGTGCGGAAGACCCGGATAGTCCCGGCTTGAAGTCAGAAACTCCGGATGCTGTCCTGCAAGGGATTCATAGACCTTCCAGAACAGCTCCTCGGCCATGTCTGAGTAGCGCGTCTTGTTCGCATGGGACAGGCCGTTGCGGCTTGGCGGAGTGCAGTTCCGTATCTGGGAGAGCGGCCCCGCGTGGTTGCGCAGGCTGTCGCAGAT
>JAEEGL010607172.1_pt1 | contig 15125 bp, 12 predicted proteins | sample 9134231 | NCBI WGS metagenome assembly JAEEGL01 (sample SAMN16246548, study PRJNA631951) | gut metagenome | biome: gut microbiome; feature: rumen; material: fiber-attached | host: Bos | place: Iran: Karaj | collected 2018-10 | reverse complement strand
TTTCAATGTGTTTATTGCACCCTGCAAGGCTTTCAGCTCACATCCTTCTATATCCATTTTAATAAAATCTATTCTTTCTACTCTGTTATTTTCAACAAAATCATCGATACATATTGTTTTATATTGTTGTAAATTATTTTTGTTTTCCGTTAATGTGGTAATATCGGCACAAGCATGATTTAAATATAAAATTTTGTTTGATTTGTTATATAACGGTTGTTCCGTTAAAATAATATTTTCGGAAAGATTTTTGTTATGAGAAAAATTTTCTTTAAGTATATTCAAATTATCATCAAAAAACTCAAATGTAAAAATTTTTCCCTTATTGCCGACTATTGAAGAAAATATTAGAGAAGTGTCCCCCCAACAACCGCCGGCATCTATAACAAAATCTCCTCTTTCGACTTTACAATCTTTATAAGAATATTGGCTATGAATTACAAGTTTATCGAGCAAAGCTCTTGCCCCATAAACTTTTATATCGTACCCTAATTTCGATAAATTATAAAATTTTAATTTTCTTGTGACTGATTGTAACTGTCGAATAGAATTATCTACCAATAAATCATCAAAAATATCTCGTGAATGAATATATTTTTCTTTTTCTTGCACAGTTACATATACGGGGCCCAAAAGTTTTGAAACAATCATTTTTAAATATAATTGTTTTTCTGTTATATCTTCCAACAAATTATAAAAGTATTCCAAACATTTATAATTATCTTTAAACCATGCAAAATAGTTTATACAACTTTCTTTAACGAACGCATCCGTTATTTTATCTTGAAAGTTTTTTATATCTTCGGGAGAGAATATTGATTGTTGCTTCAGTTGCAAAATTAAATTATCAGTAAATTTTTCATTCATTGTTTTTTTGTCGTTATCTTATTACTTCAAAGACATCTTCTTTTAAAATAGCTATCGATATATTTTTGGAATATTTTTCGTTAATATTTTTCAGAATTTCTTTAGAATAACTTCCCGCCATAATAATAATCGCATTTATTTTTTCCGTTCTTAACATATCGGGAGAATTTATCGGTATATGTGTTGCCGGAGAAAACTTGTTTTGTTTAAATTCGGCTGAATCAACAATAAATTTTATTTTGTTTTGTATTTTTGCCAAAGATATAATCGATAAAGCCTGATGCCCCGCCCCCCAAACAGCAACAGTTTTTCTATCAAATTTATCAATATAATCATTTATTTGTTTAGTTATACTTTTTTGTTGTTTATAAAAATAAGATGTATCAAATATTTTTCTTTTCTTCACAACGACTGACAAGATATAATCATGCCAAACAGAATTACATTCCAAAACCTCAAAGCCGTTTATACTTAACACCGTTTTCAAAGTATCTTTCGTAAAATAAAACAGGTGATCCAAAATAAACTCAGAGAAAAGATTTTTCTTCAAAATCATATCAAAGTTAGGAACTTCAATAATACCTATACCTTCATCAGTTAAATTATTTAATATACCTCTTAAAAAAGAATTTATGTTCGGTATATGTTCTAAATAGCTCATAATAAAAAAAGCATCAAAAGGAGCATTTTTTATTTTATATTTTTCATTTTCAATGAACTGTTTTGAAACTTTTAATCCTGATTTTTTACAATGATTAACCGCTTTTTGTGAATATTCTATACCATACGCATTAACTTTTTGTTTGTTCATTATAGACAAATATTCACCAAATCCACACCCGACTTCCAATATTTTTTTATTATTCAAATTATATTTTTTTATAAAATTCTTAAATTGTGTTTTTCTGAATTTTTGCATCTCTTCAGAAATGCCGGTTGCTCTTATAACTTGTTTATAATAACTTACAGGTTTATCCGTTATTTGAACTAACCCGCAGTAAGGGCATTGATACACAGACAATTTTATTCCCTTTTCCTTACGTAAATCTTTTTTTTCAGGGAAAAGTTGCGCTGATTTCGGCATATTTTCTAAAGCAATAATAGTTTTTTTTAATTCACCGTTACAAACTCTGCAAGTTTTCATTCTTCTATACTTTTATCCCGTTATTTCATTATATTTGTTTTCAATTCTTTATCCGATAAAAAAGGATACATATTTTCTATCGGCATAGATAACATAGAACCGTTTTTAAGTTTTTTTGATGATACTCTCGGTTGTATTTGTTGTTTCGGATCTATCATAACTTCACAAATATATGGACCTTTAGATTTTAAAATTTTTTTTATTTTCTCATCTAATTTGTTTTGATTTTCAATTTTGCATGATTTTATACCGTAGGACTTAGATATTTTTTGTATATCGGGCAAAGTCAGTCCACTTGTTTTTTCGCTACCGACATAGTTCCCATTAAAATGATTGTTCTGCATATTTCGTATTGAAGCATAACCGTCATTATTTAAAATAAAAAATTTTATAGGTAAGTTTAATCTCTTTACGACTTCAAGTTCTTGAATGTTTAAAAAGAAACCTCCGTCACCGTTTATACAAACAGTTCTTTTTTTACCGGATGCGATACAAGCACCTATGCTAGCAGGTAATCCAAACCCCATAGAACCCAAACCTTGATTATTTAAAACTGTTTGCCTTTTTTTTACCTTAAAAGATTGACACGTAACCTCGCTGCAACTTCCGGAACTGCCCGGAACCAAAATATCATTTTTTGTCATTTCTTTTGATAATATATCAACCAGAACATATGAATTAACATATTTTTTTAATTGCAAATATTCTTTTGTAACCAAAGGATATTTATTTAACATATCTTTACAAAATTTTACCCAACCATCATCTTTATATACGATTTTCTTTCTACTTTTATATAACTCATTTATAAAAATTTTTGCATCACATACAACTTTTACGTCTATATTCATATCCAACTTATCTATTTCTTTTTCATCTATATCTACAATTATTTTTTTTGCATTTTTTGCAAAATTTCTATGATTAAATGCAGTTTGAGGTAAATCCATTCGTGCACCTATAGAAATAAAAAGGTCTGAATTTTGTAAATTAAAATTTGCTCCTCTTGAAGCTATAGAACCCGGTCTTCCTACAAACAAAGGATTTTTTTCTTCGGCCAAATCTATCGTTTTCCAAGTAGTCAAAATAGGTATATTTAAACTTTTTGCCAACTGCAAAAATTGTTTTTGTGCATTGGATAAACAAACGCCATTACCCACGAAGAAAACCGGTCTTTTAGAAGAATTTATTAAATTAATAATCTTTTTAGTATTTATGTTTTTTTTATTTTCTTTAGGTAAAACAAATCTTTCTAATTTTTTTTCATTTATTTCCATTCCTTGAACATCCAGCGGAATATCCACCCATACAGGCCCCTTTCTCCCAGTAGTTGCCATATAATATGCTTTTTGAAGATGATATTTTATTTTTTTAGGATCCATGACAGTAACAGCATATTTTGTGATCGGTTTTACGATAGAGATTATATCTACTTCCTGTGCTCCCGATTGTCTTATTCTTTTATTTAAAATCATGTCTGCTCTTTTAACTTGACCTGAAATTACCATCATCGGAGTAGAATCTATCCATGCTGCAGTAACACCTGTTATTGCATTTGTTCCCCCGGGACCGGTTGTCACCATTACAACACCGATATTATTTGTGTATTGTCCGTAAGCTTCAGCGGCTATTGCTGCACCTTGCTCGTGTAAATTGCATATATAATTAATATTTTTATTTTTACCCAAAGAATTTAATAAATGCATCCAACCGCCACCGGCAAGCATAAAAACATCTTTTACGCCCATATTTTTATTTAAAAACTCTATGATATAGTCAGACACTTTCATAATTTATTAATTGTCTCTCCAATAAGTAAATCTTGTTTTCCTTTTATTATTATCTGTAACCTTTTTATCTTCATAATAAGAATCATTAACAATATCTTGTGTGGAAATTTCTTCGAAAATCACACCTTTTTGAGTTGAAAAACTATGTATACTTTCTCTGTTGATAAGTTTCATATCTCCGGCCTTATAAGTTTCTTCTACACCATCTATTAGTATTGTTATATCTCCGTATAGAACATGAAATGTTTCTTCTTTTATTTTATGTTTATGTGCAGGATGTTTCTGACCAGGTAACATAACTATTATTTTCTTACAATATTGCCTGTTCACACAGTTTATTATAACCGCACCGGTTTCATTGAATTTTTCAAGACCGTAATGATGAGATATTTCAAAAGATATTTTGTTAGGTAAAATTATTCTTGCTGTTTCGAGCATTTCTTTTACTTTGTTGATAATGTCTCCTACTTTATCTCTTATATCAACGATTTCTAAATCTTTTATCATAATCGGAGAATTCTTTTTTATATTTTTTAAAGCTGTAAATTCTTTATACTTTGATAAGTCGGAATTAAACAACTGTCCTTGCGTAGAAGGAATAGCATAAAAAGTATTTAAATTATCTAACACTTCACCGGCTTTAATATCTTTTGATGCAAAAACACATCTGCTCAGTCCTTTTAAGCTATCAATTTCAGATTTTGGAAAGCTATATCTCGTATTTTCTGTTCCACAATATTCAAATGTTTCTTTTGCTGTTTTCAACCATTTTCCTATTTGTTCCGGAGTAGCGGAATATTTATTTATACTACCATCATAGTCGGCAAGTCCGACATGCTTTTCGAATATTTTAGCACCTTTAGCTATAGCTATTTTTATCGACTCAAAATTGTTCGGATCTTCATGAGTCGAATATCCTATCGTCAGTTCCGGATACCTTTTTTTCAACAAATCAATTTGATTTAACTGTAAATTTTTAATATCGGTAGGATATTCGGCAACACAATGCATTAGTGAAATATTTTTTTCTCTATGGTAAAAGAATTGAACAACTTTATCTATATCTTCCACCGGTATTCCCGCAGTAGACGCAATTATAGGTAAATTTTTTGTAGCAATTTTTTCAATTAACGGCCAATCGTTAAAAGAACAACTGGCAATTTTTATAATGTCATATTTTTGTTGTTCTATTAAATCTACAGATTGTTCATCAAAAGCAGTACAAATTGAAATAAAATTTTGTTTTGTAAATTCATTTTTCAATACTAAAAATTCTTCCGCTGAAAGTTTTGTTTCGTTAAATCTTTTAACGAACTTTAAATCTTTTTTTTCTTTGTAATCGGGATGTATGAAAGTATCTAAATCTCTATATTGCAATTTAAAAGCAAAATCAAAAACTTGTCGATAAGGTTCTACCTGTTTTGATATTTCCGAAATAAGTTTCAATCCTCTATCTACTTTACCGTTATGATTATTTGCCATTTCAAAGACAAACAAGGGTTTAAAATTCATTTTTTCTCCTATTACGTTAATTGCTTATTTCTTTTTCTATAAACTCATGTATTAAATCTGAAATTTTATCCATTTCTTTTTTACCAAGTACAGGAAATACCCCTACCCAAAAAGAATTGTTCATAATATATTCCGTGTTTAGTAACATTTTATAGTGTTTTTCCTTCAACTTATTTGATAGCAATAATTTAGATTTTCCTATTCTTAAATGAATTTCATTTTCCGTCATCATCGGTTGTCTTAAAATATTTCCGGCAAAAAGTTGTCTTGTTCCAACGCCATTTTCTTCCAAATATTCAACAAGTTGTTGTTTTGTAAATTTATTATTTTGTTTTACCGTCAACAAAAATCCAAACCAAGATGGTGTCGTTCCTTTTACAATTTTGGGCAATATAAAATATTTCTCTAAATCTTTTAATTTGTTTAACAAATATTTTGCATTACTTTTTCTTTTGTCTAAAAACTTTGGAAGTTTTTTTAATTGACTTACACCTATCGCAGCTTGAATATCTGTAATTTTAAAATTATATCCTACATGCGAATATATATATTTGTGGTCGTATCCGAACGGTAGTTTTCCATATTGCATGGAAAATCTTTTTCTGCAACTGTTATCTTTCCCGGGTTTACACCAACAATCTCGCCCCCAATCTCTAAAAGACATAAGTATTTTATAGAGCTGTAAATCGTTTGTTACCACTGCGCCACCTTCACCCATGGTTATATGATGTGCAGGATAAAAGCTGAAAGTTCCTATATTTCCGACAGTTCCAACATATTTATTTTTATATTTTGTTCCTAATGCATCACAACTGTCTTCTATTAACCACAAATTATATTTCTTACATAATTTTAAAATTTTATCTAAATTAAAAGGAGTTCCTAATGTGTGAGCAATAAAAATCGCTTTAGTTTTTTTTGTTATTGCTTCTTCTATTTTATTTTCATCAATGTTAACTGTTTCTTTTTTACAATCGACAAAGACAGGCACAAGCCCGAGCTGAATTATAGGATTTATCGTAGTAGGAAAACAGGAAGCTACTGTTATAACTTCATCTCCTTTTTTTATTTTTTTATTGCCGAGTTTATACGATGTTAATGCAGATAATGCCAATAAATTTGCACTTGAACCGGAATTTGTTGAAAGCACATATTTTACGTTTAAAAATTTTGCCAAATCTTTTTCAAATTCGTCGTTGAATCTTCCGGATGTAAGCCACATATCAAGACTTGCATCTATCAAATTACACAAATCTTCTTCATTCAATAATTTCCCGGAAGCAGGGATATATTTCTCTAAATCTATTCTACATTTATTGGCTTTGAAATATTTTTTTGCGATTTTTTTTATAGTGATTTTTGAAATATCCGGCATAAATTTTATCCCTTCATAAAATCTTCAATCTGATTGATACATAACAATCTGATATCTTTTTTTTGTTGATATGCCTGTATCCAATCCGTGATTTTATTTAAAGCCACATCAATATTCCACTTAGGTTTCCAGTTTAATTCTTTTTTTGCTTTTGATATATCAAGTCTTAAATATTCTGTCTCGTGAGGTTGTTTTGTTTTATCTATAGTATATTTAATAGTGCTAAATTTCTTACATAGTTTTTTTACAATTTCTTCCACGGTTTTTACATCTTTCTGTTCAGGACCTAAATTCCAAGCTGTCGCAAAATTTTTTTTACCTTTTAATAAATTTGCTCCAATTAATAAATAACCGTTTAAAGGTTCTAATACATGTTGCCATGGTCTTATTGATTTTGGGTTTCTTATATCTATTTTTTTGTTTGTTAATATTGCTCTGACGAAATCAGGTATTAACCTGTCTTTCGCAAAATCTCCGCCGCCAATAGCATTTCCGGCTCTTGCAGAAGCCACTAATGTTTTATGCTGTTTGCCATAATCTTCTATATTGAAAAAAGAATCTCTGTAAGAAGAAACTACTAACTCACAAGCGGCTTTTGATGCACTATACGGATCATATCCGCCCAAACTGTCCGTTTCTTTAAAAGTTTTTTTAGTTTCATTGTTTGAATAAACTTTATCTGTTGTAACACAAACAACAGCTCTTACAAACTTATTTTCTTTTAATGCTTCTAAAATGTTTGCTGTCCCGATAATGTTTGTATTAAGTGTGTCCAATGTTTCTTTGTAAGATTTTCTTACTAACGATTGTGCCGCTAAATGAAATATTATTTCCGGTTTGTATTTTTTTATTATAGAACTTAGTTTTTTAAAATCTCTTATATCTGCTCTAACATCAACACATTTTGGCTTTATCATTTCAAACAGAGAAGGTTTTGTAGGAACATCAACAGAACAACCTATGACCTTTGCACCTAACAGTTCTAACCACAAACAAAGCCAAGTGCCTTTAAACCCGGTATGTCCGGTAACCAAAACTTTTTTATTAGAAAAAAGCTTTAAAAGATTTGAATGGTTTTTAATATTTTTTTTCATAATATAAAAACTTTTATTTTATCTATATATTTTACAATTGTATTGATAAAAAAGCAAAGAATTTTCTATGAAATATAAAAATTTTGTATATTTTTTTAATTAGTGAAGATAGTAATATAAACAAAGCTATGGAAAAGAGAGAATACCATTAAAAGATATAAATAATAAAACAAAGGAAACTAGAAAAAACATATGATGAATGTATAAATAGGTTTTGTTGATGTAGATTATATTTTAGGTTTTATATTGCTCATGTTTAAAGAAATAATTGTTAAACACTTTCTTTATCTATTTTCAATCGGTTCATGCATATTAAGAAATTTTTCTAAACAATATATCTGCCACTTTTGATTTCCTGTAAACTTGTTTATATCTATATCTTTTTTAAATTCATATCTTGTAGGACCTTCCCAATCAGCAAAATAACTATCTACCGGTCGAGGCATTGGCACTTTGTTAGGAACAGGTATATTAGGATATTTTAATTTGAATAATTCTCGAATAAGATATTTTGATTCTCCATTTCTAACACGATTTAAATCCAAAGGTTTTAGCATTTTTAAACGAGCATAAGGATCTAAATAGTTCATTTCTGCAGTTTGAAATGCATTTAAGTATGAAGAAGAACTTTCAACGGAAAATATTTCATCCATAAAACGTAAAAAATTAATTTTTCCATCTTCTGTACGGTAACGCTCATATAAATATGACATATCTATGGGGTTTAAAAGAACATCTTTTGGAGAAGTAAAGGTATATCTATTTGAAAATTCCTCCAACGTCCAATCTTTAGCCAACAACTTATCCATTCCCCCAAAAATAAGATCACTTGATTCACCAACAATCAAGAGATTTATTCCATCATCTTTTGCTTGCAAGGCTGCTTGTAATAATTGCGGTTCAATAGAATGAACCGGAGCACATTTATTTATCATTACAGGAGCGAGAAATCTGCTAACAGTGTCCCAATTTATGTCCACATAATGCAGTTTTAAAGAATAGAATGAAGCATAATATTCAGCTCGTTTAAGTTCCTCTTTTTGAAAATCTCCATTTAAGAACCGAAAGGTGTATGCATCTTTTCCTGTCATATAAGAGGCCAAAATTGCAGAATCCATTCCACCGGACAATAAAATCCCCAATTTTTTATCAGCTATAGTATTAAACTGATCGTGAATTGCTTTATCTATGTCTTGAACGTTTTCTACTAATATTCTTTCTTCGTCAGGAACAGGCAATATGTTATGATGTTGTAACCCGGGATAAAAATCCATGTCTTTTTTTTCTATATATCTAAAAGCTAAAAAAGAACTCATACAAAAATTTTTATCTATTGTCATAACTATTTTATTCCTTATGTTTTTTAGAAACAGAATGATTTAATGACCATCCACGAATTTTTTGTAATGCTTCTGCAATTTTAGTAGAAGAAATACCTTTAGTATATGGGAAATAAACAATTTTTATTCCCTCTTTAGAAAAATCTTTTTCATATTGTTTCCATTTTTTATTCTCATACCAATCATCGCCGACAAACATTAAAGTTGCACCTAACTCTTTACAAACTTTTAATTTATCCATATTATACTGTGGAATAGCAGCATCAACATATTTTATACTACGAATAATTTCTATCCTATCCTCAAAAGGAATTAAAGCGTGTTTTCCCTTATAAGTTACAAGTTCATCTACCGTAACTCCTACTACCAATTTATCACACATTCCTTTTGCATTTTTAAGTAAATTTAAATGTCCAATATGAAATAAATCATAGACACCCGTCGTATAACCAATAATCATTTTATTTCTCCTTTCTTAATTTTTTTGATAAAAAGAATAAGGGTTTTCCAAATCTATAATGGCATCACCATGAATAGGTTTCCTTTTTTCTTCCGGTGGTAACTTCATGTAATCTCCAAAATCCATTTTTAAATAATTATCATATCCTATAGGTATAGCAATAGTAGTATCTTCAAAGGGAACTTCTATAGTTGAAGAAAAATCTTTATATTCTAAAATCTGTTGATAATTTGTACGATAACTATAAAAAAATAAAGGAAAATTTCTCCAACAACAAAGTATTTTACTTGAACTATTAAAAGGAAACTTACTAAATTTAGATTCTATTTTATTAGAAAAATAATAAAAAGGTTTTTGTGTAATTTTTTGTGGCAATGTAGTGAGCCACAAAATTTTTTCTTTAAGAGAATTTTGTTCTTGTAGATTGTAACGATAAGCTTTATTTTGTCGAAGTAAAAGAATTGCAAGTTTACATAAAAATTTTCGTTTAATTTTTTCTTTAGGTAATCCGAAAATAGGCATAACGTCTAGCCATATACCATAATGGCTATCAGGATAATTTTTATAAAAATCTTCAATAAATGTTGTTTGTACATTATGAATTTTTATAAATAGATTTATCCAATGCTTATTTTTTTGAGGACACAATAAAGAATATGGATATTTAAGTTCTTTTTCAGATATTTTCAAAAATTTCTTATAATCTTCATATGGCATGGCAACATCCATATCATCATCCCAAGGGATAAAGCCTTTATGTCTAATGGCACCTAAACAAGTTCCACCAATAGCAAAATATGTTAAATTATGTTTTTTACAAATATCTTTAAATACTTTAAAAATATCTAAAATAACTTTTTGAATATTTCGATTTTCCATCATTATCCTTTATTAACTAAAAAATTTTAATTTATATGCTCCCTTAGAGTTTCTTGTTCAAAACAACAAAATGCTAACCAATATATCCTCTTGAATATTATAACAAAAATTTGTATAAATATTGCAAAAACTATTTATTGGAAATTAATCATGAATACCACTGATTTGGTTTCTGTAATAACTGCCACGTACAATAGAGCAAATCTTATAAAAAAATCTGCAGAAAGTGTTTTAAATCAAACCTATAAGAATTTAGAACTTATAATTGTTGATGATGGTTCAACAGACAATACAAAAGAAGTTATAGATTCATTAAACGATAAGCGAATTGTTTATATAAAACAAGAAAATCAAGGAGCAAGTGCTGCATGGAATAAAGGTATAGATTTGGCAAAAGGGAAATATATTTCTTTTCATGATAGTGATGATACATGTCTTTTAGACAGAATAGAAAAACAGATTAATGCATTAAAGAAAAATGATGCTGACATTGTTTGCTCTAAAATGTTTATTTATGGAAATTTATTAAAAAGAAAAGTACCTAAAAACATTAAAGAAGGTTTTTTAAAGAAAAATTTTTTGCCTTTAGGTGTATCAAGCGGAACTCTATTAGGAAAACGAGAAGTTTTTATAAATAATAAATTTGACTTAGAAATGCCAAGACTTCAAGATTTTGAACTAGCTTTAAGAATTAAGCAAAAATATTCAATATATTTTATGGATGAAGCTTTAATTAATTATTATATTCAAAAAGATTCTATTTCCAGCAACCATGAAATATTATTAAAAGCATGGAAAATGGTAATAAACAACAATAAAAATTTTATCACACAATATTCTTCAAGCTCGGAATTTATAGCAAAACAATTCCTTATTATAGCTTCTTTAATAAAAGACAAAGAAAAGCACAAAGAAGCATTAGAATATGCATTTATGTTCAGTAAATCACTAAAAACAAAAACGGAGTTTCTTTTTTATAAACTCCATTTGCATAAAATAAGATGCTTAATGTATAATGCGGTTTCTATACCAACCAGAAAATTAATAGAACTGTATAAGAGGATTATTTCTAAAAAACAATTAAAATTATTTTAATATTTCCTTTACTTTTTCAAAAACTTGTTCTGTTGTAATGTTATACATACATTTAGGATATTTACAAACAACACCATCAACTAAATTTTTGTCGCATGGAGAACATTTTTCAAAACTACATAATAATACGGCATTATGATTTACTGCACCCGATCTTACCGGTAAGGTTTGGCCATGTAAAGTTATTGTAGGAATATTATAAACTGCAGCAAAATGAACAGCAGAACTATCAACGGAAATTAATAAATCCATATGTTTTAACATTCCTTTAAATTCCAGCAAAGATGTTTGTTTACATAAATTTCTTACATCACAATTATTATCTAAATTATTTTTTATAACATCTGCTGTTTCATACTGTTTTTTATCGTTTCCAAATATAAAAAAAGATACATCATATTGTTTATTTATATTTCGTATTAATTCTATAAAATAATCTGTCGGCCAATATCTCCATTCGGCTGTTCCGTTAGTACATAAAGCTATTTTGTATTTTCTTGTATTTTGTAAAAATCTTTGTTTAATCCGTTTTTCCAAATAATCGGTACTTGATAAAACAGGTATACTTAAATTATAGGTCGGGAAAATGCTTCTAATCATATATTGATATTTCATCATACAATGAAATCTATCCATATCTTTTGGCATTTTTATAACATTTGTAAACGAACTAACATATTTGTTTTTTAAATCATATCCCAAACATTGCAAATCAGAACCATAAATGTTTTTTAATCTGCAAATTTTATTTAAATATTTTATTAAAAAATTATTGTCATCTAAAAAAATTGCTTCCGAATGTTTTTTTAATTTAAAAAAATTTTTAAATGCAAAAAACAACATATACATATATCTTAAAATTCTTTTTTTCGATTCAAAAAATGTATGATTAATTAATATATAATCATCAACGATATTTAAATCTTTTATTAATGTTGCATAATTGGAAAAAGTTAAAAGAGTTACTTTTATATTTTTATCGTAGCTTTTTATTAATGGAAAAACAGAAGTTGCCCAAATAAAATCTCCTATACCATAACCTACAAAAACAATAATATTTCTTTCGTTATTTTTTATATTCATATTAATATTTCTTTAATTTTATTAAATACCATATCCGGTGTAATATTATATAAACATTTTGCATATTCACAAGATAAGGTATTGGCATAATATCTTTCATCACAAGGAGAACATTTTTCATTAGAGAACATAGCAATAAAATTAGGATTTATCCCCCCGGACTTAGTTGGTAAACTAACACCGTAAAATGCAATTGTCGGAATATTACTTACTGCAGCCAAATGCACAATACTTGTATCCACGGAAACAACAAAATTCATATTAGATAAAAATTCTTTAATTTCCAACAAAGACGTTTTTCCACATAAACTTCTTATATCAACACTTTTATTATTATTTATTAAAAATTCCGAATTTTGAATTTCTTCTTTACTATTACCGACAATATAAAAAGTTGTATCATAATTTTCATTTATTTTTTTTATAAGTTCATCAAAATATTTTATGTCCCAATCTCTAAATTTCATAGTGGATTTTGTACATAAAGCTATTTTATATTTTCTTGTATTTTGTAAAAATTTCTGTTTAATTTGTTTTTCCAAAAAATCGGTATCCGGTAAAACAGGAACAGCCAAATTGTATGTAGGTAATATGGAACGAGTTATCAATTGATATTTAATCATTGTATGCAAATTTCTTAATTTCAAATTAACTGTTTTACTTATATTAAAAATTTTTTCTGCCGACAACAAAAAAAACTTTGAATCATCAAGCATAATACAAACATCTTTTTTATAAAAGTTTATGAAATTTTTTATCGCCCATAAAATTTTATATATATGACGAAGAATAGGACTTGTTTCAACCGAATGATATTTTCGTTTTAAAGTAACAATCTTATCTATTTGCAATTTTTTATCAACTAAACTTATATAATCTTCACACATTATTAAAGTAATGTTTATATTCTTATCAAATTGTTTTATAAGAGATATTGCAGACGTTGCCCAAATAAAGTCTCCTATACCGGCTGCAGTAAAAACAACAATATTTTTAAATTTATTTTTTTCCATCTGTATTCTCTTTTATTTCACATATACAAATTTTCAAAAGCAGTTATTGTACTTTCAAAACCATAACCCGATTTTATAATTTGTTCTGAAGTATCAATCCTTTTAAATTTTTCACAAACATCAATTATTTTTTGTGCCCAAAATTCACTGTTTTCTTTTAAAGAAATAAAACACGAATTAACTATTTTTACTTCTTTAGATATCTTATCGGAAAAAAAGCAAGGAAGGCCTGCTGTTTGAGCTTCAATACCAACTATAGGCAAACCTTCAAATAACGATGGCAACAAAAAAACATCCAACGCTTGATATATATTATTTATATCGTTTCTTATACCTAAAAATTTTACTTTATCTTCTATTTTCAAATTCTTAACTTTTTCTTTTGTTTTTTCTTCTAAAGGGCCTTCTCCTATCAATAACAAAACAGAATTTTTTTTGTATTTCAATATTTCATTAAAAATATCTACTAAAAAAGAATGGTTCTTCAATTCAACAAATCTTCCAATATGTCCTAATACAAGAGAATCTCCCAAGTTAAAGATTTTTCTTGTTTCTTGTCTAACCTGTAAATTAAATTTAAATTTATCAACAACAACACCATTATTTACTATTTTAAATTTTGAATTATTTCCATATAAAGCTATACCGGCTTCTTTTGAACAAGCAATTTTATCGGTTGCAAAAATATCAATTATTTTTTGCATAATTTTAGTAAACGGTTTTATAAATATTTTAGGGGCAAACATTTTTCTTTCGGTATGTGAATGTACTATTCTTGTTTTTACCCCGCATAACCAAGCCAAAAACAAAATAATTCCCGATGAAAAATAAAAATGACAATGAACAACATCATACTTGTTTTTCAGAAGAACAAATATTTCTTTAAAAAAGAAAAAAGGTATCAAAATTTTATACACTTTTTTAAACGGATAAGCGTATATTTTTGAGCCTGATTTTAAAACTTCATCGGTATAAAAATATTTTTTGTTTGCCACTACTAAAAAATCAATTTGAAATTTATTTCTATCAATATTTTTTAAAATATTGACCAACAAAGTTTCTATTCCTGCACAATTTAAACTACCTGTTATTTCAAGAATTTTTTTTGCCATTTTTACCCTAAGTTCAACAAATATTCAATCACAATTTCGTATATTATACAAAAATTGAAGGAATATTATTATTTTTTTTGAACAAAAAAAAATTCAGTCTTTCGACTGAATTTTAATTTTATATTCAAGAGCGGGCAATGGGACTTGAACCCACGACATTCTCGTTGGCAACGAGACGCTCTACCACTGAGCTATGCCCGCATTTTTTCCTCTAATATGCTGGGGACGGGAATTGAACCCGTACCCGGTTAAGGACACGCACCTCAAGCGTGCGCGTATGCCAGTTCCGCCACCCCAGCAATCCCCTGCTATTACTCAGCAGGCTGCTGAGTAGCAGCTATAGGTATATTTGAAACCTGAT
>JAEEGL016431971.1_pt1 | contig 15126 bp, 11 predicted proteins | sample 9134231 | NCBI WGS metagenome assembly JAEEGL01 (sample SAMN16246548, study PRJNA631951) | gut metagenome | biome: gut microbiome; feature: rumen; material: fiber-attached | host: Bos | place: Iran: Karaj | collected 2018-10 | reverse complement strand
TCCATAAATACCTGTAGAAATTGATGGAAAAGCAATAGATTTTAATTCATTGTTAAATGCAGTTAATAATGAATTATAATACGAATTTCTTAAATATATCGCATCTGTCTTAGCTTTATATATTGGTCCTGCCGTATGTATAATATATTTAGCATCTAAATTATACCCACTTGTAATAACAGCATCACCTGTTTTTATTGGTGCTAGCTTTTCACATTCTTTTTGCAATTCTTCATATCCTGCCGCTCTAAATATAGCTCCACATACGCCACTACCTGCAAGTAGCATTACATTTGCTGCATTAACGATTGCGTCTGTTTTAGCCTCTGTAATATCTCCTAATACAAATTTTATTTCCATATTTAATTCTCCTCGTATAGTATTTACTGCTATCTATATTATATTACTTATTAAAAAGGAAAAAAACTGCTTTTTCAGCAGTTTTAGGACTAAAATTTTAAGAAAGCATAAACCTTTGTTTTCTTAGATATCATTGATTTAATGATAGGGACAAATTTAGATACATAGCCTCTAACACTAAATATAGTTGATATATCATCATTATTTTCTATATATTTAGCTAATGTATCCTTTAATGCTTCATCCTCTACACCATTAAATCTCCAAAGACCAATAATATTTCCAGTGAAGAAATCATACATTATTACATATGATTTTTCATTGACACTTATCAAATCTAAGCATATTCTAATCTCGTTATATTTGTTCATCATATTAGAAAATGCTTCTTTTATTATTTCATCATGATTTCTTTCAATTATTTCTTTAAATCTTTTATAAATAATATCTACATTTCGATCTGATATTTCAATATTTTTATTAGCAAGAAAATCACAAATGGCTTCTCTTCCTTTTTTGTTCACTGTTTTTTCATAATCGATTATACATACAGTTTTCGCAGAATATGTATATCCCTTAAAAGCTAATTTATTAGCTGTTTGAGAAAAGAATACATCATCATTACATCTAGGACATTTATATCCTAGATTTTTTATTCTAATCGTTTTTCCTGATGAAAACTGTACAGTTTTATTTGATATTGTATAACAATATTTTAAATTATTCCCACAAATTGGACATATTAATATTTCTGGCTTATAAATCTTTGTAGCATTAACATTATTATCTTTCATAACAATTACCAAAGATATGCTGCACCAAGCATTCCTGCATCATTACCAAGCTTTGCTCTTTTGATAGTAACATCCTTAACTGCATAGTGGGCATATCTTTTATAATATTCAGCAATTTTATTGATTAAAATATCACCTGCTGCGCTTACTCCACCACCAATGTAGAATGTATCTACATCTACTGCAAGCTCGATAATTGAGATTGCTCTACCTAATGAATCTGCAACTACATTTAATACAAATACTCCAAGTGGATCGTTATTTCTAGCTGCGTCCATTATTTCCTTGCAGCCTAAATTATCTTTATCAAGGCATGTTTCAAAATCATTATAATAATTTTTTGCTAATCTAACGATACCTGTTGCAGATGAAACAGTTTCAAGACAACCATTTAATCCACATGAGCATTTATAATTATGGACATAATCAACAAACATATGGCCTATTTCACCACAATTTGCATGACTTCCATCTCTTACCTTACCATCGATAACAAGGCCTCCGCCTACGCCTGTTCCTAGTGTAATCATATATGCAGATGCTTTAGTATCACCATCAGCTAATAATTCACCAAGTGCTGCAGCATTTGCATCATTAGTACAAGCAACAAATACTCCTGGGAAATACTTATTAGCAATAGGCTTAACATCTAAATTACTAATACCTACATTAGGTAATCTATCAATTACTGTTCCAACAACATGACCTGGAAGTCCTACTCCAAAGCCATCAATTTTATAATTCTTTTTTGTGGCATAATCCTTTATTGCTACAAATACATCATCAAATAATGTTTCCTTTTTAGTTTCAACAACTAATCTATCTACTATTTTATAATCTTCAATAAATCCGACTTTAACTGTAGTTCCGCCTACATCTACTCCAACTCTCATTAAAATCTTCCTCCAAATAACATTTTAAGTACATCCTCAACCTGATTACTAGATGCCTTACCAAAGGCACACATATTAGAAAAATGCTCACAATTATTAGTAATTAGGTTATATGTACCAAGTCCAGTTCCAAGCTTTGATTTAGCATAGCTTATTATTTCTTCTGGACTTCTTTTATTTTTAAATTCATCATCTAAATAGCTTCTTACTTCAACTACTCCACCCTTTAAAAATTCTTCTAGTGTTGTTGAAATAATTAACGCATTTTCAGGTGCTATTTCACTACCCTGTGGTGCAGCAAATTGATAAACATGATTATCATCCTCATATATGCCGTGATGATAATAATATCCCCTATTTACTCTTATTTGATCTCCATATTTTGGTTCTTTAAATTCCCACATAATAACACCTCTTTTTTCCATGTAATTATTATAATACAATCTATAATTAATTCAATAATTATTGGAAAAATTTACACAAACTATAAATATTTAATTAATTCATCAAAAATTGGCTTATAGTGATCATCTATGATGCCAAAATCCATCTTTTTATAGCTCCATACGGCTCTTGCAATACCATAATATTCAAATGCTTGATTTATATGCTTAAACCAAACAAGTGTTGATTTAGTATCAGCTCTATCTATAACTCCGTATTCGCCACAATATAGGCCTACATTGTATTTATTAGCATAATCTACGCATTCCTTAAATAAATCAATAAAAAAGTTATTTTCAAGCAATTTTAAGGCGTTATCAGCATCACCAAGTGTACCATTTACAATAGATGGTACAATTTTACAGATTTCTCTATATTTCTTTTCATCTACTGGATAACTAATTCTAAAATCTAAAGGCATCTTATCTACCCAATAAGCACCTTGATGTGAGAATGCCATAGGCTCATAACAATGTACATTATATACAATATTTTCATCATATGGGGCTGGAATAAATTTAACAGCTTTTACGCTAGAATAGCCTACTCCACCATATAGAATCTTTACTGTAGGTGCATTCTTTCTAATAACCTTAATGCATCTTAATGCTAAATTATTCCACTCATTAATAACATCAAATGATGTAACCTCATTTAGCATTTCAAACATCATCATATCAGAATATTTAGCATATCTTTTAGATAATCTATCCCAAATATCTAAGAATAATCCCATAAGCTTTTCGTTAGTAAAGAATCCAGCTGAATATTCAAAATCATCGAATATATAGCCAGGTGCCTTATGTAGATCTAAAACTACATTTAATCCATATTTTTTACACCATTCAATACATAAATCTATATATTTATATCCTACTGGATTATCACATTCATTCTTTTCATCGTAGATATTTTCAAAATCAACGGGTAAACGTAGGTGATCACAGCCTATATCTTTAATTTTTTTAATATCTTCTTCTTTTATAAAAAATTCTAAATGAGATTCTTCTAATTTACCTTGTGATAACCAACCACCTAAATTAACACCCTTTATAAATCCATTAAGCTTCTTCATTTTCCACCTCGAAATAATATTCTATTGTTTCGTTATATTTTTTATTTTTTAATAGAATATCCTTTTTATCTTTCAAAAAGTCACTATTAATAGTATTAGGATGATACATACATTCTAAGCATACTGCATAATATGGTGTCATTTTATTTTTATTATTCATTATTTTATCCTCTGTATAATTACATGTATATACTACTACTGTAGGATAAGAGGTTTTAATTTTTAATACTCTTTTTGAATTATCATCCTTTAAAATAATATTAAATTTGTCTTTATTAATTTCATCAAATATATATGGAAAATCATAGCCATTTGTATTATCAATTATTTCCTTATTCATTATATAATCGCCTATTTTATGACTATTTTTAAAAGAATATATTTCTTCACAATCAACTATTTCTTGTGGGATTAGCTTTTCTATTCTTTCCATTTTTGATGAATTAATGAATAATTCATGATTTAAAATATTATCCTTAGAATTACCTGATAAATTAAAGTATGAGTGATTAGATATATTTAATAACGTATCCTTAGATGCGATAGCATCATAAGTAACTGTTAATTTATTAATATTTTTATATAATCTATAAATAACCTTTAATATTAAATCTCCAGGATAACCTGATTCTAAATCATTTGAATAATATGAAAATAATACTTCAAAATATTCATTAGTTTCATACTTGTTATATTCAAATTCCTTATAGCTTACACCATCAACTCCACCATGTAAGCCATTAGGATCATTTGAATTAATAATATATTCTTTACCATTTAAGATAAACTTAGAATTAGATATTCTTCCTCCAGTTCTACCTATTGTTTTACCTAGATAGCTTCTTTCGGTTAAAAAATCATCTTCCTTATCAGTAGTATATAATATAGATTCTAATTTTTTATTTTTATCTAAAGTTTTAATATCGTAAATAGACGCACCTACATTACATAATGTAACAATAGTATGAAATCTATTTCTCATTTCAATAAAAGATACCATTATATACCGCCTTTCTTAATAATCTTACTATATTCATAATAAGAATCTTTTTTTATTCTTTCGTTATTTTTATAATTTATATAAACTAAACCAAATCTTTTTCTAAGTCCACTATTCCATTCAAAATTATCAAATAAGCTCCAATAGAAATATCCCTTTACAGGTATTTCTTTAGCTATCTTATCTAATTCAATTAAATATCTATTTATATAATCTATTCTTTCTGAATCATGAACCTTTCCATCTAAGAATATTACATCATTATTACAAAAACCATTTTCGCTTATTATAATTGGCTTTTTATATCTTTCATATAAAAATTTTGGTCCGTAATATAGTGTTTCAGGTACAACCTGAAGCCAATCAATATTTCCTTCTGGATATCCAGGATAAAATTCATCTTTAACTAAATTGTTATTAGAATCTAATGAATAATAATTACCAGTATAAAAATTTTGATAAATGTAATCTAATGGTTGACTAATTAGCTCTAAATCTTCTTTTGTAATATTTGGTAATATATCCTTAAATTCTTCATAATATTCCTTATGGTAATCACCTAAAAAGATTGGATCACTATAAATAGGAACTAAATTAGGATATTCAGATTCTCTTTTTAGTTCAAAATATTTATCAAAGCATTTCTTTTCTAAATCTTTATTAAGTCTATCACTAGGTACAGGAGGTCTTGAGCATGGGGCAAATCCAACAGTTGAATTTTTTACATTCTTTCTAATTACTTTTACTGCCTTACCATGACATAAAAGTAAGTTATGTATAGCATGTAGCATGTCCTTATCATCATAATATGTTCCTGGTGCGTGTACGCATAATCTATGCCCTAAGAACATAATACATTGTGGCTCATTAATTGTAATATAATCCGATACTAATCCATTTAAGGCCTTAGTTACAATGTCTGTATAATGCATAAAATAATCAGATATATTATCATTTAGGAATCCTCCTAAATCATCTATCCATTTTGGCATATCCCAATGATATAGAGTAACTATGGGTTTTATATTATATTTAATTAATTCTTTGCATAAATTAATATAATAATCTAATCCTTTTTGATTAGGATTATTTTTTTCATCAATAACCCTTGTCCAAGCTATAGAAAATCTATATGCATTTACACCTAATTCATGCAATAATTTAACATCATCTTTATATTTAATATAGCTATCACAGACAGTAGATCCATCTGTTGAATCTAAGATTTTTCCTTTTATTTTTGTAAATAAATCCCATATAGATTCTGTTTTACCATCTTTATCTACTGATCCTTCAATTTGATAAGATGCTGTAGCACAACCAAATATAAAATCTTTATTAAACATATGTACCTCCTAAAAAAAAGACAATGGATCCCATTGTCTTTTAATAACTCCTATCCTTTTACAGATCCAGATGTTAAATTCTTCAAAATAAACTTTGAGAATATTAGATATACAATTAGTAGTGGAACTACCGCAAGTAACATAACCATATATACCTGACCATAATCGAATGTTGTAGTATTTGATTTATCATTTAATAATGCAAATACAATTGGCATTGTTTTATAATCATTAGATGAATTTGATAATATTAATTGTGGAATGAAATAATTGTTCCAACTAGATACAAATGAGAAAATAAATTGAATTGCTAATGCTGGTTTTAAAATTGGTAAAACCATTCCATGGAAAATTCTTATTTCTCCTGCACCATCTACTCTTGCTGCTTCCACCATTTCTTTTGGTAAAATTGATTCAAGATATTGCTTCATATAGAAGAATACTATAGGTGAAGCAATTGAAGGTATAATAAGTGGTGTGAATATTAAGAAATTCTTTAAATCTGTAATACCCATATCAACACATAGCTTATATAAACCAATTGCACTAACTTGAGTAGGAACCATCATTACTAATAATATAAATAAGAATGCTGCTCTTTTTAATTTGAATTCATACATATGGATACCATAGGCTGTTAAGGCACTAAAGTATGTACATAATGTTGCACTTGCAAACGCAATTAAGAAACTATTTAAAAATGATCTTAATACTGGGTATGCGGCATCTGTTGTTGCTTTTTTCCAGTTATTGATAAATTCTCCTCCTGGAATTACACTAAAGCTTGTTTGTATTGAATTCTTATCTCTTGTTGCATTAATAATTAAAATATAAAGTGAGAACAAACATAATATTGATAAAATAACTAAAATTGTGTATGCTACGACTCTTCTCGTTGTTAATAGGGCTATTGCCTTAAAGCTTTTTTCATCGTGGCCTGCACCTCTAGTATCTAGTTTTTGATTTTCTATACTATTTTGCATCTGTTGTCACCTTCTTTTTCTTCTTAGGCAATGCATTTCTATTAGTAATAAAAAATACTGCAACACTTAATGCCGCTGTGATTAAGAATATAATAACAGAAATTGCTCCGGCTTTACCATAGTTCTTAGAACCAATAAAGCTCTTATTTAAATACATCATTACAGTTAATGATGTTTCCCTAGAACCACCCTTTTGATTAGTAAAGATTTGTGCTGCGTCAAATAATTGGATACCACCAATTAATGATGTAATAAATACATAAATAAATATTGGTCTTAATAGTGGCATTGTAATATCCTTAAATGTTTTGAATGCACCAGCGCCATCAACTGTTGCTGCTTCAAAGATATCTTCATCTATTCCCATTACACCACTCATTAATAACAATGTAGTATTACCAAACCACATCAAGAAGTTCATAAATGCAATAATAATTCTTGTTGCCCATACATCATTTACGAAACTAAATGGCTTAGAAAGAATTCCCATATCTTGTAGCATATAATTAATTGGACCAGCATTTCCAAATAAACTCAAGAATAAGAAACCTACTGCTGTGGCCATTATCAAATTTGGCATGTAAATAATTGTTTTAAATGCTCTTTGTCCCTTTAATTTTAATCTTCTATCTGTAAACCATACAGCCAACAATAAAGAAATAATAATCTGTGGAACGAAGCATAAAATCCATAATATTAATGTGTTACCCAAATATTTAAAAAATTCATTTGAAGATAATACATTTGTATAATTATTAAGCCCAATAAATTGTGGGTCTAACATTCTAGTTATATCATTAGGATCTTGTCTATATGTAAAGAAACTATAAAAGAATGTTTGTAATAGTGGCCATAAAGAGAAAACAGCATATACAACAAAGAATGGAATAATAAATATATAACCCCATTTTGTATAATTTACTTTTTTTCTTCTTGTGGATATATACTGTGTTTCTGGTATACTATTAACCAAAATAAACACCTACTTTCAAAAAGTTAAAATAAGGCAGGCATTCATTGCCTGCCTTATGTCTTAATTATTATTCGAATTCTGGATATAAAGTCTTAATTTGTGTATAGAAAGTCTTGTATCCTTCTTCTAATGAAATCTTACCATTGAATACGTCAATCATAGCATGTTGTAAGTTTTCGTTGATACCTTGATCCCACTTAGTTGTCTTATCCATCTTAATCTTATCTGCTGCTGAAGCGAATAGTTTAATATGGTTTTGTCCACCTAAGAATGCTGAACCATAAGTTGGATCGTTAGCTAATTCATTCATAGCTTCTTTATTATTTGTATAATCTTGAGTGTCAAGAGTAATTTTCTTAGCAATTGCCTTATCACAAGTTAATTTTCTCATGATATCAGCTACTGCAGTCTTGTTATCAGAGCCATTTGCTGCTGCTAACCAAGTACCACCCCAGAAGTATGAAGCTGGACCTTCGCATACTCTATATTTACCAGTTAAGTTCTTACCATTTTTGTCAACCTTAGCATTTCCTTCAAGAGTAAAGTTGATACCCCATGTAGAATAGAAGAATCCGAATGTTGTACCTGCTGCAGTTTGTTCTGCACTCCAAGCATCATCCCATAAAGATGTACCCTTATTGTAACCCTTATTAGTATAATCCTTAGTTTGCTTAATCCACTTAACTAATTCAGAATCGATTGTAATCTTACCTGTAGCTGAATCTACTAATGGTTTAGAAAGATTATTAGAGAATACACGATATGCATCATCATAACCAGATAACATATTGTATCCTTTTTCTTTCATCTTAGCTGCAACTTCATCAAACTTATTCCAGTCAGCTAATTTCTTTTGAACTTCAACTGGATCAGAAGTACCTAATACTGCTTCTGCAATATCAGTTCTATATGCAAATAGGCCTGGAGTTGCTTGCCATGATAAAGCTTTTAATCTACCCTTAGATGTTGCAACATCTTTAGTATATTTATACATATTTGCTGTATCTGCTTCAGTAATACCTAAATCTGCTACATCTACAGATACGTTATCGTTAACATATTTTAATGCATAATCAGCTTCAAGTAAGAAAATATCTACTTTGTCGTCAGCTGCAGCCTTACTTTGACCAGCTAATGCTGTATCTAGAGCCATTTGGTATGCATTATTTTGGTTAGAAGTCATTTGGAATTTAACTGTAAGTGTTCCAGAACCACTTGGATTAGGAATTGTATATTCTTCATTCTTCTTAACTTCTGTTACATTTGGATAGTAATCTTTAAATCTACTGATGAACTCATCGTTCCAAACTCTAATATTAACTACAGAACCACCATCAGTTACTGAAGCATTATAATCAGGAACTTCTGGAGCTTTCCAGTTTTTTGGTGCTTCGAATTCTTTTGATTTGATTTCAATAACTTCATCCTTATAAGGTGCTGAATTACATGATGCTAGACTTAATGCTACAAGTCCACCTAATGCAGCTACGGCTGCGCCTTTTAATACTTTCTTTTTCATTTTTTCTCTTTTCCCCTTTAAAAATTTTCTCTCTTTTTCTTGTTTGTCATTTTTTAAATGGTTGACATTCCATTATTGTTTATTTTAAATGGTCAATACCATTATAAACTTACTTAATGTTTCTTACTGTCTCGCCTTGTTGAAGCCCGCCGATTACCAATGTTCTATCCTTGATTGTAACCTTCGGATTTTCAATTAGGTCAATGAGCTTTTTTGTAGCTTGAATACCAATTTCAGTAGAATTTTGAACATAAGTAGTAACTATAGGTCTAAGTAACCTTGAAAGCTTTATTCCATCATATCCTACAACACTAATATCCTCTGGAACTCTAAGTCCATGCTTTTCTATCTCGGTTATCCCTCCCAAAAGTGAATAATCATCGGGATACATAATGACTGTAGGTCTGTCCTTTAAAGCTAATAATTCTCTTGTTGCTTCTCCACTAACCTTCGGTATATGGTACCTTCCTTTCTTAATATATTCATCATTTACTGATATCTTATTCTCGCCGCAAGTTTTATAAAAGCTTGCAACTCTTTTTTGAGTTACTGAAGTATCGTCTCCAGTGATAAATGCGATTTTTGTATGTCCCATATCGACTAAGAAATTAACTATGTCTCTTACACCCTGTACATTATCCGATACTACTGATGCGACATCGTTAAATTCGTAGTCGATCGTCACAGTTGGAATTTCACTTTCCACAAGCTTGACAACTTCTGGATCCTTGAAATCAACTGATGCGATTATCACTCCATCTACGTTACGATATTTAGCATGCTCATAAAATGTTAAGTAGTTTTGTCCAAAATGGTGTGAAATAAATGTTATATCATATCCGTGCTTCTCTGATTCATCCTTAATAGAATTTAATATAGAAGAGAAATACTCATGTTCTAGGCCTGAACTTGTTTCGTCAACAAATAGAACACCAATGTTATAACTTCTTTTTGTTTTAAGTAATCTAGCTGATGCATTAGGAATATACCCCATTTCCCTTGCAACGTTTCTGATATACTCTGCAGTTTTTGGATTTAGATCTGATTCGCCATGCAATGCCTTACTAACAGAGGCAATTGACAGTCCGCATCGCTCGGCTATGTCCTTTATCTTTACCATAAATATCACCATTTTTTCAAACTTCTTAAACGTTTTCGTACTTTTATTATATGTAAGCGTTTTTGAATTGTCAATAGTTTTTTGAAAAATTTTTTAAAAATATTTTTTAGTGCTAATTCTTCCTTTTTAAAATTAAAAATAATAAAAATAATTTAATTTTTCTGTTGATTTCGAAAAAAATAATCTATATAATTAAGGAAAAGAGTTACTTAAACGTTTTCGAAACATTAGAAAGGGAGCTTAAAATGAAATACGGACATTTCGATGATAAGGAATATGAATATGTAATAACAAATTATAACACTCCACTTCCATGGATTAATTATTATGGTCAAGATGGCTTCTTCAGCTTGATGAGTAATACATGTGGTGGTTACATGTTCTATAAGGACGCCAAGCTAAGAAGAATTACAAGATTTAGATATAATAATGTTCCTAGAGATTATGGTGGACGTTATTATTATATTAATGATAATGGAACAATTTGGAATCCTGGATTCCTTCCAATGAAGACAAAGCTTGATAGCTATAAATGTAGACATGGCTTAGGCTATTCAATCTTTGAAAGTGAAAAAAATAACCTAAAGGCTGAACTATTATGTTTTGTTCCTTTAAAGGATTTATGTGAAATAAATCAATTAACTTTAACTAATAATAGTAAAGAAACAAAAAAAGTTACACTTCATGGTGTTATTGAATTCTGTTTATGGAACGCTGTAGATGATCAAACTAATTTTCAAAGAAACTGGAATATTGGTGAAGTTGAAATTGATGATACAACTATTTATCATAAAACAGAATATAGAGAAAGACGTAATCATTATGCTTTCTACCATACTAATATTAAACATGATGGTTATGATTCTGATTTAGATACATTTATTGGATTATATAATTCATGGTGTGATCCTTCTGCTGTATTAAATAAAACATCTTATAATACAAAAGCATCAGGTTGGGCACCAATTGCTTCACATATGTTTAATTTAGAAATTAAACCAGGTGAATCAAAAACTGTTATTTTCCAAACTGGATATGTAGAAAATGATGAAGATAAAAAATTTGAAAAACTTCATGTTATAAACAAAGAAAAGGCATATGAATTACAAAATAAATATGCTACTAAAGAACAAGTATTAAAAGCATTTAATGAACTAAAAACTAAGTGGGTAGATCTACTTTCTACATTAAATGTAAAATCAGATAATGAAAAATTCGATAGAATGGTTAATATTTGGAACCAATACCAATGTATGGTTACATTTAATATGTCAAGATCTGCATCTTATTATGAATCAGGTACAGGTCGTGGTATGGGATTTAGAGATAGCTGTCAGGATTTATTAGGCTTCTTACATTTAATCCCTGAAAAATCTAGAGAGCGTATTAAAGATATTGCTTCTATCCAATTTGAAGATGGCTCTACTTACCATCAATATCAACCATTAACTAAACGTGGTAATGCTGATATAGGTGGAGGATTTAATGACGATCCACTTTGGTTAATTGCTGCAGTAAGTCAATATATCAAAGAAACTGGCGATTATACAATCTTAAACGATCCAACTCCATTCAATAATAAGGAAGGATCAGAAAAACCATTAATTGACCATTTAAGAGCTTCATTAAATTATATTATTACACATAAAGGTCCACATGGTTTACCTCTAATCGGTAGAGCCGACTGGAACGATTGTTTAAATTTAAATTGCTTCTCTAAAACACCAGGTGAATCATTCCAAACTGCTTCAAATTTTGAATCAGGAAAAGCTGAATCAGTATTTATAGCTGGTATGTTTGTATTATATGGAAAAGAATTTGCTACCATCCTTAAGAATATTGGCAATACTGATGAGGCTGCCAATATTCTTAAAGAAGTTAAATCTGTTGAAGATGCTACTGTTAAATATGGTTGGGATGGAGAATGGTTCGTTAGAGCATATGATGCATTCGAACACAAAGTTGGAAGCCACGAATGTGAAGATGGTCAAATCTTCGTTGAACCACAAGGCTTCTGTACAATGGCTAGAATCGGTGAAGATTTAGGATATGGTAAAAAAGCACTTGATTCAGTTGAAAAGATTTTAACAAATGATTATGGTGTAGAAATTCTACATCCATGTTACAAAGAATATCACATTGAACTTGGTGAAGTATCATCATATCCAATGGGATATAAAGAAAATGGCTCAGTATTCTGCCATAATAATCCATGGATTGTTATCGCAAATACAGTAATTGGAAACAATGAAAGAGCATTTGATGTATATAGAAGAAATTGTCCTGCATATTTAGAGGAGGTATCAGAAATCCATAAAACTGAACCTTACATCTATTCACAAACAATTGCAGGTAGAGATGCTAAAAACTATGGAGAAGCTAAGAATAGCTGGTTAACTGGTACTGCTTCTTGGACAATGTATGCAGCAAGCCAAGCAATATTAGGTATTAAACCAGATTATGATGGATTAATGATTGATCCACATCTTCCAAAAGAAATTAAGCATGCTAAGGTTACAAGAGTATTTAGAGGAGTTAAATACAATATTACAATTACTAACAACGCTTCAGGTAAGTATCTGATGACTATAGATAATAAGGCCATTGATGGAAAAGTAATTCCATACAATAAGGATCTTACTGAAGTTGATGTAAATATCGCTTTATAATTTTTTCCTTCTCTTGGGATAGGCTGGTAATGAAAATTACCAGCTTGTTTCCTTTTATAGGAGAAAAAGGGACAACGCTTGAGTTGTCCCTTTATTACTTAATAACTTATTTTATTTTTTATATTTAATTAAAGTTAATACATTTTGATTATCAACATATTCGTATTTAACAGAATCCATTATCTTCTTAACCATAAAGATACCTAAACCACCAATTTCTCTTTCTTCACTCTTAGCAGTTATATTAGGATCAACTTTATCTAATGGATTAAATGGCTTTCCACTATCTTTAAATACAAATGTTACATGATCTTTGAATTTTGATAATGTTATTTCTACTGTTCCTTTTTCTTCATAGGCATAATTTGCAACATTAACGAATATTTCTTCTAATGCTGTATTAATCATTATTATATCTCTATTAGAGAACTCTAATAATCTTAATAACGCAGATGAATATTCAAATAGATTATCTAATTCTTTAACATCTGCCTCAAAGATTCTACTTTGAATAATACTATTTTCATTAACATATTTAAACATTAAAATAGTTATATCATCAAATTGTGGGGCTCCATTAGAAAATGATTCAACATCTTTTCTAAGCTTAGTAACGAAATCCTTTGGACATAATCCATTATTAACAGTTGCATACTTTAATAATCTCTTTTCTCCATATAATTCATTGTTTAAATTATGAGCTTCTGTTACACCATCTGTATATAAAACTATTTTATCGTTTTTCTCTAAATTTACTGTGTTTTCCACATATTTAGAGCCTTCGAATGCGCCCAGTACTACACCAGGTTTATCTGTAGTATACTTTGGGGTTCCATTATGGAAAATAAGAATTTTATTATGACCAGCATTTGTATACTTTAATTCACCAGTTGCTAGATTTAAAATACCTAACCAACATGTAACAAATACACTTTCTTCATTATTACTACATAAAGATACATTTATTCTATTCATTATCATTGCTGTATCTTGCTTAAATGCTAAAGTTAATGATTTAATCAAAGCTTCTGTTTTCATCATGAACAATGCTGCAGGAATACCTTTACCAGATACATCGGCAATTACTAACGCAATATGAACCTCATCAATATAAAAATAATCATATAAGTCTCCACCAACTTCTTTAGCTGACTCCATTAATCCAAATATATTATCTTTATTATCATCATTTAATTCTTTTGGTAATACGCTATATTGAATTGATGTAGCAACACTAAGCTCTGATTCTATTCTTTGTTCATTTTCTGCTCTATCAACTTCTAACAATAATAATTTCATTGTTCTTTTTGATAATGCATAACCAATATTAGCTACAACAACTAATATCATAAATCTAGCTAAATAATAATATATAAAAGCTTTCAAGAATCTATTGTCGCCTTTTTCATCTCTAAGATAATCTAGCCACTCAACTCTTTGTCTAAATGAAGCACTATCTACATCAAATGTTTCTCCAGTAGGTAATGTTAAAATTCCTGCCCCATTCATCAAATTAGCATCCCATTCACCTAATAACATTCCAAAATATATACCAATAAACATAAATACTGCAACACATATAAATGTAATTATTGATAACTTAGGGCTATAATAATGATTAACTAATAATATACAAGTTGCCCATAATAGTATTCCATGCTTTGGTATTAAAACATTAACTGTAAATGTAACTAATATAAATTGAATAATTAAGAAAAATTTATATCCAGGTTTTTCTACTAATTTAGTTCTTGTATATAGAAGTGTAGATAATAGTAAAAACACTAAAATAGGAAAGAAAATAGAAACAACAGTTAATGTTTGTTTTGATACACTAAATGCACCAGACAAATATAATATCCACACAATAAAAACAATTACAGCAGAAAAAACGCATCCTTTTGTTAATGCGTTATTCGCATCTATTTCGTTTTTCTTGTATATTTCATC
>JAEEGL013541255.1_pt1 | contig 15126 bp, 14 predicted proteins | sample 9134231 | NCBI WGS metagenome assembly JAEEGL01 (sample SAMN16246548, study PRJNA631951) | gut metagenome | biome: gut microbiome; feature: rumen; material: fiber-attached | host: Bos | place: Iran: Karaj | collected 2018-10 | reverse complement strand
TTCGATAGGAACGTCTACTCCAAGGTCGATCATGTCGAATCCTGCTGCACCGATCATTGTGCTGACAAGGTTCTTACCGATGTCGTGAAGGTCACCCTTTACTGTTCCGATTATGCACTTACCAAGGCTCTGTGTATCTGCTCCCTTAAGATACGGATCGATAACTGCCATACCTTTTTTCATTGCTTTTGCTGCTACGAGCATTTCAGGAACGAAGATCTCGCCTGCGGAGAACTTTTCTCCGACAACGCCCATTGCGTCTACCATTGCGCTGAGAACGTCTGCGGGCTTTGATCCCTCATCGATCGCTTCCTGTGCAAGCTGTCCGGCGATTTTTGCTCTGCCGCTTTCTACTGCGGTTTTAAGTTCATCGATTTTTGCCATTTTAATTATCCTTTCTTTATTACTAACTAACTACTATTATCTTGTGTAATATCCAGTTCCGTATTTGATCGCTTCGTCTTCGATCCAATCGGAGATCTGCTTGGTCTTAAGATCATCAGGAGCTGAAAGCACTCTGCCTCTGAAGCAATATCCGCCTCCTACAGCCAGCTCATCTATTGTCTTACGCACTGATGCTCTTACTTCCTCTTCCGTTACGTTCGGCCAATTCGGAAGTCTGTCTACGTCCCATCCACCGCAAAGAATGAGCTTGTTCCCGTATTTCTTCTTAATGTCGGTGAGATGATTCATCGTCTGGCAGGGATCCCAGTACCTTACGCCGAAGTCCATCATGTGATCGAGGAAATCTTCGCAGCGTCCGCAGTTATGGAAACCGATAGGAATGCCCCTGTCGTTAGCAGGCTTTGCCAGCTTTCTGTAGATCGGGAGCAGGATATCCTCGTAAACTTCCATAGAAATGAACGGGTTGTACTTGGATGCCGTATCGTCCAGCATATAGAAAAGATCCGGCTTGTAATAATCAAGGGTCTTCTCGATGATGGGTACATAGAAGTCTGCCATATAGTTGAGCAGCGCTTTGCACTCTTCAGGCTCTTCGATCAATGCGCAAAGGCCTTCCGTAAATCCCATGAATGCCATGATCTGCTGGAACGGCATAAGTCCGCAGCCGCTGGCTATGGCGCTCCTGGAGCGGTCGATCCCGGATTTCTTGTAATCCTCTTCCGCCATCTTTTCCCAGTCTACGTCAGGAACTTCGGGCGCTTTGACATAATCACGCCACTTTGTGATATCGTCGAACATGAATACGCCAGGTTCGGGCAGGGACTGCCATCCGGTCTCCTCATTTGCCACGTAATTGACTCCCCAGATATCTTTTCCTCCCGTCGGAGCAAGGTGGGTGTCATTAAACAGGTTGGGACCGATCATCCTTGTCGGTGCGTCGCCTACCGTAGCAGGCATTCCCATCGTGTAATGCATTACGTCTTCTGGGATCTCGCATCTGATCATAGCCATGAACTGTTCTTTCGCAGTCATTTTTGACATTATTTAAGATTCCTTTCTCTAACTTAACACTACTTGATATCAATGCTTCTCGTAATAATGATCTCCATATTCGAATACGGTAGCTCTGATGAATTTCTGCATCTCTGTAACGTAAGTATCGCCAGCCTGGCCTAAAAGTCCGCCGACAAAGATATATCCGCCGCCGGGAGCATATCTGTCGATAGTCTTGCGGATGGAGTCTGCGAGTTCTTCCTTGGAGAGCTTCGTCCAGTCGGTGAACATGTGTACTTCCCAGCCGCCTACGATAGCGAGTCTTCCCTGGTATTCCTTCTTGATCCTGTCAAGATCGTTCTCTGTCTGAGCCGGATCCCAGTAACGTACGCCGAAATCTACCATATCCGGAATGAATGCTTCGCACTTACCGCAGTCATGGAAACCGATAGGAATGCCGCGGTTTATAGCAGCGTCTGCCATTCTCTTATAAATCGGCTTGAAGATGTCTTTATAGATCTCCGGTGAGAAGAACGGCGCATACTTAGATGCCGTATCATCTGCTAAATAGAGAACGTCCGGTTTATAGTAATCGAGCGTCTTCTCTACTATCGGCTGATAGAAATCGCTGAGGTACTCAAGAAGTGCCTTGCATTCTTCAGGCTCTTCATAAAGAGCACAAAGTGTCTCTGTGAATCCCATGAATGCTACGAGAGTCTGGAAAGGTCCGAATCCCGGGCTTGAAAGTACTGCGCTTACGTTTCTGTCGATCTTTGCTTTTTCATAGTCGGCTTTTGCCATCTGTTCCCAGTCTACATCAGGCATTTCAGGAGCTTTTATAACGTCTCTCCATCTGGTGATGTCGTCGAGAATAAAGTTGTTAGGTTCAGGAAGTGAAGCGTATCCAGTCTCTGCGTTTGCAACGTAAGTTACGCCCCAGATATCCTTACCACCCTGAGGGCCATGGTGTGCATCGTGGAACAGATCCGGTGCAATAGATCTCGTCGGTTCTCCGCCATTGGGGAAAGGCATTCCCATATTATAGTAAGGAACGCTCTGAGGGATCTCACCCATTACTGCAGCCATAAAGTTTTCTTTTGGAGTCCATTCTCTACTCATTTTGTTATCCTTTCTCTATAATCCACTAAAAAACCTATAATTACGTATATATTATAGAACACTTGATATAAGCATAAAAATGCAAACAAATCAGCTAATCATGAGCTGAAATCATAGATTTTGAACTATTTATGTTTGTTTGTTCCATTACTCATCCTGTAATGGAGAATTCTTTTCGAAAGACGTTCCTCGTTCTTCTCCTTCATGGTCGTGGTAGCTATCAACGCATATATATACTCAAAGATCGTATATATCAAAATATATAAGCCAAATCCTATCGGTGCGAATATAAAAGCAGCGGTGAATACTACGATGATGGCCATATCTTCGGTCTTGGGATCGAGGATAGTATTTCTCGACAGGACGTTATTCGTAAGCATCTGGAATACTATGAACGCCATCCACACGAGCAGCAAAGCGAACAATTTCGGATCGTTGCGATGATATCTGATCATATTCCACATAGAAAGTCTTACGTCTAACGGAAGTCCGGACACGAACGTTTCGACTTTACTGCTTTGAAGTCCGAATGCATACAGAAGCGCAAAACAACCTTTTATAAGCGCCACGCCTATCCCGCCGAGGATCGCGTATCTGTTTGCGGAAAGGAGCCTTACTATTTCCTCAGTTCCCTTACGTTCGTTCTTTTTGTATATGCTTCTTATGACTTTACAATCTGATTCGAGCAGTTTAGAAAGATAGATATTGTCCACGCGCCTCCTGATGATCGTTACTACTGAAAGCAAGAAAATGATGATGATGTTTCCAAGCGAACCCATATAAAAACCGGCATCTCTAAAGAAGAAGCTTAGGGCATCGCCGTAAATGTCTACTAGTCTGTCCATAATTAAATAATAAATCCTGAAAAATGATGCTGCATACTAGATAATATGCAGCATCTTGATTGTTATTGTTTGGCGATAAGTATTACCGCCCGATCACATGGTACTAATACTTTCCGTATTCCTTTACGGTCTTGTAAATAGCCTGCATGAGCTCGAGATTTACGTCTGTTCCCTTGAGCGGTGACTTGTCAGCCTGGAACTGATATCTTCCGTCTTTTGCAACTACGTCGAGGAACTTCTTTGTTTCATCGACAACTTCGTCGACTGTTCCGAGACGATAGTGCTCCATATTGAAGAATCCGTTGAAGATGTGCTTCGTTCCGCAAGTGTTACGTGCGAGTACAGGATCTGTCTTCTCGAATCTGATCAGCGTACCTGCAGGAAGATCAGCGACCATGTCGATGATGTTGTCCCAGTTCTCTTCGCAGAATACGTAGATGCCGCGATTCTGAGCTGCGGTGTAGTCGACAACTTCCATGAAGCTGGGCCAGAAGAACTTTTCTACGTCCTTCGGTCTCATGAACGTTGCCATGTGAAGAGCGAAGAAGGTTCTCTTACCCTTCATAGGAGGAGCTGATCTGTCGATCCTCTGCTTCTCATACACTGTAAGTGCTCTGACTGCATCCATGACCTGTTCCGGATATCTTCTTACGTCTCCGATGACAGCGCTGAATGAACGGTTGAAGTCTGCGAGGGTATCGAAGGGAGCACATCCTATCGCATTGTATGCATCCCAAGACGTTCTGTCATACTTTTCCTCAAGAGCCGCTTTGCCGGGGTTGAGTACTTTGTAGAACTCTTCGTTTGCAAACTGTACTTTGAGAAGCATCGTAGCTCTGTCGAGAGCGCTCATTTTGACGTCATCAGTGATGGAGATGTGGTCATAGGCTCTGTCTGCGAGTTTAGTTGCATTGAAATAGTAAATATCATTTGTAAACTCAGGATATTCGTCTGCATTCATGAAGGAGTGGTTTGCGTGCTGGATATATCCGCCGCTTCCCATTCTGAACTTCTTGGAACCGTTGACTCTCAACGCTACAGGGTTCTGAGCCATGGATACGGGAACTACGTCGGCATCCATTTGCTGGGTTACGTATTCCATTGCTTCGAGCTGCTTATAAGGGCTGTACTGCTCTTTGGTGAGGGAGTATCCTTTCAGTTCCAGAGCGCAAGCAATGTCAACAGGCTGTGTGATAGGTACTCTGGTAGGCATTCTGCCTTCCCACATATCGATAAAAATTTGTTCTTTTTCAAGAGCTGCTTGTGATTTTGCCATTTGCGTTCCTCCTTAAAGTCCGATCAGAACTTCGAATACTCTGTCTTCGATAACTCTGAGAGCAGGAAGCAGATATTCCATCTCATCTTCTGTCAGATTATACTCTTCTATAATCTGCTCATTGGTCTTATACAATTTGGTATTGTATGTACTGTAATCTACCATGAATCCGTTCCTTTCTATTGTGGTTTGATGAAATAACGACGTACGTTGTTTTCTACCTCTACCATGAACGGTAGAAGTACTTCTTTATCGACTTCTGATAAATTGTATTTTTCGATCAATTCCTCAGCTGTAAGATATAATTTTCTTTCTGCCATGTCCATTCACACTCCTCGTCCTATTTATAAACACCATACTCGAGAGCCGTATCGACAAAGGTCTTAACAAGCTCGAGTTTACCGTCGTTCTTCTGCATCAAGCTCTTGTTCGGGGAGATAAGGAAGTTGCCGTTGACACCTGCGATGTCGATCAGTTTCTTCGTCTCATCCGCGACCTTCTCATGAGTCGACGTAAGGAACAGCGTTGCATCGAAGAATCCATAAATGAAGTGTCTCTTGTCAACTTTCTTTACTACGAGCTCGGGATTTGAGATCTCGAATCCGATCTTTACTCTTCCCGGAAGTTCGTTGAGAGCCTCAAGATGCGGATCCCAATTTGCTTCTGCGTAGACAGACGGATAGAGATTGTAATCGTTGATATGTTCGATTGTCTTGATGAACGTCGGGAGATAGAATTTATCGAAATCTTTGGCCTTCATGTAAGGAGCCATGTGAAGCGGGAGGCTTACCACCGGGATCATGCCTTCCGGATGTACGGCTCTTTCCAGAGATCCGTCAAGGAATGAAAGCATCGATTCGCATGCGTCCAGGACTTCCTGAGGTCTTCTTCTGATATCTACGAGGATACCCGAAAAGTTACGGAAGTAGTCAGCAATATAGTCGAAGGGGACCATTGAAAGCAGAGCTGTGACTTCTACGTTAGAGCGCTCATACTTTTCTACAAGTTTGCCGCTGCCGTAGTTTGCCCAGTGCTGAGCAAGGATACGATCAGCTATTTCCATCCTCAGGTTACCATACAGAGGATCTTCTTCGATTAGTCCAAAGGACCTGGGTTTGATAACTGTTGCCCAGAACTTGAACGGATCTTCGATCAGCTGTGGGTATTCATCCTCCGTCATAGGTGAGAAGTTAGGATGCTGGAAATATCCGCTTTCGCCGGGAGTCATGAATTTATTTAGAGAATAACGGAATACTGCAGCTCTTGATTCTGATCCGCAAGACAAACTGTCTGCATTGATATATGCGTTGATCTTATCTGCAACCTCAAAGCAATACTCCGGGATATAATACTCTCTCTTTAGAGAATAACCGTAATGCTCCAAGGCGTATTCAAGGCTAACGTTAGAGTTTACCGGAATACGTTTAGGTTTTACGCCGTTCCATAGATCTCTGAATAGCTGGTTTCTTTCTTCTTGAAGTTTACCCATATAATTCTCCTTTCTTACAATTTCTTCAAATACCACTTACTTTACAACTGCCATACAGCAGTAATTTCTGCTGTATTCATAAAATCTGCGGGGAAGTATTGATAAAAACATCATCTCCCCCGCAGATCTTTTTACTAGTTAATCGCTATTATTCTTCACCTTTTTTTTCGGCGAGATTTCTTTCTGCGATTTCTTTTCTACATTTCTTGACCAATTCGGGACTGATCTTGTAGAAGAATTTGAGTGAGATCCATCCTATCATCGGGATGATACAGGTTACTAATGAGAAGGCATTTATCAAGCCCGCCCTTAATTCGGGAGTAGCGCCTGCATTTGCATCATATCCCACTGCGATAAGGAGTCCGGAGAATACGACGCCTCTGATTATACCGGCAAGCTTGATGGGCAGGTTCGTAAGCCCTATGATAAGAGCTGTTGAATCCTTTCCGGTCTTCCACTCTGTGTATGTTGCTACGTCGTAGTAAAGCGTGCTTTCAACCGGCTGTGTGATACCGATGAAGAACTGGAGCAAACCACAGACCGCTATAAACAACGGCGGCGTGTTTACAACGAATCTTGTGCATAAACAAGAAAGTGCGATACACGGATATATCATCAGACAGACGTGTTTCCTGTCTTCAAACTTATTCATGAAGAAGCGGGATGAGTATGCGCCTATCATACCGCCGATACCTATTACAAGATTGTGGATCGGTAGCAAGGCCATATTTCCGATGACATATTTATACATATATACTATCAACGAGGGCAGAAGGAATGAACCCAATGTACTCGTCATATCGGAAACCATCAGCGGGATAAGCTGAGGATTGCTGAATACCGCCTTGAACATCTCCCCGATAGTCAGTCTATCTTCTTTGTCTACAGCAGATGCAGCTCCGTTTCCTTCATATCCTTTGGATAAATTGAAGTGTACCATGTATCCAAGGAACATCAGGAACGTTGCCATGAATGCGATCATCGTATATCCATAATTGCCCGCCATGTTTGTCAAGGGAATGATCAACATTGGCGCAACGTATCCCATGATCAAACGACCAATGTTTGAACCGGTCATTCTGTTGGAAGATAAGTGAGACCTTTCTTCTTCCTGTGAGCACATCGACGGGACCAGTGAATAGTTGGCTGAAACCATCGTGTTGAATGCCGTAGTATTGATCACGTAAAGGCAAACTATGACGATAGTCGTGACCAGCTCGCTTCCCCATTTAATGAACATCATGGGATAAACAATCGTAACTATGATCGGGCATATGAGGACCCATGACCTGAGTTTACCCCATCTCATAGGCTTGGTGCCTTCGATTATTCCTCCGCTCAACGGAGAAATAATGAAATCGACTATGCTGGTGAACAGGGTTATGAAACTAACATAACCTACTGAAAGCAGCGCTATGTCTGTCAGGAAGAAAGAAAAGTACAATCCTCCAACAGAGCTGAAAAATCCTTCGCCGACTTCACCAGCACCCCAAAAACGCCTCATTTGCTTGGTTATCGGTTTACTGTTTTCCATTTTTATTACCTATTTATTGTGTAAAACACTATCCTTTCGCAACGCAAATTCTCAGATCATTACTGAGCTTCAGCGGCCTTTCTTGCATCGATTTCTTCCTGCATCTTCTTAAGCTTGTCAGCTGTTAGGCCATAAGCGAATGTGAAGATAAGGAATGCGCAAATGTAGTAAACTATCGGAAGAAGCGAAAGGGCCTTTACGAGTCCGGGAGCTACGGTTGCGGGCTGTCCGTCATAACCAAGAGTTGCATCGAATCCGATTCTTCTGAGGATTATAGGTCCGAGCTGTCCATTGAGAGTACCGGCGATCGTCGGAGTCCAGCTGGATACGGACATGATAGTAGCTCTTGCTGCATATCCATTCTTCCACTCGGAGTATGTTACGCAGTTTCCGTACTGAGCGATGAAGCAAGGATAGTTGATTGCTGCGAAGAACTGATAGAGGCAGATGCATACCGTGAACGGGATAGCATTGAGTCCGCTGAAGAAGCAGCCTGCAAATGCTGCGATACAAAGAATAAGTGTGATGACGGATACTCTCTTAAGAGGCATCTTCTTTGCAAGGATGTCAGACAGGAGAGAACCGATCATAGCGAAGATGTTCGTTGATGTGATGTACATACTGTAAAGTTCCGGTCTTGCTACAGCATAGTTGTAGTAATATGCACCGTAGGTTGCGAACCAGAAGGACGTTGCAGTTGTGAAGAAGTTTGCGCAAAGCAGGATTACGAGGTACTTGTTTGTAACAAGAGCCTTGATCATCTGTCCGAATGTGATCCTCTTTGCCTTTGCTGCAGCCTTCTCTTCCGGTGTCATCTTTCCGACTTTGCCTTCAGGCTCAGCGCCCTTTGTGATGATAAAGTGAACGCCATATCCGAAGAGTGAGAATACTGCGAGGATGGATGCGAGGAGTGCATATGCGTTCGGGTTGTCAGATCCGCCCAGTGCTTTGAGAGCAGGAGCAGCAGCAAGTCCGAGAACGATAACTGCAGCTTTGATAGCTGCCCATCTATGAGAGGCCAAGGTATTTGCATCCGTTTCGTTTCCTTTTGCAAGGACCTGGATCATCGTGATGTTTCCGCTGTATACGAGCTGGAAGAAGATCGTGAAGATCTGTCCTACAACGAGGAGGAGAACGATGAGCACATCATAGTTGGTGATCTTAGCACCGAGCCACCATGTGGCCGATACGAGGATCGCATAAATAGGTGTGATGAGCAGATAGATGGATCTGTAGTGTCCCCAACGGAATGTCGGAAATGCGTCCAGAATGATTCCATACAAGAACATGAATACCATACCCATTACAGAGAGAATACCGTTCATCCACTGCAGTTTATCCAGTGGCATGAATATTACGGAAGTAAGGAATAGGTTCCAATAATAAGTCTTGAATGACATTGAGATGTCACCGCAAAAATCGCCTACGCCAAATAGGTATTTTTGCGCTTTAGTCAGGTTAGATTTTTGTTCCATAACTATTTCCTTTCTAAAAACTGATAATTACATTGTCCGCCAGGTCCTACACCTTAGCCTGTACCTATAGGCCCTGACAGTCATAGTTATCCTTATAGATAACTGCCTACATATCAATTTTATTCAGAGTCTGTTATTATTTGAAATGCTAATAATTCATTTATCCATGAATCGAGTTCAAGTTAAACGACTCATATGAACATGAATCAAATTCATAAAAATCGCAGAAAACGCTTTCTTACTGCAGCAATTTGTGTTATCCTATATAAAACTACCTATATATATTATTATATTGCATTTATTTTGTTGACCAAAAGGGACAAATATACTATGACCAGTGAACAATTGCTGAAATTCAAAGCTATAGCAGAAAGCCGCACAATGACTGAAGCGGCTGAATCTTTGTTCATCACCCAATCTGCGCTCAGCCACTCCCTCTCCGCCCTTGAAGAGGAACTTCAATGCAAATTATTTGTAAGAGATAAAAAAAAGCTGATACTGACTCCCCCGGGAGAAAATCTTTTAAAATACGCCAATACCATCTCGGATCTGCTTGAGAGAGCCACAGTCGCCATACGCGACGACAAGAGCATCTCCATTTCAGCAGTGAACGTCTGCGCCTCCTCACTTATCAGAAATCTCAGCGATGAAGACTTGAGCAACGTAAAGCTATTAAGGATGGAAGAGTCAGATATACCCGAGAAGCTGATGAACGGTTCTCTGGATATAGGAACGTGCGATGACTACTACATAAACGAATACTACACAAAATACCCGGATGCGCCAAGGCTTGACAGGATCATGATCTGCAGAGAGCAGCTGGTGCTGGTCGTCCCAAAGGGTCATAGATTGTACAAAAAGAAATCTGTCACTTATATGGACCTTCTGAACGAACCTCTTTGCATGAGACTCGAGTTCGACGATTTGCTGGACTGGCTCAAGAGAATAGAAAAAATGACGATGAACGGGGGCCAGATATTCAAGATCGATTTCATGATGGACTTCTTCACATACAGGTTTTCGAGAGATTCCATCAAAATGCCCGAGCTCAGGAACAACAACAGTATATTCAATGCAGATCTTGACAGGATAGATCTTGAGCAGTACAGAGTAGTTCCGATCAAAGACCTATACTCCAGCAGATATATATACATGTGGTATCTCGAGTCTTCAGCAAAAAAAATAGAGATAATAAAAAAGAGTCTCATACAATACTATGAGACCTCGAGAATAGACATGTCATGATCATATGCCGCTCCAAAGCGGCATATTTTTATTCGTCGTCCTGATTGTGGCTTGCTATGACGACGGAGATGACTCTTATGAACTGCTGGCATCCGACAACGGAGAAAACGCCGAATAGCATGCTGCCGGTGACTGCAAAATCCTGTCCTTTAAAAATTGATGATACAACGAAACATCCTATCGTAGATATCACCATCAGAATGAATCCGAATCTTCCGGCAGGGATCGATAAGGTTTCTTTGAGAGCTTCTAATAAGCCTATAGGTGGTTTTTCATTCATAATTTATTTCCTTCTTTACTCTTTTCTATTTAAACTTTGATGTCGGTTTGCATCTTCCAATAAGAAGATGATATCCATGTAAGCGACAAAAAGTCAATAGTTTTCCAATAAAATCTTTGCTTCTCCAAAAAATGAGTGCTTCGAACATGAACTGTAATACACAACTCATGACTTTTTTTCAATTGAGTTCATGAAACAAAATAAAATATAATATATTAAATATTTATGAGTAATCATCAGAAAGGAAATAAAGTAATGAAGTACGATCCAAAAGAAGCAGCAAATCCACACATTCAGTTACCTACTCCGCAATCTCCGTTTGTGTCATACATCGATTATGATTCTCCTATTTCAGCCAGAGAGAACTATAAACTCGCTATGCACGGAAAAGCAGAGTGGATCCCCACATCCAATGACGTGCGCTGGTTCTGCCCGGTAATAATCCCTGACAACCCTGCAAGAGCTTTCGTCATCGAAGGACAGAAATACACGGGACCTGTCGGTGGAAAAGACATGTTCGGCGTAGAATGGGAATACGTTCCTTCTGCAGCAGGATCTATCGTAAGACCCGGAAACCCAACGATCACTGATATCAGCAAGTGGAAAGAGATCGTGAAATTCCCCAATCTTGACGACTGGGATTGGGAAGGAAGCGCAAAAGCAAACGAAGAATACCTGAAAAACTGCAGACAGTACGTAAACCTCTGCGTCTTCACCGGTTTCTTCGAAAGACTGATCGCATTCATGGACTTCGGTCCGGCAGCATATGCCATCATGAACAAAGCACAGAAGCCTTACGTAAAGGAATTCTTTGAAGCCCTTTCAGATTTCTGGGTAGATCTTGTAGAGCATGCGGCCAAATACTACGGAAACGGCATCGACGGATTCACGTTCCACGATGACTGGGGCGCTCAGCACTCCCCGTTCTTCAATGCGCGCGTAGTCAATGAAATGCTCGTTCCATACATGAAGAAAGTAACAGACAAGATCCATGAACTTGGATACACCTGCGAACTCCACAGCTGCGGACACCTCCTCAACCTTGTACAGTGCATAGAAGCTGCAGGCTGGGATACATGGCAGGGCATGACCGACATCAACGACTATCACGACGTCTACGGCAACCTTACCAGCAAACTCATGATGTGGACTCCCGCAGGAAACATCAAAGGATTGAGCAAGGAAGAAACGGAAGCAAAAGCCAAGGCATTCGTAGATGAATTCGGCAACAAAGAGAGATCTGCAGTGCTTACGGGAAGCATGCCGGACAACCCCGATTTCTATATCGAAGTATACAAATTATCAAGAATGAAATTCGGAGCATAAAATCTTTAAATATGTTGAATTGACAAGCCACCGGGGTTTTTATCCCGGTGGTTTTCTAATGAACCGTTCTCATCATCTCGTGAAATTCTATCATTTTATTTTATGGATATATATTTGTAAGATGTATCTGTAGTGATTTATATATATTTCAAGCTGAACTAGCATAGCCAGAAGAAAGGAGATTTTTAAATTGAAAAATTCTGAATTATACCCCACAAGGGAAAAAGTGATCGAAATGTATAATCTGAATGAAAATGAACAGGTCTACCTGGCAGATGAGCTGCTGGCAGTAGAGATCATGGCATTCGAAATGCAAAAAGGTTTGATCTGATCGGAGGGATAGTAAAATGACATTAAGAGAAGAAAGAACAAAAATATTTCATGATATTTTAGCTGGACGCATACCTAAAAGAGTCCCGGTATACATGTCTTTTGAAGCATCTTATCCTATACTCTATGCAGGATATAACCTTGCCGTCGATCAGTATAACATGGATATCGTTAAAGATGCCATCGACAAGACTTTGACAGACTTCCCGACGGACAACATGCCCACATCCGTCTCAACTTCTGCAATAACAAACAAGATCTACGGATCCAAGAAATTCATACCTTCCCCAAGCGGATTCTTCCAGCATCCGAACCTGGCAGCGATGGAAGACAGCGAATACGATGAGTTTATAGCCGATCCGTATAAATTCATCATAGAAAAAGGCGCGCCTCGTGTTTATGAAAACCTGACACCGGAAAAGAGAGGCATGGCCCTGTTCAAAGCAAACGTCGCGAATCAGTATATTGCAAGACGCACGGCAGGAATGAATGAATATCTCGCTGAGAAACATCAGCTTGGAGACGCATTCCGTATGATGGGCGGCGCGACCGCGCCCTTCGATTATCTCGGAGATAATCTTAGAGCGTTTACAGGATGCCTCAACGACATAAGAAGATATCCGGAGAAGGTCCTGGAAGCCGTAGAAGCTATCACTGAAATGGAGATAGCGGATCTTGCCAGATTCAAGGGCATGAATATACCAAGCAATGGTATACTGTTCTCCGCACTTCATATGCCTACGTTCATGAGGACCAGCGATTTCGAAAAATTCTGGTTCCCATCCTACGTCAGGTATTCTAAGGCGATCAACGAAGCAGGTCTCATACACCTCATGTTCTGCGAAGACGACTGGAACCGCTATGTCAACCATCTGACACAGATACCGAAGAGAAACGTCCTCGTATTCGAAAAGATGGATCCTCGTCTGGCAAAGGATGTTCTCGGCAAAGATTACGTTCTGGCAGGTTTCTACCCGATCATAAACTTCACGACTTTAAATCCTGATGAAGCAGTAGATGAGGCCAAAAAAGTTCTGGATATAGCCGCCCCGGGAGGAAATTACATGTTCCGTACAGACAAGGCTCCGATACGCGAGACCGATATCAGGATCGAGTCCTTCAGAGCCGTTGCGGACTACGTGATGAACCACACGGATTATTGATAGTACAATAAATACCAGCACCGGATCAAGCGTATAGTTTTCAGACAGTAAAGATCGCATCCCCGCCAGGGATGCGATCTTGTTTTGTCTTGGGTCTGCTATTTTTTGAACAGTCTCTTGTATTCTTCTTTATTGAACTCTGCCCTCCTGCCTATGCAGTTGATCTTTGTACAAAGAGAGCAGTTCTGATATCCGTCTGAGCCCGTGAACATGATGCCTGATACTGTATTCCACGGCAGCATATAACCATTTTCCCTCAATGTGACACCTATCTCTTCGACGTTTCCTATGATATCGCAGATGGCGAGGTTGTTCACTATAGGCCAGTCCGGAAGTGAACCGGGATTTAGTTCGGAAAGACCTGTCATCTTGAGTTCATCGCTTATGAACTCTTTCACCTTTAATACAGAGTTCACTAGAACCACACCGCCAAAGATATCTTTCATCGCATCGATATCTATCTCGTCACAATCACTGATCTCGTTGCCTGCAGTGACAATATACACTATCACTCTTCGCTGATTCTTTAATTTATCGGCTAGGATCACACTTTCGAAAACTACCCCGTCCACTACTGCGTGATTTTCATCGATCACCTCAGAGTCGACCCATTTGATTATAGCTTTCGGTTTTGCCACTCTTTCGAGTATCGGAATATACTCCTCGAGCAATTCCTTGCCTCTTTTTCCCTGAAGTCCGGGAACGATTGCTCCGGAACTGAAATCTACAGGAATATCATTCAATACTAACCTGTCGCTCATATGTATTCTCCTCCTCTAATGCACATACTTTATATATTACAGTAACACTAATGGAAAATTAATGCAATGAGCATATATCATCAAAGTTCTTTTTATCCTATGATATCATTTATAAGACCTTTGAGTCCGTCTTTCTCATATATATCCTTGTAGTAAGAAGCTTCGTCTTCTATCAATATATCTATGGTCTTCATACCTATAAGTTCAACGGGAGCCTTGTCATCAGTCCAGATGTGATCTCCGCCTGATACCGCTTTGAGGCCTCCGTGTACTCTGTTCATCATCCTGAGAAGATCTGATGCCTTTACGCTGTCCTTATTTGCCTCGAGCATGACTTCCGGCTCTTTATCTATCGAAGCAAAGAGTTCTCTGTTCGTGGAGTAAGGAACGTCTACCACCGATGAATATGGGAATACGCTTGCGATGGTATCCATCAAATACAAGGCAGTATCGTCATCTCCTTCGTTTCCGTGCATGTTCATATTCACTATCATGACTCCGCCTTCGTTAAGATGGTCTTTGACGAGAGTGAAGAATTCGACAGAGCTCATCTGAAAGGGTATCGTGATGTCCTGATATGCGTCGACCATTATGATGTCGTACTTTTCTTTGGAAGCCTGTATGTACGCTCTTCCATCGTAGGTGGTCACGGGTATGTCCTCGGGGAGGTTGAAATACTCATGGGCAAGCCAGGTTATCTTGTCGTCTATCTCGACTCCTGATATATCGGCTTTTGGAAAATATCTTTTGCACTGGAGGGCAAAGGTCCCTGTTCCCATTCCAAGGACCAGAACTTTTGGATCTTCCTTTCCGGCCATTACCGGAGCTGCCAATGCATAGTCATAATACATTCCGGTCAGGGTATCGTTCTTCATATATACCGAC